>Ga0181612_113313_pt1 | contig 11329 bp, 6 predicted proteins | sample HoacroProtozoa21_FD_119630 | JGI IMG/M metagenome (GOLD analysis project Ga0181612, IMG submission 119630) | Hoatzin crop microbial communities from Cojedes, Venezuel. Combined Assembly of Gp0051906, Gp0051904, Gp0051908
CCCTACTATTCTGTGATTCTGTGATTCTGTGAAATTTCAAATGAGGACCCATCTACTGCTACAAATTTCAAATGAGGACCCGTACCAGATGGGTCAGTGGTTCCTTCAAGGAGAATCCACATTCTTTAGTATCAGTTTGTGTTCAACTGGCAGACTCAGGCTAATGTTCAAAGCAATGGTGTCACACCCAGCTGCTTTTATGGAGCTTCTTTCAGAAAAAGGGTTTCTCAGAGAAGAACTTCACCGCGCAGCACAGAACTACTGCAAAAAAGAATGAATTTCCCAGTTAAGCCAAAGCAAATGTGATTAAGGAAATTTTTCTAATGAATAAATAAAAGATAATGGGCATAGACCAAGGTTAATTAAGTTAACAGAAAGGCTAGTGTTGATTTCAAAGAATGGCAAGTATCAGATTTTTTTTTTAATTTTTCAGAATAACACATAAAAGTTATAATTTAAAAAGCAAACACCATGCCTTGAGCATTTTTGAACAGTAACAGTGAGACAACATAGGTCTCAGTAATGTGTCTTCCAAACCAACAAGTAACAGTACTTATAGCTATGGTTATACCCACAGATATGGATGGTTTACCACAACATATGTAGAGTCATTTTTTTCGAGGGGTCTCTTATGAACAATGACACAGTAAAAGTTTATACATGTACGTTTCCCAATATGCCCACATGCAATATAACACAAATATCATCCTAGCAACAAGACAAGCACAGAGTGAGAAGAAAGGTACAGTCCTGGTAAATCACTTCTTTCTCCTTTCAAACAGTTAACTGCAAAAAACATAAAACTGAAGCACATAAAAATGGCATGTAGCAAACAGTAAAACATAATGGAAGTTTAACTGTTAAACGAGTAATAACTCTAGTCAATGGGGCTATGATTTCATGCTTTTCCACTATTAAAAAAAAAAAAAAAAAAAAGAAGTAGTCCATCCACATTTCATAACTCCAGAGGGAACGAGTTCCACATTTTCAGGATTGCTCAGAGTCATAAGCAAGTCACCCCTCGCTCGAGGCACTCATCACTGCAAGGAAAAGCTGCAGTGTGCCACAGCTCCAGAGTCTAACAGGACATTTAGATAGTGGCACTTGGGAAACAGGAAAAAAAAATCATATCATGCCACGATAGTAGGGCTAATGAAGAACATCTTTTTCAAATTGTTTGTGCACAAGTTGGGTACAGCACTGCATAGCACGGCATGGCATAACACGCGGCTCCGCTTTCAGTTTTCCAGAAGCACCAGATTAAGCCACCCCCATTACTATTGCTCAGATCCTCTCTTTTTGCAGCCTCTTCGCAGCATCAGTCCAGCTACTGGGCAGCCACAAGCTGAACCTGATCAAGGAGTTGATCCAGCTGAAATATTTTCCATCAATTTCTGTGAGGAGACGCGTGGAGACTGCAGGGACAGGAACAAGCAGACACAGTGATGCTAACACCCGCTTACGAGCAATGCCCCCAAATATTTGCATGGTGATAGTGGTACCAAGGCTTGTCCAAAACAAACAGGCCAACGCCATTTTTGGCTCTGGATGCATACAGCTGTATTAGCCTGGCGCTGCAGGGAACTGGATGCCCACTACCAGTTGCCCTCCTTTCTGCTTTTATGACACAGTTTGTCACAGAAACACCTGCCTCTGCACTGGAAGGGAGCAATAGCCGACTTCTTGCACCCAGTCGAGTAGGGCAGAAACATGTATTGACAAAACCAAGACTTGGGAGAGCTTGTGCTTTGATACAGCTTAGCATCCTCCCAGCTCTTTGCACGTGGACACAGAGTAAGGAAAGGATTTGGTATAACTGACCTACTGAGAGAGAAAAGAACCCAAGAACAGGGAACCTCTGTCCAATGCTCTCATCACCCAACCTGTTCCTCTCTTTATTACACTACTGCTTTGGGATTTGTTATGGAATAAGGCCCATTTCTTTACCTTTAACTTTCAAAATTTACTCTGCCTAAGGAGACTGTTTCCTTTCTTGTCCCACACTCTTCTTCCACAAAAGGAAAGCATTAGTAGCTCTAGCAGTCAGTCCAACAGTAATGTTTTGGAAAAATGTTTCATTCCTTTTGTTTAACTACTATTAAAGTGTGTGGCACACTCCATCTGCAGTCCCACAAGAAACTGTTTTATTTGTTACCCTCCTCCAGCTTTTGCACAATGAAGAACACCACTGTGAGAACACAGTATTTTCCTGATGTAGGGAGGGTGAAAATACGTGGTCGCACAGACTTAGTGCATATCACAGATTCCCGAGTTGCACAGTGAACGTCTCAGAGGGGTGCACCACCATACCTCGATAGAGGAATTTGCTGTAAAAATTGCTGTTAGTCATACAGACAGTGACCTTGCAGATAAAGCCTGAAAAGTGTATGGCATCCTATGTGTAACGTCTTCTATTAAATACCTTAGGATGAAAGCTTAATAAAATAAAAATTCTATAAAACTTTATGATTTTAATAGTTTCAGTTACTAAGTTACTAAGTTCAGTTTTCTGGAGACTTGGCAGGCTTTCCTGGAATAGACTGTGATATTTGAAACCTCTTTTGTTCCTTTTTTTTTCAATACGTAACTATTTGCAACCGTCAATGAATAGTGGCAAAACATGACATTTAAAATTAACCCTGAAATCCTGGAACTGTCCAATGATCAAAACACCAAAGCAGAATGCTTCAGTCTTCAAGCCAGAGTATCTTTAATCCTGTTTTAATAACTCCATTTCACTGTGTTAGCATATTATATTTTATCAACCCATTGATTGCTGATACACTTCAAGAGCACAAGGGAAAGGATTTTTACTGCAATATTTCACTAGAGTTTTATATGGGCTGTAAAATGTTCTTGCCATCTACATAAAAACATTTGGGTCGGTGTTTTCATTCTACTGGTATCTGCATTAGTATCTTTCATTAATTACAAATTATCCTGCTTATTGCAGGGAGTCCAATGCTTTTGGCCCCAGAAGTCCAGAGCATTTTGGTAAAAATAAAAAATAAAAAAATAATCACACCATGCCCCTGCTTTGCTTTTTTTTTTTTTTCCAGCAGTTCAGATGTCTGGACCAACTGCACATTCTAACACTTCTGAAAGGAGATTCTGCCTCATGTAATAGCTAAAGGAATGTTCCACTGTCATTGCTGGGGAGGATGCAGATGGCTGTAATGCATTTAAACAGCTTGAAAAAAACCTACCTTGTATGTTTTTTTTCATGAAGCCACCTAAAAACCTTGTGTCTTCTGGGAATGTTTTAATCTCCATGCAAAATAGTTCTGTTCTATCTAAGCTACTTATGGCAAAATCTCCCCAGCAGCAAAAGAGACTAAATATTGGATGGATTAACATGAAACTTATAAACTCATTAAAATTCTCCTTGCTAAAAAGTAAGTTTCTCATTTTCCTGAGCCACTCCTTGGTCAGCAACATAGAATAGCAGGTTAAAAGTGCTTCCTGCACATGACATTAAGATCATAGCACTGCGTAAACAACTCAGAGCATCCAGTAACTTGTCACAAATGCACTGAAGGCAGATTCTTCGGTACTTCAATTCACACCATGCTGCTCACACAGCCAAATTGCAGGGAACAGAGTCCAAAGCCAAACTCAACCCACATGTTTTTAAGTTTGCCCATCACTAAAACACCTAAACAAAAAAGCATAGAAACTCTGCCCTCACTCATCTGACATTACATATTTCTGGTCTATCTGCTACAGCTGATGAGTAAACCCTAAAGAAAATACACGTGCAAGTAGGACTGGAAAAAAGGAAGAAGTAGCTTTTTCTTCCAAGACAGAGCTGAATCAATGACTAAGCTTGCACACTGCTGGTGAAGCTGCTACATCTTTCAACAGAGGATGCAACAGTGACTGACTAGCAAAAAAAGCTAAAGTGGCCACGTTTGTTTTCAGAAGTCTAAAGCTGGTGCTTGCTTGCTTGCCTTTCCAGGCTCACTTTAAAACTTTTTAATTTTCTGTGGTAGCAGAAAGTCCACAGGCAGCACATTGCCCACAAGCCACAAACTGAAACCCTGATTTTCTGTCATGCGCTGCAGTATTCTGGCTGAACTTAGTCACTATGCTTCATGGCATCCATCTCGGAGGTGGCCTCAGTCACGAAGCTTGGGCAGTAAAGACAGTCCTTTTGACAAGTAGTTCATTGTAACTTAGAGAATCATTAGAACCGGTCTTTCTTTTTCTAGTAAGGAAGCATGGAAGAACCTTGGGTTTGTGTCTTTCAGCTTTTCAGAAATATGCTTACAGCTGGTTATCAAAGTTGCTCCAGCTGTTTCTCACAATTATTTTTAAACAATTTCTTATTGAAACATGCTTCTCATTAATAGATTATCTGAATAAAATACGCAAAAATATAAGAAAAAATTCTGAAAATGTGTTGCTTAAAGAGTGAAATATCAGTATTTTTGTTGTATTCTGTTTCTATCATAGTCTGTTGCCTTTAAATGTAAATTGTCTGTTAAGTACAGCAGTCCTAACAGATCAACTCCTTTTATCATCATTTTATCAGTATTAGAAATGCACAATAGGACCAGAGACCTTTTCAACAGACCTATGCAGTCTAAGAGAAATGAAAGCAAGATGTTGATGCTGTTAGTGGGATTTAATAAAACTCTGTCAAAATTATAAAAGGTTGACAAATCAAATAATGAATAAATTGTGCCAGGTTTGAATACCATTCTACAAAACCTTATCCTAAAAATATGATTTCCTACTAAATTTGCTCCAGTGATGACCATATACAGGAAAGGTTATCAATTTCTCTGAATACTAAAAGTCTTCTCCAATCAGAATCCACAAGGAAATTTGTTATAAACTGAGGTAATGCCATTATTTTAGTGAGGATGATGATATTGTAAACTTACTTTACCAATTGCTTTACTGAGGATCAAAGAAAATGAGGTGGCTATCAAGGTAGCTAGAAGCTTATTTGCTATTCCATCATCGGCATTACTTTCCTTCCAGTAACTACTTTTGGCAAGACTCTCCCAATAGCCTGTCTTACAGCTGGTGGAAACCGCAATGATTTCAGTGAGATAAATGAGGTCTTTTTCTCAAGTGCAGGGATGCTGTACCCCACTGCAGCAGCTATCAATACAAGTCACATACACTTCAGATCCTTTAACTTTGTCTCAACAGCCCATTAGACAGTGGCAGCTGGGTCTTAACTAAGTGCTGTCTTCAAAGGACAGGAGGCAAGAAGCCTGCAGTTTCCATCCTGCTTGGATACTGTACTGCCAGCATCCCACTAGTAAGAGCTTTTTTCTGCTCCCTCCGCTTCAGATGCTACTCTCTTCACAGAGGGCTCTGGTCAATTTAAATTCAACCACAAGGCTTATGTGATAAAAACACAATAGGTTTAATGAGATACAAACAAGTAACAAGGTTAGCCTTCCTACCCCACACACTCATCTACAACTGTATGATGGCAACTTGTCCCCAGCCTCTGGCATGGGTCCACCAAAAAGCTCACACTCCTCTCTGAGATTCTTTCTTCACTATCATGTTCTAAGAACAAGTAATGACTAATTTGATGATCTTGTGCAACAAGGAGAAACCTCCAAAGGATATCTAGTCTACTACGAGTACCAGAAAATGCTTCTCAACATCCCACAAAAGACAAACAGAAAAAGACCAAAAGCTGTAACTAGTATGTACCATACAAGAAAGCTTTAAAGTTGGTCACTGTCTGCTTCATAGCTCACCAAAAATGGCAAACAAAAAAGAAAAAGAGTATTAGCATCTCCAGCCCAGTAGAACCTTGCAAATCTTTTGGCCATGCCTTTATTCAACAACATACATTATGCCATATAGGACATGTGATGGTTATTTTTCAGAGAGTACTTTCATAAAATACTCTAGGGCTATAAGGAGGCATTGGGTCTGAGAACAATAGCAGCACACACAAGAGAGGGGTAGACAACACTTTCGACCGTATTTGATCTGCCATTCAAGCTCCCGGTTCTCTTGGACCAATGGGAAGAATGTTAAAGAAACGCAGAATTGTTGACAGCTCACGTTTGCAATACTTCTAATAAACAGGGCCTTTTAGCGAGTAGTTGGGGATGTGGTTTTAGCAAAGACAAGCAACGCGTTTGTAGATGCTGTCTCTCTGCAATATGGTTCTCCATACTCAGAATCAAGCCTCCTTCCGGTTACCCAGTCCAAATAAAATACAAAGACTGCTGTGTAGAAAACTCTCCCAAGCATAGCTGAAACCTCAAAGACTTTTGTTATAGGGAGAGGAGATGGAGACTATACTAAGCATATGGTTCATACCCCAGCAAAGACAGTAGTAACATCATTATGTGTCAAAGCTTCCTGCTGGCATAGAGTTTGCTCCACTGACTGCTGTGCAGCTTTGTCTGCCAGTATCCATTTGTTGGCTGCTTTGGAGTTGGATGCACAAAGACTTGCTTCTGTAGTCCTCCAACAAGGCTGCCACCACCTTCGCTGGGACTCTGCTCTGAGTAAGGAACAATAATATGCAAAATCTCCAGATGTCACTCTGTGGCTTTAGGCGAAATCAGTAATTCGCTTTGTGAATTAGCACACTGAATTTCTAATGTAGCAGAGAAACAAAATATTTATATTAATTTGGAAATAAACTTCATTACCCTCTTAAGGATATAATGTGATTGTGATTGTTAAAGAGTGACCCTTCAGTCTTGAAACATTTTTGAAGATCCTCACCAGTTCACAGTTCTGTTCTAGCTTCATCATTGATCACAAATAAAACGCGCTCTTTGACCCAGCGCTTGTGCGTGGATAGACTATAGACATACCAACAGAGCTGGAATCAGCTCTGCCCTGCTTTCCCTCCCATTTCCAGCAGCGAGATCAGGCTTTGTACAATTTGGCAATGTATGCTTCTGGGCGCTGTGCATGAAAGCATGGTGCCACCTGGGCTGGTCCAGTTTTAACAGCGTTATGAAAATATCATTATCATATTTTCCTGCTTTACTATAGCTGGTTCTAAGAGCAGCTAAGTTTCCACATAAAACAAACGGTACTTTTTCTTTGGATACTGCCAGTCCTTGCAAACTCTACAACTGAGAGCATAAGCAATTAAGTGACAGTCTCATTCATCTAAATCTGAGAAGAGAGGCACAATTTCCTGTAAACTCTTTAATGTTTTACCTCAGGTTGGTGTCAGCCTCAGGATAAATAGGTGCATCAATCTGCCTAAATATACCAGTAGCTTGCATGAAAGAATTTTGCGGGTTTTTAATCACTGAAGGCTGACAAGAAAATCACTATTAATAAAATGACAAGAGGCATTTTTCCTGTATCATAGAGTCATAGAATCATTAAGGTTGGAAAAGACCTCCAAGATCATCAGGTCCAACCGTCACACCAACACCACCATGCCTACTAAGCCAAGTCCCAAAGTGCCACATCTACACGTTTTTTTGAACACCTCCAGGGATGGTGACTCCATCAATACCCTGGGCAGCCTGATCCAACGCCTGACCAAAATATACCAGAGCACACCAGAGAGAAATCAGTATGCAGAATAAAGACCAGCCCCATAGTACCTACTATTAGTATGTGCCCATCCTACATGGGCACAGACCAAAAATAATACACATATGTATAATTTTTGTCGCTTTCTCTCTCTAGCTGCCTCTCAGAACTTACTCCATATGTCCAAGCCAAGGGAATATGCTGAGAAATACCAGAAAACAGAATGGAAACATGGCCTCAAATTAAAAAAGGCAACAAAGCTTCCCATGAGACCCACATATGAGAATCAAAAATTTTTTTAAAAAACCAAAAAACCAAAACCTACTTTCCCTATTTGCTACCCTGGCTGCATCTGTAAGAGTTTTACAAAGCATTACAGAATCCACAAAGGTTGCCTCAAGTTTGCATGAGAGCAAACTTCCAATCATGCAAAGAACATCAAATAACAACCCCACAGTCACTTCATCCAATATTCACTTGACAGTGACCTATATTGGTAAATACTGCTATTCAGAGGCAGCATAACTTGGTTTTATAAACAAGAGAAATGTTCCTGAAAACTAAGTTCAGGCTTAGTCTCTCCAGCCTATCAAGTGGGATATGGAGCACCCGACATCTGAAGATGGCACACTGAACAGTGCAGCTCTGCTCACTGTGAAAGCAGAATGTCCGATTCCTTTACAGCTGACTGCTCTCTAAAGGTCACATTCCCAAGAAACCTTGAACTTCCAGTTGATCTGACTTTTTAGAGGATGCTAAGTTCTGGAAGCTTAGGTTTTTATTTTAAACAGTGCTTAAAACAGACGTACATCCTATTAAAAAGAGGGGGAGATTGCTGACCTAGGGTGAGATAAAGCAGCAGTTTTCTTCACACTTAATTGCTGAAGAACATCTTGCACTTATCAAACAGAGAGGGGGGGGGAAGGATCAACCTTGGACTCCCCCGTCTTTGTTTTGGGAAGATTTCTACTTCCTCTCCCAAAGCGCTGTGTAGTCTCACTTTCCTGTTGTGTTCCAGTCCTAGCAACTGCATTGTAGGAGTGGTTGCTGAGCATGGGCAGCACAGGTGGAAATACCCCGGTCACATTGTAACCGCTGTGCCAAGGAGGACGCGATCCAGTGTATATGGTCATGAACATAAGTTGGGATCTTTCAGGGTGAAAGCTGCTACACAAATACACGTTATCATGGCCAGTGTTTAATTTCAAATGGACATATTTTTCTAAGAAATAACTGAATCACTGGGGAATGCTGGAATTAAGTCAGAATATGAGATCCCTGGAATGTTTGCCAATCCTAGTAGCAATCGGAGTAAGGGCCAGGTTTGGCATATAAAAGAATTGTTTTTCAGTCTGATAATAGCAGTGAAAATGAAAATTGGTCCATCAAGTCAGAATCTGGCAATGGTTACCGTGGCCCTAGTACAGAACACAGACTTCTTCATGGTCTGTGAATGCAACGCATGCTGGAAAAAGGCAAACAAGTTTACATTTTATCCCATCTCCAGTTCTGACACAGAAAACTAAAGACCTCCCACGTTGTTCTTATTTGAACACACAGAAGGGAAGGCAAAGGACTGAAAAAAATAGGCATAAACAATACTGTGCCCCATTTCAAATTTAATGGATTTAGAAATTGAGTATTTCGCAGAGATGAAAAGCATATGACTAGGTTACCTAATGCTTAAAGTTTATGTCATTTCACTGGCATCACACTGGCAACAACTGAAGTAGCCATGCAGTTTGTTACCAGCACGAAGCGAAGCAGGTGAAATACTCAAGCAAAAAGTGCTCATCTCTTCCCACCCTGGTGGCTGCATGCAGTATTAGGGACATCTCCATACAGCCACGGTACAAATTCACAAAGGATTTTACAGTTCTGTTGAACATTGGTTTCGCCATAAGCACAGAAAGGAAAGAACACAATATTGGCTCGGGCCCTGATTGAAATCGTGCTATGGTTTAGAGCAGGCTTCCTGGGACTGAGTTTGCAGTATATGAAAATGAGCTATAAAAAATGAAAAGTATGTGTGAGAAATGGTAACTGTTTTCTTTCCTATCAGCAAGCCGACCAATACCCATCAGAAGAGTTTGTCAACATTGACAGTAATTAAAAATCGGGCCTATTTGCCACTATTTACTAGAAAGAAGTAAACACCTGATTCAGAAGGAGGTAGATTAAAATTTACAGACACAAGCCTAAAGGGATTACTGCATATTTACAAGGAACACTATGAGGACATCCTAATAATTTGCTGCCCGCAGGTGAGGCATGATAACTGCCAATATGGACAGTCTCATTTTATTACAAGTGTCAGCTTAAAAAAAAAAAAAAGAAAACTAAAAATAAACTAAAAAACATCCTCGTATTTTAAGTCTCTTCATTATCTAGAGTGTGGTTTAAGCAAATACATTTTACTTCACACTTACCATGAGCTAGGAGGGCGAATGCTATGAGTTCTGGCATTTCATTCTTCTCAACAATTCTTCTGTCTTAACACGAGTATTCCCCATGAGCCTCCTGCAGTCTGCCACCTTGCTTTGGAGATCAATGTCACAGTAAAATATGCCACACAATGCAGTTCCTTTCCAGGTATGTTTGTAGCATCACTGCATTAAACTGAATAAGGCCAGGCACAGGAGTGCCAAATGGCTGGCTCACAGACCTTGCAGCCACATCGTCTCATTTGTGCTGAGTTTCCAGGATGTGGACAGCGAGGTTTCTCTCTTGCACCTTTGATCTTCTTTAGACAGCTGGAAGCCTGCCTATGAGTGTAATGGCACTGAAGATATGGTTGTCGCTGACAGTTCTTTCTTTTGATCTTGAAGATCTAAGGCAAGATTGAAGTGGGTGCTGCCAATGCTACAAAACATGTTGATCTTGTTTTCTCTTGTGTAGTCAGGGCAATGCTAGATTCCAATGACATGTGGCCTTGTCCAACCCTGCATTCCCTTGGAGATAAGGAAGGCACTGACTCTGGCTTTCCAAACACACAGACAGAACTGCCTGGATGCTTCAGCCAAAGGCACTGTGAGGAAGAAAGCACAAGAGACAGAACTAAATTCTGCTTGTTCATTCACATCCTAGCACAAGAAAACTCCATATCCAGATATACTGCCTATTAATCTGGAACAGAAAAACAGGGATCAGAATGTCATTTTAGTATTGAGAAAGGGATACAGCACAAATGATTTACAAAATGAGCTTAATGAAGATACACATTTGGTCACAGCTGCTGCTAAGACTAGATTGAAAGGAATCCAAAAAAACAGAAGGAAGTGAGAGCATTAGTAAATTAGAAGGGGAGATTAAGAGCTTGCTTTTGTAAAGAAATCCCAGCGTTGAAGTCCAAAATATTTAATCCCAACTACCAATGACTCTTCTAGACCAATGGAAGGCATCTATCAAAAAACCCCCAAACCCCTGGAGTCTTTGCAGACTGGCAAAGGGCCACCACAAATTTTCTGTGTCCTTCTTGCATTGACCCAGCAAATAAAAGTGCTCATGCTTATGGTGGCTGCTCACATTATACACAAAAATTTCAGAGCTTGGTATAGTCAGAAAATTAGAGACTTTTTAGAGTGACAAGGAATATTACTTACTAAAATCTGTACAGATGGAGCGTTGCATGTCATGTGTGGGAGGATTTGGGTCAATCTTGTTAGACATAATAGGACTTTAATTGTTATGGATGAAAAGATTCAGATCTTAGCGTTATGCAGGAGGATCAGTTCAGGTGTGGTTTAAGCAAATTTACAGGATTTGCAGGAGAGTGAATTAGACTACCGAGACCAACTAGTTAGGAAATTTCAATAATGTGCTGGAATATTTGTAACAG
>Ga0181612_117805_pt1 | contig 11329 bp, 8 predicted proteins | sample HoacroProtozoa21_FD_119630 | JGI IMG/M metagenome (GOLD analysis project Ga0181612, IMG submission 119630) | Hoatzin crop microbial communities from Cojedes, Venezuel. Combined Assembly of Gp0051906, Gp0051904, Gp0051908
ATATTACTGTTCCCACAGGGCAAAAGTCTCTTCTTTATCAGTCATCTTATTTTCAGGAACCTCCCATGAATTTAGTATATCTGAAACCTCTTTCCCTCTGTCAACTTTGGCTGAAATTTGGCCAGTGATTGGGGGAGGGTACAGTACTGAGAAGAATGGAGCAGCTGACAGGATTAACAAGGATATGTGGGCAAACTAAGCACATAAGTTGCATTTCACCAGAACACTTACCCAAAATCACTTCATCTGAGCAAGACATTAAAAGTAAAACTTGAGAATAGAATTGAGGACTTCCTTATTTTAACACCAGTAAAACTGTTCCCTTCACAATAGATGGACTACCTAAGAAGCATGTTCTGAAATTTCGATTTCCTTAATAATAATCAGCACCTTTCTGGCTCTTCTTCCTGCTCCAGAATGCACCAACCACTACAACACAATACAGTTTGGGGGGAGATTCTCTTTTCTACCATTAAATGTGGTTTATGCTACAGTGGTACAACTGTATGATGTGGAAGGCGATTATTCATTCCACACACCTGACAGCTAAATTAGTAACAAGTATGATTTTGCACATATGCTCAAATACAGGCAGACTACACTATTCATTCCAGTCAAGCTTTTTTGGAAGTAGGAAAATTGTGATGGAGACTACTTTTACCTCATTTGCTACAGCATACCAAAAGGTACGTCACTTATCCGTCGATCTAGAAAGATACTGCAAAGTCTTTTTGTCAAAAATATAGTTAGAGAACCTACAGAATTATCAAAGTTCTGCAGGAATTAAAATCTTCCCATCCTTGTTGACCAAAGGAATCACGAATCTTACCTGAATTAGGCACTTCACTAATGGTCAACTGCCTGACCAGAAACCAGCCCAGAGACTACAGTCCCTCACAAAAGTACACCTTTTCTTAAAATTATTGCCTGCATAATAACACCACTATCATATCTCTGAAGGCTCAAGTTCAAAGCAGAACTTCACAACACCAAAAGAACGCCAGTCAGCTCACTGTCCTCCCACCATTCCTGGTATTTGGCAGCCTGAGGCACAGAGAAAGAGAGAGAAGGCACTGGGGAAACTGCCTGCTCTAGTTCTCTCCAAAACAGCAGATCCCTCTTAATAGTATGTGTGGTGAGCACAGATGGAGGTACTTCCAAAACCCAGTTCCCTATTAATATTAAACACGTCCCTAAACAGGACCTTCTGCCTATCCAAAGAAAGTCGAGAAGCGTGTTTCAATCCTTTGTGTAGCTTCTATTTCACTAGAGAAGCTGTTGGAAGAAATTAGTTCTCTTGGTTTCTGAACGATCTGTTGAGTATGTGATGAGAGGGAACATGTTGCCCACTGGCCACTGGCACATGAAAGCAATAACTGCAAGGATTATATGTGGGCTCTGGGCCATACGGTGTGTAGGCTTATTGTAGGAATTTAGCATTTTTTAGACTCCTACTCTCCCGTCAAATTGGTTGAAATTAGCTGCTGAGCCTCCTCTCTAAAAACTTCAGAAACAACATTGTCATTGTATAATCTTTTGTCATTGAAAACCAGATTAAAGGGTATACCAAAATAACATAAAAATTATATTTCTGTTCTTGAGAAAGGCGAGAAGGAGAAGCTATAGGACATGTTTTCATAAACAGGGATATTTACTGGAAGCTGGAGCTTTAATAAATGTAAGCCTAGCATTACAGAAATCAGCATATATTACAGCATACAAGTTTACTGCTATGAAGGTTTAAAATAGAGTTCAGAAGCTAAGCCAGTTTAAGCCACAGAGTAGTATTCCATTATCCTTCCAGAGAATAGTACAGAGTAATATGACTGACATACAAAAACATAATCTTATTTGCTATTTCACTATTTCTAGAAACCCAATATTATGCTAGGATGTCTGCAAATAATACAAATGCTGATTTGTGAATGAAACAATGCATCAAGTAAAATAATACAGTATTGAGGTGTATACCTGATGAAATGCCTCTAGCCTCCAGACAGTCATGTTAGAAATGAATTTATTTTAAATGTATTATGACTACATCTATTCAAGATATTTATGCTTTACTGATACTCCATCTGGAGAGGATATAAACTACAAAATCGGACTGTAGACTAAGTTGAATGAGCATAGACAGGTGGGGGGGAGGTCGTTTGTTTTAAATAGGACACAGTTCCTTATCCACTGTTGTAAACAGCACATGCTTGGCATTTCACTTTAGTTGAAAAAGTTTCCTTGTGTAGCAATCAACTTAACAAGATTGTTTATTCATCTGTGCCAGTGTTCTGAATTATTTTAATGGACTTTCAGTTGTCTAACAAAATGCCTTCCCATCCCGTCCCTCATCAAAAGGTGAAGTTCAACTCCTCAGATTTCTCATTAATAAAACCCAAAACCTAATGCTAAAGTGAAGCTTGTTTTGGCTTTAACAGAAGTTTTGCAATATGCCCTAGTACTCTGCACCCCTCACAGAGAAGGGAGGTAATCAAGCCATCAACCCATTCAGACTACATTCAGACTACAAAAATTTATGTACTACCTGTGCACTAACCTTCTGGCCTCTACTGGAACGCATATAGGCACAACAAGTCTAAAGCTATGAACAGGAATAGTTTCTGGAGCATGCTATGGCATTATACAATACTTTAAGACCACCCTGGCAACTGCAAGTTTGTCAGTTAATGTGTGATGTGTAACATGTATAGCATGTATGCACCCATTGCATGGCATCATAGAATGGTTTGGGTTGGAAGGGACCTTAAAGATTCTAGTTCTAACACCCCTGCCATGGGCAGGGACACCTTCCACTAGACCAGGTTGCTCAAAGCCCTGTCCAACCTGGCCTTGAACAATTCCAGGGATGCAGGCAGCTTAGAGCCACCCTGTTTGCAGGGAACTAGTATCCATGGCTCCTAAGAGTATCGACAATGGAGGAAGGGCTGTGAAAGATCTAGAAGCAAGATTTAGAAGTCAGGCTGAAGCCTGGGGCTCAAAGTGCAGAGCTGTATGCTCTGGAGCGTTCTTAGCACTATCCTCTGGGCTACAGACAGACAGCACAGTGGAATAACTGGCGTATGTAAGAGTTCAGATTCATTTTGAGAGAGAGAACTTTGTGATTTAATAGAGTTGATACAGGAAGAGGAGTCACGGGGGTGGGTGGGAAATCATTCCCTGTGCAATCTTTTGGAATGTGGAAGAAAACAATTTTTTGCACTCCACATCTTCAGGCAGTTTTTGCACTCCACGTCATCTCTTCTTTTATGGGAAAATACCTAAAAGTATGTTAACCTTCCACTATACTCCTTGATCAAATCAGTTCCCAAAAGTAGTCATAATATATTCTCTCTCAAAAGAGAAAAAGTTTGTTTGACTTGCGATTACGTGATATTATTATTGACTGACCTATTTTAGGTTAGGGGAAAGGCTGTTAGGGCAGAGATGATCTTCACCATGCCCAAACCAAATCCAGGGCTCAGTGAACCCTAAAAGGCAAGGAAAAAGTCTCCAAGGAAAACCAAACAAGAAATATGGTGGACAGAAATGGTCTCCTGCTCTCCCTGCACACATCCAAAGAAACATCCAACAATATTTTGATTGCTGGACATCACCATACACAAAGGTGTGTCTAGGAATCCAGCATAGTCAGTCAGAATTCCTACTAAGACTGAAGATGAATAGAGAGTGGAAAAGACTCCAAGCTGATGAACCATGAACTACAACTGAAGCAAAAAAGAGAGAAAGAAAAAAAAATTGTAGTTAAAGCAGAATCAGACAAATTTAGCCAAAGATAGTTATCCTTATGTCAAGCAAACAGAAGAATAAATGCTACTTTAACATCTTCATTTATTGACCTACAAAGCATTCATCATAATTATCAGTCAAATAAGCTCTTTTTCACCACATGAAATGACTAAACACAGTTTGACTTTGGAATGGTAAATACAAGTGCAAATTTCTTTTAAAGCTAAACTACAAGAAAATTTAATTCTGAATTTCATTGAGTTTTACAAGTCTGTTTCACACTCTCCATGTAGTAAATAAATAAATAAATAAAACTCATAAAGCCAACACTGGAGCTATGTAACTACCATTGGTTATTTCAGGCATACAAAGTTTAATAATCGCATCTGAGCATGTTTTTGGTCCACACACAGTGAGAGGACAAATATGCTGTGGGATAGTCAGTAACTCAAATTCAATTTTTTACTTATGGTAAAAAGTGACAAGATTGATAGCAATATGCCATCCATTCTCATCAGTCACGCTTCGTCCTCAGACCTCTATTATCCACAAATCCTGCTGTACAATCAAAGAGAAAGAACTACTGAATTATTTATTAAAACTGACACCATCAATTATGCTTCCATGTAAAAAGTCACTGAGCAGCCATTTAAAGAAATAGAATGCACATTTTGGTAACTTTTGACCAGATTAACAACTGCTCTGCTTTGGGAGAGGATGGAAGCTCATTTTACATCTGAGAAGTTAAACTTGCAAAAGCATCATTTTCTGCCACTGCAAAACAAAGTCTCGTATTTCTGCCCAACAAAAGCTGAAAGTGTGATACCAATTCTTTTTTTTTTTTTTTCCCCTCCCCCATATCCCCTTTTGACGTAATCTGAAAAGTCTACAGAGGCATACCTAAAGTGACAGCCTTGGAATAGTCTTTCCACGTTGCAAGGCCAGCAGCAGTGACCATCATCAAAGCCTACAGCCCCAAATAATGAAATGGGGTATGGGTGATGTTTCTTGGCAGCCAGCTGGACTCACATGCCAAACATCTGGTCTCATGGTACAAGCCAGGCATGCAGTTCCCTTTTCCCTTTTGGCACCTGGGGTCCTTCTTAGTTCACATACGATTTTCATGAAATTTGTATCACCTTTTAACATCAGTGTTACTAAGTTCATGTTTAAAGAGATGTGAATAACTGTATTATTGCTGCGTAGCAATACCAAAATACTAACACAACCTTGCATTCAGAAGAGTGAGTTACATTCCCAAAACATGCTGTCTAGACAATTATGCAAAACCACGGCCCACCGAGGCATTTCCCAGCGTCACCTGGTGGCTCTCGCTCTGAGTAAATACAGCCCAATCACAGCTATGAAAGTTACTCCTTCAACAGCACCCAGCAGTAAGGGGGAAACCTGGAAGTAATCTAACAGACAAATGATATATAGCCCCTCATATATATGGCCTCACAGCGTGGAAAGGTGCCCAGACTCACGCGGTTTCTGTTCGTGGTGGTATATAAGACAAAGACTGTGCCTATAACAGTAAATTAAACATGCCAGGACTGTCTGCTGGCACTAAGGCCAGCTGGCACAGAACAGCCTGTGTCCATACTCCCCTACCCTCCAAAGTATGCAGCTGCTGTATGGGAATGCGTTTGAGCCTTCCTTCTCCTTAGACACGCTCAGCATTTGTTCAGGAGAATACTGGTTGATACTGTCCAAAGCCTTGCCAGATTGTTCTAACAACTAAGTAATACTAACAACTGAGTTTTATAGTCCAAGAACACACTCTGGTATTGTTCATTCCACCCATACAGACCTAAGTGAATAGTCCAGAGGATTTGCCTCCCCTTTGTAACAAGAAGTAGCAGAACATAAATAAATAAACAAAGGGAGGTAACTGAAAGGGCTAGAATAAACCATGGAACCCCACAAGGGATGGACATCTTGTTACCAAAAATGTTAAATAGCTAGTTTTCCAAGTACTTTTAGGAAAGAATGGAAGCTATCAGAGTAAGAAAGATGCTCTCAGCTTCAGGTACCCAAGATATGTTTTATTTGTCTCAATGCCACTGGTATTTTAGGGAATTACCATTACAAGGAGTATTTTTCCCAAGTTCTGCTGCAGTCTAAATGCAACTACAATTCAGTTGTTGATCTAAATTCCTGCCATTTTTGTAGAACCCAGTGAAGTACCAACGAACACACTCAGTTTTCCCCCTAATTTCAACACTTATCCAGATTACTTGGTTAGTATAATTTCTTTTAGTTTCTATGCTATGAAAAGGCCGCTACTATGTCACATGCTCTATTACTGGCATTTTTAATGATGAACAGGTTCACTAACCACAAGGTCTAAATAGACTGCTTGCTTAAACACACGCTTATTTACAGTATGAATGTTTATACAAGAACAAATTGGCAGCAAAGGTATTTCTATTAAATTTATCCTCTGGATCAGTTACTTCAAATTGGACAGAAATTTAAAAACTATTTTTAAAAGCTTTTTCAGGCATCTTTAATTCTTACATGAGGAATCACATGGCTCTTTAGACAGGGTTAACTCCGGAAAATATTTCTTATCAGCAGTACTTGGACTGTCAGCAACAGGACATCCCTCTCCCAGTGTTACCCTTATTTAAAATAATGCTGAAGTTACTCTGTCTGCTCTACATTAACCTGTAATTAAATAACAAAATTTCAACTTTAACAATAAAATTATTGGGATCATGACAATGAAATGAAAGTCACAACCATTAACTGTTAAGCCTTGAAAATTAGAGAACCAAAGCTTTGCAGTACCAAGAACAGACCAAACTGTCCACAAATGAAATCCAGGTGGTTTAGAAAGTTAATGGACTGCAAGGAACAACTGATTTTTTTGTTTTACTTGGTTAAACAAAATTGAAGGAAGAAAGAAAATTTAAAAAGAAATCATTATGATGCAAAAACTGCATTTGAGATTGATCAATATACTTAGCCTTAATGTGTAGCCCTTCAAAGGGACTCTTTAAAAGATTTGGGGTTTGGTTTTGTTGTGAGTGGGGGTTTTTTTTGTTTTTTTTTAAAACTAAAAGCACTGAAACAGAAGGAATATTGTTAAAAAAAAATACATGGCCGTCATTTTTTAAACTTTATTCTTAAACTTTGTAAACTTTTAAATAAATTTCAACCCCAAACTACATGTATATTATATTAATCTGAAAAAGTCTTTCATATGAATGTATGCATATCATTTGTCAAACAAAAACCCATTACCTAACTGTACTTTTTTTAATGTAGTCTGCATGCTAAATTAGCACCTCCCAACATTTTAGAAGGTGAAACTCTCCCTATAAAATCAGTAGTGTTCCACACTTCCCCCAGATAATTTCTTCTTCCCCATCTTTGGTGAAAGATGCTTCTATTTTCCATCTTGGCAATGCCACTACCGCCTCCTCAGAATTATCTTCAGAAACTTAGTACAGTGGCACATAACATGACTCTGTACAGAGCCAGTACAGGTCCCGACTTTTTATTTGCTTATTCAATGCCAGTTCTTCATCTAACGTACAAGACGCTCGATGTCTCACCAGCAAGGCCTTTTTTGCTGATGAATACCATTGTAAGGCAATGAAAGTTTAAGCGTATCCTTTACTCCTTTGTTGCTGAGCTATTTAGTTATGCTTTTAGAAGCAAACAAAAGGACTGCAATGCTTACTGTTCTGATATAAAAGTACATTTTGAGTAATAATGGGGGAGGGAGGGCTGTTTAAACCACTTACTACCATTCTGGTGTGCCAGGGAGAGAATGCTAGGGCAGGCAGCGATCCTCTGTCACGCAGACTAGGAGCCACACCACTGCTGGTAACAGGGGGTCGGCAACTCTGCAGGATTGCTCCGAGGTTCGCTGTTGATCGATCTCTTCCCGTGTCTGGGGTTACATGTGTCTGAGTACATGAAATGGGTTACACGTTTAAGAGGGATTTCAGCTGTATGGATTTAGAAAGCCTTAAGGAACTGGCTGGCTCTTGGGTTTTTATTCCAAAGGAAATACAATAAATGCAATGGAGTCCAGTAACTTTCAAGTGTGGGAAAAAGAAAATTGTTCAGGATAAAAAACAGAGTCCCTCATGACTATATCTATACTTCACTGAAAGAAGCAAGCGAAAGCATTTGACAGCATTCAACTTCGCTGTTAAAAGACAACAGTTGGCCAATTTCATTTATTAGAAGTCTAAATATAAAATAGTACAATCCGGGTGAGTAACACAGTTGCATGTTACTCAAACAAAATTGTTCTGCAAAATTTTCAATCAAAGATTTAATTAGTGACAAAAATTAGCAGTCAATTCAAAAAGGGGAAAAGTTTCGCACATGCATTCCATGGCTTCCCTAAGTTCATCCTTTAGTTCAATCAGTTATCTGCAAACACAAGCTATCTTCAGTTCTAACAAGAAATGCTGCACATGATTTCTTAAGGTACAACAGAAGCAGAATTTGCAAGGAACATGTTTATATATGAAACAAAGCTAAACCCAGAGCATATGAGCCAACCACCACACACAGTCTATTTTTAAACCGCATCTCACTCCCCTTGTTTCAGTCAAAAAAAAAGGCATATAAAACGACCGTTAGGTTTTTGAATGACCCGACAACTCAGAAATGCTGGAATATTCATGCTTTTCCAAGACAAGAACCAAACAAGTGATCTTATAATTATCAAAGGACCACAGAATGGCTGAGGTTGCTCTGCGGGTCATCTGGTCCAAACTCCCTGCTCAAGCAGGGTCACCTACAGCCGGTTATTCAGGACTGTGTCCAGACAGCTTTTGAATATCTCCAAGGATGAAGACTTCACAACCTCTCTGGGCAACCTATGCCAGTGCTTGGTCACCCTCACAGTGAAAAAGCGTTTTCTGATGTTCAGATGTGGAGCCTCCTGTGTTTCAGTTTGTGCCCATTGCCTCTGGTCCTGTCACTGGGCACCATCGAGCAGAGCCTGGCTCCATCTACCTTGCACCCTTGCTGCAGGTATTAATAAACACTGATGAGATTCCCCTGAGCCTTCTCTTCTCCACAGAATTTCATTTTAACAGAAACCATACAACAGATGCCATCAAAAATGTTGCCGTATGACATACGTTGACCTTGCCTCCAGAAAGTATCTTTTGCATTAAAATATGGCTCCTGTCAAATAAAAACCTTGAAATAGATAAAATTTGTAAAGGTGAAGAAGTTAACTACTGTTAGTTGACATTTCTCCAACACACTACTTAGTTCCTGGACTTTCTGTTTTTTCCTCAGGAAGAACTCAGGAAGAAAGAAGCAAAATGGACACCTAGCTGAAGGCTTGCCTATGCATAAACTTGCACTGTTCAAGAAAAACACGATTTAAGACTATTTTTACCTAAACCAGTCAAAAAGCTGCAGGAACATTTAGAAACGAGGTTTACATTGATTCAGTTTAAAATCAATAGACTTAATATAGCCCTAAATAAGACAGAAACTAAAGAATTCAAAAATCTATTTGGACACTTTTTAATTAAAATCAGTTTAAAACTAATTCAACCAATTCATCAGCTTTCATAGCCTGCATATTTAGATAAAGCTGATGATTCAAGTCACTGTATCAAGAGCAGGAAAGAACACATAGCAGAAGCTGGAAGAAAGCCGCATAAGGCTTGCAAGCCAATTGTTTTGCTAAAGGGTGAGTGAAATGGTGAGCAAAATTAATCTGTAAACTCAACTGAAATTTTAGGACTGAATGGCATTTATTCTTGAAAAACAGACACTAATATATTGTCTCTCCACAGATAAGCAGCAAATTAACCTTCTTCTGTTCACTATTTGATACTGAATTCTCAAGAGAATGACCACTCTCGAGGACTGAGCTGAAGCCAGCAAGCATTCACGTTGGAATGCTGTCTTCAAACTTGCCACAGAAGGACACAGAATGGTATTTGAAATAGTTAGGGACAATGAAATTTCTGAAAGTGAAATATAAGAAGTTTTATACTTATTCAAGTGACCGAGCAGCAGCATAGTTTTATGAATCAAGTATGTTCAGATTTGTGGGTAAACTCAGTAACAGTTTTGGGTTTTGTTTTTCTCTTCCTAGTTGTGTTTTGGGTTTTGCTTTTTTGTTTTAAAGCCCGCTTCCAACAAATCCAGCAAAATAGATTGAAAAGCAGTAACAGCAACTATTAAGCAATTGAGTCTTCTCTCCATTGCTTATCACACTGCATTGCTATTTCCAATTCCATCTCTTCATTTCAATCAATATAACCAGAAGGGATGCTCATTCTGTAGCCTTTGTAATTGTTACAATGTAAAACCTGAGGTGACTTATCTATGCCTTTGATAAGTACCTGATAAACATTTTATCATTTAAAAGTAACTGCCTTCCTGCCAGATATTTTTCACCTTCTCATATTTGCATAAAGTAAGCTCTCGTCAGTTTGGTAGTTTGTACAACATGTAGCATTCACTACACTTCTACAACGCATCCATTTATCCAAGCAAAAAACTCCTTTCATTTACTTATTCTTAGTAATTCAGTGTAAATGGCTACTAAAATTAGACATTATCAGTGCCCCTTATGATAAGAAATATGAAAGTATATACTTTAGTGTTGATATGAATAACCCAGCTAGACTGCTTCTGTAGCTGGACAGTCTCACATCACTGTGGTACTTACTAATCATCTCCGCGTGTTTTCTCCTTGAAACATTGTTCTATTGCTGAGCTACAACAAACAAACCATGTATGGCTGATTATGCTACTGCGCTAACAATTACAAGTTGGCTCTTTTCCATTTTGTTTGTTAAAATCTTCATTAGTCGTGCGGAAAGCTACTAAGCCATGCAGAATCTAAAAATGTTACAAAAACGTATGGAAGTGTTTAGGAGTGAAAACAATCCATTTAAGAATTTAGGTTTCTTAGCTGCAGGACTATAATGCATTTTAAATAACAGAATTAAATTAACAAGTGGTCTCTTACCAGTAAGTAATGAACTGTCCTCCTATGAAAGTAATAATATGCAAACACCTTAGCCAGGAATTTATGGACGGTCACGGCAAAAATCATTCCCTTTATATAAAAGCCAAGGTAAGTTTATTTAACTTTACTTCTTGAACTCTTAAAAGTAACCATTCTATCATTTTACAGTGCCTTGTGCAAATTTTTGACATATTTACAATGTAATCTGTCTAGTAGAGTTACATCAGTTACTAATTTTGTGCAAAAATGGCATCAAATTAACATTCTAAATAATAAAAAACCCCAAACAAACAGAACCCACTTCACTGAAATATTAGCAACAAACAAACAAACAAAGCATAAACCAGAAGTTTTTAAGTCAATAAGGAAAAAGTCAGTTTGGCAGCATGGAAAAGAACAGTAGTACAGGTACCAATACACAGCCACTGCTGCACCAAAACAAATTAAAAATTCTCAAGGCTGAGATCCCTGCAGCTAACAATTTTTAAAGAGCACTGGGGGGGGGGGGGGGGGGGGGGGGGGGGTAAAAAAACAGGGGGGGACTTTTCTCGGTCTAAAGATTTTTAAAAGAATGCAAAGCGTACGGACAAAAATATATTTTTGAAGTCTGTG
>Ga0181612_136942_pt1 | contig 11329 bp, 6 predicted proteins | sample HoacroProtozoa21_FD_119630 | JGI IMG/M metagenome (GOLD analysis project Ga0181612, IMG submission 119630) | Hoatzin crop microbial communities from Cojedes, Venezuel. Combined Assembly of Gp0051906, Gp0051904, Gp0051908
CCCTTGTCCACTGGTGTAGTCACTCCGTCACAGAAGGTCACTAGGTTGGTCAGGCAGGACTTGCCCTTGGTGAAGCCATGCTGGCTGTCTTGAATCACCTCCCTCTCCTCCATATGCATTAGCAGAGCTTCTAGGAGGATCTGTTGCATGATCTGCCCAGGCACAGAGACCTTCCCAGGGTCCCCTTTTCTATCCTTTTTAGAAGTGGGTGCACTATTTCCCCTTTTCCATTCACTGGGGACTTCACCTGACTGCTATGACTTTTAGGAGGCTAAAACCAAGGATTTTTATGTAAGACTTTTATGAATCCATGCAATTTGATTTTCAGGAGAGAAACATCTGATTTCGTTGAATTCTTTTTGTTTTCATTAGAAGTCAGGACAGGGAAATAAATGAAACAAATCGTGTAGATAATCCAATGTGTTCAGCAATATATTTTGTTACTGCACCGGTTTTCAGCTACTGAACATCAGAATTCCTTACGCCCTGTGAAATTAAATGGCAAATGTCAGAGAATTTTTGTGTTCTGTATGGCTGCAGAGTCTTTTTTTTTTTGTAAAAAAACCCCAGAATTTAGAAAAGTTAGTCTTGATAAAGATGTGCTTCAGATGGTAAGAGTAATGTCACAGTTGTCCTTTACCGTTGCAGTTTTAAGGGCAGCTGAAACCAACGTCTGCCAGGCAGATTTAGCTGCAGTTCTGTTGTATTATCTAATACTTCTCTGCTAGAGCTGTGTTGGCAAAATAGAACAAATCAATGGGGTTTAATTGGCCACTCGGACCTTCAGGCTGGAAATTAGAGTTCTCCTAAGCCCTATCAGACAAGGGAGGCTGTGGAACAGCCTTCCAATAGCGTATTGGAGAAAAGCATGAAAGTAATTGACTGTTGCATATTAAAAATAACTGTGTATGGTGTGGTACCTGTGACAGCAGGGCAACTAGACTGTGTCACTCAGAATGTCCCTTCTATTTTTAAGTTTCTTTCTGGTGAATGAATTCATTGAACTACATTTTTTTTATCACCCTAAGAGTTTAAGTCATCTTTGGATGTATTTCTGAAAGATCACTCCAAATTATATTCTGTAGGGTCTGCAGTATTTGTCAGTAGTGAATAAGCAGTACCACCTCTCATTTCTGAGGACTAAACTTTGAGAATAACAGGGATCTGTTAGAATTGCTTTAGCGATGCGACTGGTATATTTTGAACAGTTCCTGTATTGTATCTGTAATGTAACTAATACGTAAAATGTGTAAACGTAGTGTTTACGTGTATTTTAAATTATCTTTGATACTTCTTTGGATTCCCTTTCCATTTTCACTATTAATATTGTCCTTTTAAAATAATGTATTCATTATTTACCTGTCTGAAAAGAAATTGCTAGTGATCAGCTACTTTTCATGAAGTTACTAAAACAAGGAAAGAGAGATTGATGCGACCGTCAACAAAATAGATTACTCATCTAATAACAGATTCAAGAAGACGGTTCGTAAAGTCATTTAGACCTTTGAAAATGGGATTGATAGCAGTGGAAAACTTTTGTACTAAGTTATCTGACTTCATTGTAGTAAATAATGCATTGTTCAAAATGTGGTTTCAGTCAATACTAGTAGCAATTTTGGCTTAAATTGCATGAACAGTTTCATCATGTAAAAAGGTGGTACATAAAAGGAACAAGTTCCATGCTGGAGCAGTCTGCCAAGCTCAAATGAGAGTTTACAGTTTTGATGGCATCCTCATCTACCAAAGATATCACCAAGGATGCAGAGACTTATGTTTTCTCCCATTCCATGGTGGTGTAGAATGCCCAAAATGCTAGGCCACATAGTAATCTTACGTGTCTTTATTTCTGGCTGTTATATTTTATACAGAATGCTCCCATAGTAGTTATTATATATCAAGGTGAATAGGGCAATCTGCAAACAGCAGAAGTAATTAAATATAGATCCTATAGTCTCATGACAGAGCTGTTGAATAAATTATGATGCCCCTAGCAGCAGCTTCTTATCTCAATAGTTTTTTCATCTCAGTGAGAAAAAAAGATTAAAAATAATTAATTAGTAATCCAAATTGATTTTTTTTTAATTAGATAGTGGAATCAAAAGTCTAGGTACTTCAGCAGTGTTATTTGCAAACTCCTTTTCCCTTTTCCTTATTAGATTATATTATAATCTTTTAATACACAGGACTCATGTCTTGTTTGGATCAAAAAACTAGTCCACAATTGAGCACAACTGCTTTCTACAGTTGAGTATAATTTTGATGATAGCTTTCAATTTCACTATACTATGTAATTCAAATATTTTCAAACTAATGTTATGAAATAGCTGTAAAAATAATATCAATATAATCTGTTAAATATAATATAAAGTATACAATGTGCATAGTATCCATGTGTCACAGATCTAGTTAATTCCAATATTTCTGCTGAAGATTTTCTTTATCGTACAGTATGTCCTAACAAAATACATCTTTTTCTGAAAAATCTGATTAGTAATGTTTCTCAGTAAACTAAGTAACTGAAAGAAATACAGTAGGTTTTTTTGCTAACATGCTAAATAGGTATTACCAACTTGGATCTTTCACTGACAGCCTAATTTTCTTTTTACATTATTCATGGCTTATTTGGGTGAAATTTTATATCACTTTAGTTCCTTTGTGCACATTCTGTCAGGAGACTAGTGTAATACCTGAAATACAGTGACAAGCATACCAATTTTTTCCTATCCCATTCAAGTATATAAATAGTTTCTATTTTGCTTTAGCTTGTGTATTTGGCAATACTTTACAATGTTTTTGCTTTTCCTTACTACAGACAAAAGATCGATTGATGTTTTAAAAGATGTTTGTTCAACAACTTCGAGATAACTTTCTAAGCACGTAATTTGTGTCATATTTAAGAATACTTTCACCTTTTTTGTTTCTTCAGTTTGGTACATTTGTTGCTCATTTGCATTTTATTTCACTTTTCACTGTTATTTTCAATACTTTTGTGGTGGTATTGTCAGTTTTTGTTATTTCCTGTGAAATACCTATGTCTTTTCTTCATAAAACAAGATTGGTGCCTGTGCTACATTTTTTCTAGATTGTTCTTGCTGCACATCTTGCTGAAGGCATTATAGAACACTGATACTAATACACACAAGATTGAAAGCATGATGACTGTTCTGGAACCTGATAAAAGTTTTCTGTCTTTAATTTTTTGAGGGTAGTGGATTCTTGAGAAAACGTTTCCCAGAAACAATAAGCTAGCAAACCTATTACCTTCTTTTCATGTTTCTTTTTTCCCTGGTCAAGATGTAATTTCTTTAGCAGAAGTTTCAGAATACTTTTTTCATGACTTTTCTCTCACATACCCTACTTCTGTTTTAGACTGTGACTATAAATATCAAAAAGTTTCTATTGAATTACATTCTCATTGCTGAGAAGAAGCAGGCTTTTAGTACCCAGTAGGGCTTTTTAGCTCTGTATGTGATTAATAGGTCAGTTCTGAGTTCTCTCAGTACTATTTCAGTGCCTCATAATCCAGCTCTGCTGTAGCTAATATCATTGAGACGTCAGCAGCTATTATTCTCACTAACGTTACTGGTATCACACTTAATGACCCATCTGACTGCTCTTCTCCTTTTTCTCGAGTCCTAATGATATCTTTAACTTTGCAACACATCAGACACCTGTTTCAATGTTATTAGGCTTCATTTCTACTGTGTCATGATTTAGCCCCTTGACCTTTACATTCATATCTTATTAAAAAGAGAATCAGCTGCATATTTTCTGAACTAACTTTTTTCATAAACAAGGGCCTGTGTTCTCATGGGAGCTGGCAGAAGCAAACAAGAAATCCAGCCAAAGTAATTTAACATCATTGATCGCATTAACTGTAGAATGATTTTATGGATCTGCAAACAAGATTAAAGGGTACATTGCTACAAGGAATATCAGGATAATTAAAATCTTCCATTGCAAATGATCTTTTGCTTTCCAGTAGGCATGAATCTGTTTCAACTGCATACTAAATAGAATTACAATCTGAAGGGGTTGAAATATAGTGCATACAGTGGAAGCCCAAAAACTCAAGGTAGTTTTAGGGGAAAGCTTGATTAGGTTATGAAAGGAATTAGAGGGGATGATGATGCACCACAAGTTCTCTAAAATCCTGGTAGATTCTAACAACAAGTAACAAATGTGGGCAACTGGAAAATTGTGCCAGTGTTAAAAAATTACTTTGCAGAAGCACCACAAAAATAGTTTCTGTTAGATTTCTGTTGAGAGAAATTATCATAAAAAGTATATGACAAATTGGTACAATTGCAGGAACAAAGCACACTGCTTACTTTTTTCTCTTCTATCAAAAGTACTCTTTGACAATTTAAATAGCTCTTTCATTTCTAATGGCAGCAATGAAAACCTATGTCAGAGTTCTTAAATGGCCTGTGTAAGTGTCTTTGAAAATTGTGAGGTCATCAGTGATTTTTCTAGAGAATCAAGACTTCATACTGAGATTTTTTGAATGAGTTTTGTTTTATAATTATAAAATGATTTAACATCATGTAGTGTTAATGTTTCACTTTGCCTTCCCTCTTCTTTTGCTCTAATAATTGCTTACAGGATTCAAGTCAATTTTTAGGTCCTTGTCGTTTAATTCTTTAAGATGATACAAATATGTGTTGCCATTGAAAGGGCCAGTCATTCCGTATTCTCAGCCTTGGATACACATGGTCATGCCTTTCCAAACACTGGCACTACTGAACACGGAGCAACATACTGAGACAGACTGATGAAAATTAGAAAGAATGACTTTGGTTTTCCTGTGTTTGCCTACAGTCTGTATATTACATTCATTAATATCTATTTAAAAAAACTTGTTCATTTAGAATTATTAGTTGCTTCTTCCCCAGGTGTGTGGGGTGGAGTTCTCCCACTTTTTCTTTTCACTGAAACCTGATCTAATGAAATCACGTGTTTGAATGAAAAATCTTGGTTAAAAAGTGATAATTTAAAATAATCCAGGTCCCCCACCTTCCCCTACCCCACATAATGCAACTGTACCCTTGCTTAATCAAAAATTCAGGGCTTTATTGTGTTTTTAATAAACTAAAATAAATCATCGCTTGCTGGCATAAGAAACTGATTTTTGGAACCAGTGAAATAATCAGTTTCTAATTTTAGAAAATATGGACAGAAGTCAAAGAAAGCTGAGCTTGCTTAATATCTATCAAAGCCATTTATTAATGTGTATGTCCCCAGTTCCAGCTTGCAAATTTGAAAATTGTGTCTGGATAGCTTCTTATTTAATGTAATATTCCAGAATTATGATATTTTATCTATCCCCCCAAATTAGTAATCTGATTGTTTGCAGGCTTTTCAATGTGAAAACAAATTCCTCAGGATAAACATTTTGCCTCTTAGGAATGAGAAACAAAATATGCTGTGTTAAATAGCTTATTTTATTGTGTCAAACAGTACACTGAGTACCATTAGCGTTTCTGCCTGGAAATGACCCCCTTCCTATACAGGAGGAATAGCATATTGACACGGAGCTGCTATGTTCTCAGGGATTCTCTGACATCTTTAGCTGCTATGTTGTGGCAAGGGCAAAGCCCCAAACATCGCACAGCCCAGCATTCAACTCAGTCAGCTGTGTGTGGTGGAAGAGCTGAGGCTCACGCTGATCAGAGCCGCAGTGTGCTTATTGTGGGTGATAATGTCCTCTGTAAAAGGATGGTTATTGTTGGAGATCAAACCCTTGTCTGTTTCATAACATTCTGAATAATTTTGAAACTATGTTTTTACAAGATATTAAATATCCTGAAATTACATGTAGTTAATAATACCTATTTGAAGTGTAGGGCTGATCTCAGTAACAAAGTCTCTGGTACCATTCTGAAACTGTTGGATTAATTGTTCCCCTGTGAATCAGTGTTTCAGCAGGGTTCCTAAGGTACATTGTTTTCTTGTATTCTTTTCAGAGCCAATGATTAATCTTATAGATTAAATCTTAATATCTTAATAATTCTATTACAAGAGATGCTTTTTGTTGAGCCTGCCATGTGCATGAGTCATGAAAATTAAACATTAAAAAACATTAAAAGACACTGACCTCTGTTTTCATACACTAATTATTCTTGACAAAGCTATATATCCAGTGTCACTCTGTGGCTTAAATGCTTTGAGAAGATCTGATATACAACTCTAAGAGTTCTATGCCAATCCAAATATTTGAATTTTCACTCGTCTAAGAAGATTACTTTAAAAGTTGTCATTTTGCATTTGACCCAGACTTCTTTTTAAATGCAGATTTTTTAAGATGGGAGACAATAGATAATAGTCCTTAGAATCCTTGAGGGCTGTCTTTTCATTTAGGACACATTTCAGGTAATAAATGAAAGTGACTTATGGACTAGAATATAGATTGATGGAGTAATCAAATGTAAGTCTATAGGATATCAAGCTCAGTGCTGATAATTATAATTGGTTAACTGTGCATATTGCTAGCACTTTTTGAGAGACCAAGACCTTTTTTCTTAATTTTGATGCATCACCTACTACTCTCTCTTAAAAATAACAAACATTTAAAAGAAAAATTGCATGCAGATAGACCTGGATTGGAATACCTCATTCTTCTATGGAACTCACAGGAAGCTGGAATTGTTCTGGGAGTGTAGGTAGGATGATCTGGCTGGATTTTTTTTTTTCCTGAGAAAATGGAACCTTTTCTCAACAAATAGATGGCAGGAAGGCTCCTGCATCCTGGTCAGTCAGAAAAGGTAATATATGGTATGGCTAACACTAGGAAAGAAGGAGTAATGCAGTTTCAGATTGTATTGTGGTTTACTGTATGATTCTTTAAGAAAATAATTATTTCTAAAACTTTTCATAAAGTGCATTTGTCAGCTTTGGTCAGACATGAGTTTCTTTCAATTTTAAGAAAAGCAAAAAAGCTTTTAGAGGAAAAAAAAGTGCCGTGCCTCATCTGTCAGTGTGAGGGCTTGATACTTAGCACTTTGTATGGGTATGTAATGGAAACAGAGTCTTTGCTCAACCAAATTTTGATAACTACTGTTAAGAGAGGAGACTCATGTTTCTTCAGGCTGGTTCTTTCCGCTGTGAAGTACCTTCCGGCATCATGGTTTTCTTCAACAGAGACAAGCTAAGGGTATTAGCAATAAAAATACATTAATGTAAATTTTGTGGGAGAGTGAGATGGCCTGTAAATCTCAAAGGCAGCAATATATTCCCAGCATGCTAAAGGGCATAGTCCCATCTACCATGATTTTCTCTCACTGCTTGTTTATTGTACCACTGACTTGGAACATAAGATCTATACAAAGTGTCGTTGTTGGAAGGATTAAAAAAATAACATGATGCAATACTTGAAAAAACACTTTTCACTTTTCCATGCTTCATTAAGCATCCTGTTTGTTTGTCAGCCATCAGAACACTAAAACTCTGTCTGTTTTTAAGTTTATTTTACATTTAGCTGTATCTTTATTTCATTATGGGAAAAAAATACTAATAAAGAGAAGACCTGCCAACATTTTTAAACAATATAACGTAAAAATGCAAAAAACATATTTAGAAGTATACTTTTGGAAAAAAAAACCCAAAAAAACCTTGTGATGTTGTAACAGGTAAAACTGTAACAAAGCTTCTTCTCTCATACAGAACCCTGGAGGAAATAGTGAAAAATCTGGTATGTCAACCTAGTATCTTAATTTTGGTGCTTTTTTCTAGCAGAGAATACTACCACTATATGCAATATGATGTTAGCAGATGTGAAGCACTGAGCCTTATAGGGTGGCTTGCAGGAAGGAGTATGAGTCAGAGGTTAATGAATAAATAGACAACTTTCAAATACTGAAAGACACAGCTTTGTTCAGTTCTGCTGTCTTCTTGGCATCCTCCTTGATATGTTTGACACCGGTTCTCCTTGGTGATGATTCTGTTCCACAAGTCACATTAGACCTAGATTTGGGAAGGACCGCAAAACATTACAGGCCACCATGAACTCTGTGATAGTTGATGTGGGAAGATTACAGATAAATCTAAGTTTGAATATCCCCCAGATCTTCCCTGAAGACATTGGTTTTCTGTGACTGACTGTCAATGATGGAGCTAGGCAGATACAAGACAGCCTCCAACTTCAATGTAAGAAGTTTATTTTAGTCTTATTTTAACTACAGGATTTTCACTTTTTTTTTCCTTGCAATCTTGAAAGATATAGAATGTATACCTTCCTCTGTTTATAGGAATTAGAAGTTGATAGTGGGATGTAAAAAAATAATTGTGTAACGTGCAACATCTGTTTCCCAGAAGCAGGAAAGCAGTTTTCTCTTGCATAAGAAATCTGGAATTTCAATCTGCAGTTCTAAGGTTCTTACTGTCATTTTGTTTAAGTGACCTAGTTGTATGATGGACACTATTTGGAGGGAAATCAGGAACCATCCTATTTTAAATACATTTTCATATTTACGTGATTAGGTCATTATTCAAAATACTTCTTACATGAAAAAGATGAAGTTTTTTTTTCTTTTTATTTCCTTATTTATTCCTTATTTCCTTACTTACTCCTTTTATTTCTGTATTTTCCAGGATCTTTGATTTTAATAGTAAATGATTGATTTTAAATTGTTTTCTCTGTAAGGATATCAAAGTGCATTATGGTAAGGTAATTAGTAACATTCCATTCTGTTTACCAAGTTTACAGAGCGATAAATTGAAGCACTTTATCCTGTAGCGTTTGTTTTTAAGAAATGTCTTACCTGTTCTTTACTATTGCAGTTAAGTGTAAGGATTATAATCAAGATTAAGATTTCTGTTTTCGTGGTAGGCATTGTTAAAATTCATGGTACAAAGTAATTCCTGCCTCAAAGAGTTTTATCTAAATGCTGGGGCAGGGGTGGGGTGGAAATTCAAAGACAGAAAGAAGTGCATGGCGAGGGCAAAATGGTGGTGGGGCCCGGAGGTTAACTTCTTTCTAATTCTTTCGGTCATGCCAGTTGTCATCTTTTACAGATAAAATTGGTTTAGTTCAAGCTTACTGTATGTGCTTCAGCTACATTGTGGAAGTATAAGAGTACTATAAGAGTAGATGTAATGGCTGAAACCAGGGGTACCTCTAGTCTGGTATTCTGGCTGTAAGCAGCCGTCCACAGGAGAAAGCACAATATGATACTTTGCACAAGTGCTCTCCCAGTCTCCAGTTTTTTTCAGCTCAAATAGTTCCTAAGTTTTTGTCCAGTTTCCTCTGGAAGTTACGTAAGCTTTCTGATCTACTACATCCTTTGGCAGGGAATCCGCCAAGTCACAGCAGCCTGTTGTATGGACAACAGTCTCCATTTTTGCTTGGAATGTGGATCTTACCAGGTTATGCTATGTCAAATCATATTTTTGTCTCAACTGGTTACTAACTGAAATTTAGATTTGTGAAACTTAGTGAGGGAATACTAGGTACTGTTGTTAGATACTGTGTTTCTCACGGAAGAAGACCTTGCTTATGATTCTAACAAAGTGATTATGTCATGTAAAAAAGAAATCATCTTTGAGGCTGACAGTAGTCTGTCAGCCTGTAACCTTGATTTACCCTCTTTGGGATAAGATCCATGAGAAAGTCTGAGAAAAACAACGATTTCTGAATGTCATAGAATCCTTTGGCTTTTATTTATCTGTGTTCAGATGTGGACAGAATAATAGTACCTGATGGCAAAAATTAATAGTAGTGGTTTGAATTTTTTTTTCAATGACAATTTTAAATATTCTTGGAGTAGAATTTTTATCTTCCCAGTGAATTATTTTTCTGTCTTGTCATTTACATGATAGAGAAAACATTTATGGTTGGGCTTATTTCCCTTCAGACCCCGGTATGGGTGGGAATAGACACATAAAGCCAAAAACCTTTTATACGCACTTTCGAAGGCAATGTCAGGACAAGCAGTTGTCCACCCTTACTTTTGTGTATCTCCATAGAGTGGAACATAATGTTATTAATCTGATACAGAGTTAAAATGTTTAAACATCTCTTTAAAAGTATTTAAAACCACTTTTCTGGTTCTACCAGACCAACTTCTAGCCTTTTAAATCTCAGGTGTTCAAAAAGTATAATGACAGAGGACATGGAAATAACCAGTTACATTCTAATCAGGTTGTTATGCACATGCAAATTGAGTAGTCACAAAGAGGCCTTCTAATAGAATCCCCATTTCCTCCCATTAAAGATTACAGTATGTACTAAGGCATAATTTCACATGCAGCTGTTTGAATAAATTTAGCACCATATAAAATTCACTTTTACAGAAAAAAGCAAAACTGTTGTTTATCAGCTTATGTGAAAACAAACGTAATCGTGTTAAAAACAAGAAGGTTTGAAGGATCCAAAAGTTAGGAAATGTTACAATTCTGATGACTTGCACCGTATGGTGACTTTAAAGTTGGCATTTGTGTATGTGAGAGCTACTTGTTCCAAATGCACGTAGGCATTCTATAGCTTCCACAGAACACCTCATTCCTTCACTGCCTTTGCAGTTGACCAGTATTTCTTCTTCATTAGACAGCCCTGCACTTTTTTCCTCAAAATAAATAATTTAAAACCTGCACCAAATTCAAAACGGCCTGTTTCTTCATCAGATTTCCTTAGCTCTTCCCACTGTAAAATCTGGGTGCTTTACAAAGATTAAAGGATGTGCTGTAACAGCACTGATGAAATATCATTAGATCCATTCTAGAGATGGGGGTTTGAGGTATGAAGAAGTGTCTGCTAATGTGGAGTAAATAATTTGAAGTATCTGGAGACTAATTATCCAGCATTTCTAGTACTTTAATAGTACAAAATGTAATCCAAATACTGTTCAAATCAACAACTTTTACAGTTGGGAATACTCTGCATTCCTACTGATCTATCTTCAAAATTCAGAACTAAGTACGCTCAGAATTTAGGGAGGTACGTATGGAGATCATCTGTGAAGGGGGTGAAAGGGTTTAGGTACACCATTACTGCATGGAAGCTCAGAATCTTGTTCTACAAAACTACTATGTCAACAGTTAACTACCTTGGGATATATATCCAGCACGAAAAACTTCTGACTGCATGGATAATTTTAGGCAAAGATATAAATAGCTGGAAAATAGCATCTTAAAAGAAATATCAAGGAATGTTAACTATCAACAGCGCTGATAGTTTTGTCAAAAGAACTTCCTTTGAAATATAAATGTAGATTAGTAACAGATTCGGCTGCCATTCAGCGAGACCTGGACAGGCTGGAAAGTTGGGCAGAGAGGAACCTGGTGAAATTCAACAAGGGCAAGTGCAGGGTCCTGCACCTGATGAGGAACAACC
>Ga0181612_159817_pt1 | contig 11329 bp, 10 predicted proteins | sample HoacroProtozoa21_FD_119630 | JGI IMG/M metagenome (GOLD analysis project Ga0181612, IMG submission 119630) | Hoatzin crop microbial communities from Cojedes, Venezuel. Combined Assembly of Gp0051906, Gp0051904, Gp0051908
TCAAAAGGATCCTCTTTTCCCTGCAGATAAGGATAATCAACGCCAAAAACTATACTTCCTGATTCCGTCGATCCGCCGTCACAGGAAAAATAGTAAGTACTGCATAATTCTCCTTGATATCTAACAAACTGTCCGCTAGTTTCATCGACTGCCCGATCTGTAAGCTCATTGGCCCCGGATGTTCCTTTATAAACCTGAGAATATGTGTCATTTGTTACATCAAATCCATACTGTTCATACTCATTTAAATTTTTTGCAGCATAGGTTCTTGCGCAAAGTGCCTGTGCCTTTAATGCTTCCAGCGGCCAGGAAGAGCTCATTTCGTATGGAATGACGCCTTTAGTGTAATCATCCAGATTTACAAGACTTACTACATTTATGTTACTTCCTTCTATTCTCGGAAATGTAAATCCGCCGTAATATGTAAGTCCTTCATATAAAGTTACGGCCTTATTTTCATAGGAGTTTGCAAAAACAGCCACATTGCTTGACGGCCCGCAGTCATATTCCATCAGCAGTTTTTTTGTATCAGCGTCAATTATAGTTTCACACCATTTACTTCCCGTATAAGCATATCCATCAATGTTATTCTGTTTAATATATTCTCTGGCAGAAGTGAAATCATAAAAACAGCCTACAAGGACATAATATTTACCATAAATATAGGTAGGAAATGCGTTGCCGATTTCTTTAGCCCTGCTGTTTGCATCTTCAAAAGATTTAAATGTTTCATTCAATTTTATATGACAGCAGTAAGATTTCAAATCTTGATCATCATAATTAACATCTTTAATAATTAAAATATTATTTGATGTGATCGTTCCCAATTTTTGATAACCATTTTTATCAAATTTCCCTATATCATAGCCTGCACCGTCTGCAACTGATAAATATACACGGTCTTTGGCGGTTTTATCATATGCCAACCCGACACGAATGAAATCAATATCAATTGGTACATTTTCATATTCGGATCCATTAACATATGATGATCTGTCAAGAAGAGTATCAAGATCACTATTAGCATTCTCTGCATATGTTGGTGTTGCCATTAAAGCAGCTAAAATTACTATTATTAAATTAAAATGTATATTTTTTAATTTGAGCATATGATACCTATTAGAAAATTTATATTGGCAAAAAATCACCCGACAGCTACTAATATGTCGGGTAATTTTTTGTTTAGACTTTTAAGTTAAGTATAAAGTATTAATTATTTCTTTTCATATCCGGTAATTATAGTTGCAAAAAAGCAAAATACCGTTGCCCAAGCAAAAAATTTATGATTTTTCATATTTTCACCGCCTAAAATTTTTCTTAATTATACCATTTCATAAGGAATAGTCAAATGGTCATTATTATATCTATAAATATTGTTAAAAATATGATACAATTAATTAAATTTATTAAATTCCTTTAAATTTAATTCAAAAAAGTTTACTTTTCCCATAAGGAGGCATTCTCAATGCCTGTATTTTTATTAATATTCTGGATCATACTTAACGGCAAAATTACTTTAGAAATTATTATATTCGGAATCTGTATCTCGTTGGCACTGTCTCTTTTTATATATTCATTTCTAAACTACAGCGTACGGACAGATCTGTTTTTATTAAGAAACCTGCCACGGTTTATCGCATATATATTTTTGCTTATCTATGAAATTATTTTAGCAAATTTAGCAATGGCAAAATTTATTCTTTCAAAAGATCAATCTTCCCATCCTGCAATTGTCGATTTCCATTCCCCATTAAAGACAAGATCCACACAGACATTACTTGCAAATTCTATAACGCTAACTCCTGGAACAATTTCCGTTGATGTGAAGAACGATACCTTTTATGTTCACTGTTATGATATAAGCTTTGCCGAAGGACTGAATGAATCTTCATTTGTAAGACTTCTTTCAAAAATCGAAGCGACCCTCTAATGGGAGGTACTCATGTATTCAATTTTTTATTTAATTATCATAATTCTGCTGTGTCTGTTTACTTGTTTAGCTTTGGTCCGAGCTATATTAGGTCCCAAACTGGCAGATAGGATCATGGCAGTTAACATGATTGGCACCTTTACTATCTCAATAATTTGTCTTCTTTCTGTTTATCTTAACGAACCCTATATTCTTGATATTGCTTTAATATATGCAATCATCAGTTTTGTCGCAATAATTATTCTTTCCAAAGTTTACATCGGAACATACAGAAAAACAATGAATATAAATAAAATCAAAAATTCAGGAAGTTTTGCGAATGATTATGAAATAAGTTCCGAGGAAGATTCTGAGGATATCTTCGATCTAGATGACTAATGGAGGATACTATGTCAATTGGGATATTGCAGTTTATTTTTTCATCAATTTTTATTTTATTAGGAATTTTCGTGATGTCGGTAAGTTTATTCGGTGTTTTTAAAATTAATTACGTAATGAACCGTCTTCATTCATCGGCTATGGGAGATTCCCTGGGCATATTTCTTCTGATTGTCGGTTTAATAGTTCTATACGGTTTCTCCTTAAATTCATTAAAATTAATACTAATTATTTTCACGTTCTGGTGTGCATCTCCAGTTTGTACGCATTTGCTTGCATCCTTAGAAATATTTACAAACCAGTCTATTAGTGAAAACTGTGATTTCAATGACTCCGTCGAAACTTTCATAACCAGCGAACAAAATGGAGAAAGTGTTAACTCGGATACAGATACAGATTTTTAGTAATTAGATAGAGGTTTTAACTATGATTGGAATTAGAATTTTGCTGCTGGCGATATTAATTATATGTGCTTTTGCCGTCAGTTTTTCTCGAAGTCTTTTGATTTCAGTTTCAATATACATGGCATTCAGTCTCGTTATGTCAGTAGTATGGGTCATCTTGGAATCGCCCGACCTTGCGATAACAGAAGCAGCTGTCGGAGCCGGCGTAACCGGAATCTTGTTTTTTGTCTTATTAAAAAAAATCAATGCAATTTATCTTTCAGAATCTTCCAGCGAATCCATTTTAGATACGAACTTTGCACTAACCGAAGAAGAAGATATTGATAATCCTGAAGAAAGTTTTATAGATTACGAGAACGATTGAGCAGAGCCAATCAATTAAATGGTGAACAACATGTCAAATCTCAATGAACAAAACAGCAGCAACTCCTCTTTTTGGCAACATTACGAAGAGTGGAAGAACGGCGACTACGCACCTCTTGATTCGTATTTATGCAACAGGAATCCGGATCAGGTTGTTTTTGAAGATGAAGGTTTGCATTATGTGCATTTACATCTTCGCAAGAAACGCCTTACTAACAAAATTGAATATACAAATAATGTAAAAAAAAGAATCCGTATATTCTCGAGAATATATGCAGTTCTAGCAGTTTTGCTAGGGATATTTCTTATTAGTCTTCTGCTTTGGACTGTCAGCTATCTTCCTAAATTCGGTGCGGCAGATGCTCCTGAAAACAATGAAGTTATTGAACGTTATATCGAAAATGGACTTGACGAGACCGGAGCTGTAAATATAGTGGCCGGAATGATTCTTGATTATCGTGCTTTTGATACGTTCGGAGAATCCTGTGTTCTTTTTATCGCATCATGCTGTGTTTTATTCATGTTAAAAATAAACCCTGAGGATAAAAAAGATATTCCGGATACTGTTAGCGACAGATTCTTTGAACCTAAGAATGACACTATATTAATGTATACATCTAAAATCCTGGTTCCTCTAATACTGTTACTTGGGATCTATGTTGTATTAAATGGTCATCTGTCCCCTGGCGGAGGCTTTTCCGGCGGAGCAATTATCGGGGCAGGTCTCATCTTATATCAAACCTCATATGGATTTGCAGCTGCATCGAGATTTATTAATGAAAAAGTTATAAAAGCGCTAACCTTTTCGGCATTGACTTTTTACTGCGTTGCCAAAAGTTATTCCTTTTACACCGGAGCGAACGGCCTTCATAGTTTCATAGGTACGGGTACTCCAGGCGCAATATTAAGTGCTGGTTTGATTTTGTATTTAAACATCTGTGTTGGTATCGTTGTTGCCTGTACAATGTATTCATTTTACTCACTATTCAGGAAAGGCGGCTTATGATGGGCGAAAGCATTTTCACTAATTATGAAGAGATTGCTTCAATGTTTCTTTTTGTGATAGGAATGCTAAACCTCCTATTACAGCCAAATCTTGTAAAAAAAATAATCGGGCTGGATATCATGGACTCGTCAGTCTATCTCTTTCTGGCCGCTAAAGGTTATATAGAGGGCCGCACTGCTCCGATCATTACCAACGGAATTACCGATGTTGAATATTATATCAATCCAATTCCGGCCGGCCTTGTTCTGACAGGCATTGTGGTATCTGTGAGCGTAAGTGCTGTTTTAATGGCACTGACTGTAAACTTATACAAAGAGTATCATACTCTTAATTTGGATGAAATCATGATGATGCTCAGGCAGAAGGAAACGGATGCCTTGAGAAAAATATCTCAAGAGGAAGCTTAAAGGAAGAGAGGACTGTAATAATGTCATTTGTACAAAACTTCCCTTTCTTTTGTATTATCCTTTCGATGTTTTCCGCGATCCTTTCGTTTATTTTAAAAGGGAAAGCTGCAAAATGGGTGCATTTGGTCATGGATACCCTTGTTTTGATCATGTCCATATGCTGTTTCTTCTATACACTGCGGACAAATGAAAGCTACACATATATGATGGGTCATTTCCCCGCTCCATGGGGCAACGAGATCCGGATTGGTATTCTGGAAACGCTGACATCCGTCTTCTTTTCCCTAGTTATGCTTTTATCTGTTCTCGGCGGTATAAGACACATCGAGCGAGAAATCAGCACTTCAAGACAGAATTTATTTTATATTGTGCTGGATCTCATGATGAGTTCTTTTCTGGCGTTGATTTATACAAACGATTTATTTACCGCTTATGTTTTCATTGAAATTCTGACAATCGCTGGATGCGGTCTGATTATGGCAAGAAACGAAGGGCGAAACTACGTATCTGCTACGAAATATATGATCATGAGCCTAGTAGGGTCAGGACTGTTTCTTATTGGATTATCCATGCTTTATGCGATAACGGGTCACCTTCTGATGGTTCCTGCAAAGACAGTATTGTCCTCGATCATCTCGGCTCACACATTTGATATACCATTTTTGGTCTTGCTGATACTGATGACCGTTGGCTTGTCGATAAAGAGTGGTTTATATCCATTTCATGCATGGATCCCCGCGGCATATTCTTATGCTACCCCCTCAGCATCGGCGATAATGTCCTCACTTGTTTCCAAGGCGTATATCTTTCTATTAATCAAACTATTTTATAGAGTTCTTGATTTCCATGCTGTAACTGTCCAGCACATGCTTGACATATTATTCGTATTCGGCCTTATTGGCATGATTATGGGCTCCGTTAAAGCCATACAGGAAGATAATGTTCGTCGTATGACCGCCTTCTCTTCGGTTGCTCAAATCGGTTATATCTATATGGGGCTTGGTTTTGGAACTACAGCGGGAAGCATTGCAGCAATCTTCCATATATTTTCACACAGCGCCATGAAATCGTTGATCTTTATATCCCTTTCCGGTTTAACGGAAACCTCAGGCGGTAGAAATGATTTCAAGGCTCTAGTCGGTTCTGGCTATAGACATAAAATTGCGGGAATAGGATTTACAGTTGGCGCATTAGCAATGATTGGAATGCCGTTAACAACAGGTTTTATTTCAAAGTATCTTTTTGCATCCGCCGCTACAACAGCGATTACATGGAAAATGATTTCTTCCTGGATCGTTTTGGCTGTAAGCACAACACTAAATGCTGTCTATTTTATGAGAACAGTTCTGGTTCTTTATACTGTTGATAAAAGCAGGAAAGCCATCAGTGCACCAGCTGCAGTTTCCAGTTTCCCTGAATCAAGATTATCTGCCGAATATAAGCAGTCTACTGTTGAAAACTTTTCAACAATTTGCCTTACTGTACTTAATATTTTCCTTGGTACATTTTCTTCTCCGGTAATTGCGGCTATAGCAGCAGGACTTAAGATTTTCGGTTAAGGAGGTCAGAATGCAAATATTATTGATTATTCCTTTAATATTACTAACATTAACCGGCATACTGGCTGGAATTCTTAAATTCAAAACGAGAACTGCCCTGCTGCGGTTCAGTATATTTTCCCTTGCCGCAAACTTTATTATTACTATTTTAATAGCCGTTTTATGTAACAGTGATCATGCGTTAACGGTATGTGCCCTCACAGATGATCTTAATATAACATTTCAATGTGATACTCTCGGCAAATACTTTTCGGTGATACTATCCTTTGTTTGGCTGATGGCTGGACTTTCTGCCTGTGAATATCTGGTGCATGATAATGCTGTTCCCAGATTTTTTGCTTTTTTCCTAATATCCTGCGGAGTATTAACTACACTTTGCTATACAGGGAATTTATTTACATTCTACCTGTTTTTCGAATTCCTATCGCTATGTTCCATGGCACTCGTCTTGCATAACTTAACGATAGAAGCAATCGCTGGTGCCCTTAAATATTTGTTTTACTCCATGGGCGGAGCATTTTTGATGCTTTACGGTTTATTCATGTTTTTATCTGACGGATACTCAATGATTTTCACTCCCGGAGGAAGTCTTGGGAATATCGGCTTGACCTCCAGACAGCTGACAGCATCCTTCTTAATGATATTAGGATTATCTGTAAAAGCCGGTATGTTTCCTTTTCACGGATGGTTGCCTTCGGCTCATCCCGTTGCTCCGGCTCCGGCCAGCGCCGTTCTTTCCGCATGCATAACAAAAGCTGGTGTCTTGGGAATCTTAAGGGTTGTTTATTATACAATCGGATCCTATGCTCTATCCGAAACTTGGGTTCAGACCGTTTGGCTTATTCTTGCTCTAACCACTGTCTTTATGGGCTCAATGATGGCATATCAGGAAAATGTACTTAAAAAGCGTCTGGCTTATTCCACCGTCAGTCAGGTTTCCTACATTTTGTTTGGTCTTGCCCTTATGCATCCTGTGGCGTTGCTGGGAGCACTGATGCATGTCGCTTTTCACTCCCTGACGAAATGTACCTTGTTTTTAAATTCAGGTGCGATCATACAAAGGACCGGCAAAACACTTGTAAAACAGTTATCTGGAATCGGGAAAGAAATGCCTGTTACCATGTGGTGCTTTACAATTGCTGCCATTACACTTATTGGAATACCGCCTACCAGCGCCTTTGTAAGTAAATGGTATCTGGCTGTTGGATCTTTAGATTCAAGTATTCATATATTTAACTGGCTTGGTCCCGTCATTCTTTTGATCAGCGCCTTATTGACAGCAGGATATCTGCTCACGATATCCATAAAAGCATTTTTCCCCGGAAAAAATTATGACTATTCCACACTGAAAAGAAACGAGTCTTCAATACTGATGACTTTACCTATCTGCATCATGTCAGGATTAGCTGTTCTATTTGGAATTTGGCCAGTACCGCTAACAGCAATAATAAACCAGGTAATTGCCGTACTGTTTTAATATTATATTTTCAGGAGTAAATCATGTCTTCAAATTTTATTTTGGTTCCCATACTGATTCCAATTATTTATGGAATTATTATGATGCTCCATCCGATAAAAAATATAAAATTGAGAAATCAGCTGCTGGAAATCATTGTTATTATTAATTCTCTGCTGACCTTCCTTTTGCTAATCAAGCAGCCTGAAGGAACACTTTATCTTTTTTCTCTTGGGGAGAAATTGCCTCTTACTCTTCGTATCGACGGCCTTGCCACATTTTTCGGTGCTCTTGTCTCCTTCATGTGGCCACTGGCGACTTTATATACCTTTGAATATATGCGTCATGAACAGCGCGTGAATACTTTTCTGGCTTTTTATACCATAACATTTGGCGTTACACTGGGAATTGCTTTTTCAGGAAACCTGATCACCATGTATTTATTCTATGAAACTCTGACTATGGTGACCCTTCCCCTGGTAATGCACACAATGACGGCAAAGGCAAAACGTGCAACTAGAATGTATCTTTATTATATGATTGGAGGCACGGCATTTGCTTTTATCGGAATCGTCGTTTATGTCCTGTTCTCGACCAATATAGAATTCGTCTACGGCGGTGCACTTGATCTTGTTAAGATCGCGGGACACAAAGACGTCATGCTTTTTGTATATATCCTTGCTTTCTTCGGTTTTGGCGTCAAAGCTGCCATTTTTCCTTTCCACAGTTGGCTTCCTGCCGTTTCCGTTGCTCCGACTCCTGTCACCGCGCTTCTTCACGCAGTTGCCGTTGTTAAGTCCGGCGTATTTGCTATCATGCGTCTTACCGTCTATTGTTTCGGATTTGATTATTTATTCGGTACATGGGCGCAGAATATCGTAATGTTGTTTTCCATGATAACCATTGCTTACGCTTCAACTTTAGGCGTGCGTGAAAGTCATCTAAAAAGAAGACTTGCCTATTCCACGGTCAGCAACCTTTCTTACATAGTTCTTGGTGTAAGCACCATGACTCCGTTTGGATATTTAGCCGGTCTTCTTCATATGATGGTACATGCGATCATGAAAATCAGCGGATTTTTCTGCATCGGTTCTGTTATGCATCAAACCGATAAAAATTACATCAGCGAAATCGATGGTCTTGGCTACAAGATGCCGAGGACCTTCACGGCATTACTGATTTCCGGACTGTCTCTTGCGGGTGTGCCGCTGTTTGCAGGATTTATCGGCAAATGGAAAATTGCGGATTCCCTGTTTATTAATGGTTCTTCATTAGCAACTGCCGGTGTATTTGTGCTTCTTTATTCCGCTTTAATGACAGCAATCTATATGTTGACTATAATAATCCGCGGCTTTTTCCCGGACAATTCCTATGATAAGGAATCACTTTCAGCATTTTCCGATCCCAGCTGGCTGATGATCTTACCTCTAGCTGTATTCTCATTTCTTACCATTGCAATTGGAGTACACGCACAGCCTCTCATTGACATTCTAAACAACGTAGCATTTGGACTAAAGTAATTTATTATAAGAGGAATTAACATGAACAGCATACTCTTGATACCGATAATGTTTCCGATAATCGGTGCACCAATAGTATATATCATTGGCAGATCCAGCAAATCTGCCCGTGATTTCTGCGCTTCGCTACTTACCTGTGTGGTATTCCTATGTTCTTTACTGATATTAATTCTGGCACAATCGCATGATATACAGTTATTCATTCCTGAAATTTGCGGTCTTGGCATATCGTTTAAGGCAGATGGGTTCAGAGGTATCTTTTCAATCATCACTTGCTACATGTGGATGATGACAACGATATACTCAAGTGACTATTTAAAGCATTCTCACAACAGGAATCGCTATTACTTCTTTCTTCTGATCTCTCTTGGAGCCGTCTGCGGTCTTTTCTATTCCAATGATTTGTTTACCACCTTTATATTCTTTGAGATCATGTCACTTTCCTCTTATGTGTGTATTGTTCACGATGAAAAAGATGACACCATGCGTGCAGGAGGTGTCTATCTGGTCATGGCCATTTTAGGCAGTCTGGTCACGCTTATGGGTTTATTTATTCTGTATAACAGTGCTGGAACCCTTCAGTTTAATGAACTGAAATTATTTTGTTATACCGTTTTCCATAGTAATGATTTAACTATGAAGAAAAATCTATATATTTCCGGCGGGTGTATCTTATTCGGTTTTGCAACAAAAGCAGGTATGTTTCCATTGCATGTATGGCTTCCTCTTGCGCATTCAGTTGCACCCGCTCCAGCAAGCGCATTATTATCCGGAATCATTACCAAAACAGGCATGTTTGGTATTCTTATACTAACTTCATATATTTTTATGAATGTTCCAGCATGGGGATTTGTGATCCTGCTATTCGGTGTTGTAACAATGCTTTTAGGCGGTATTCTTGCCGTTTTTTCAGTGGATATCAAAAGGACGCTTGCATGCTCTTCAATGTCGCAGTTGGGCATGATTTTAACCGGAATCGGTATGATCTGCTTACTTGGGAATGAAAACTCCATTGCGGTTCGCGGCAGCATACTCCATATGGTCAATCATTCCAATCTTAAACTGGTTCTGTTCATGTCAGCAGGAGTTATTGTGATGAATCTCCATAAGCTGAACATGAACGATGTTCGCGGATACGGGAGAAACAAGCCTCTTCTTCACATTTGCTTTTTAATAGGTGCTCTTGGTATCGCCGGCGTGCCTTTGTTTAATGGCTATATCAGCAAGACACTTTTACACGAAGCTTTTATCGAAGCTATATCTTTATTGAAAAATTCATCCGGTTTGTTAATTCCTTTTATAAAAAATACTGATGCCAGAATCTTGTTCCGTATTTTTGAATGGCTGTTTCTTATCACTGGCGGGCTGACTTTTGCATATATGCTCAAGCTTTACGTATGTATTTTTATAGAAAGAAATACTGACGAGGAAGCTCAAAAGAAGTTTGACAGTCAGAAAAAGTATTGTTCTTTAACTACTGCAGCAGTTCTTTTAATTTCATCTTTAGTTCTTTTGCTGTTCGGATTGTTCCCACATAGGACATTGGATATTATTGCATACACATCGGAAAGTTTCTTAACTTCTTCCGTGCCTGAGCACACTATTCATTACCTTTCGTGGAGCAATCTTAAAGGCGGTTTAATAAGTCTTCTGATTGGTGCCGTTATTTATCTTTTCATCGTTCGGAGATCATTAATTTCAAGATCAGCCAGTTCCTCAGGAAAGATGACTTATTATGAGAACAAATGGCCCGCCAAACTGGATCTGGTCAATTCTGTCTATGAGCCTGTGTTCATGGTATTTCTACCTAAGGTGTTTGGATTTTTGAGCCGGATATTGGATACATTTTTAGATGGTTGGATTCTGGTATTTTCAAAAACAACGCATCGCCATTTAAAAGAAGCCAGCATTCCGCCGTTAGGATATTATCTTTCATTTTATGTCGGTACCTTTTTAAATTTTATTGTTTCTATATTAAATAAAACGATTTATTCGGGAAATAAGATACAGAAAGACTTTATTTTAGTACTTGCAGAACGTCAGGAAATCGTTAAAAACTCCAGGAAACTTATTACATCAAGTGCCGCCTTTTCACTTATAATGTTCGGTGCCGGGATGGTAATAACTGTTTTATATCTTTTAACTTAAAAAAACGAGCCCTTAAGTGAGGTGACCCCCAAAAGTTAGACTTTATAGCGTAGCAGCCTTCAAGGTTGCTACGCTGTTTTTATACAGCCATAAGTTTGAGCCTGTAAGCCACAGGACTCATCCATCCTAGTTTTTCTTTGATTCGTTGTTCGTTGTAA
>Ga0181612_124525_pt1 | contig 11328 bp, 11 predicted proteins | sample HoacroProtozoa21_FD_119630 | JGI IMG/M metagenome (GOLD analysis project Ga0181612, IMG submission 119630) | Hoatzin crop microbial communities from Cojedes, Venezuel. Combined Assembly of Gp0051906, Gp0051904, Gp0051908
AGTACAGAATCAAAAACTGCTTTAAGAACAGCCCGTGATCAAATACCAGACTGGCTAATTTGTATTTCAGAGGCTAGAGGAGAGGATGCTAGCTGCAGTCTCTGTACCTTGCAACACATTTTGCGTTCCTGGACACACAGCAAGTACTAAATCACGGGCATCCGGATCAGACTTGCACTGGGGTGTAAAGGCTGAGCAGCATCAGACTGAATAACTAAATTTGGGGAAAGGCAAACACTTCAGAGCACTGTGGTGTCTGGATTATCCAGAGGATGACTAAGCCAGGTGCTTTTTTTCTCTCACTGTTCATCCTGAACACCATGGTGGGTGCCAGGTTTTATTCTTTCATCCTTTCTCTCTGTTCTGCATTTTTAAAATAAAATTTAGAACATGCTGTAATCATTCCATATGGGATTATTAACCAGTTCTGTACATTGCTGGGCGTGGTAGCGTGATGTCCAGGATGCTGAGGTCAAGAGAGGACATAGACTGGGGCATCCTGTCAGCTCCTGGAGTGACTGACAAATGATGCTGGGTCCATCTGTAATACTTAGCAGAACCTCATCTTCCTGCTTTCCCAGCCTAGGACATGTGGTCTCTTCTGCATCTGGGTAGGAGAAAGACTGTTCCTAAAACAAAGCTGAAAAGAAAGAAGGAAACAGAAAGACCTCAAATGATGTCCTTACCCATAAATTCCATCAGAGCTGAGTAAAGGCAAATGAAGTTTATTGCCTTTTAAACAATATAATGGCGTTTCAGATTATCTCTAGGTCCGATTCAGCAATCCATACCCATTACGAATAACAATTACTCCCAGCTGTAATTCCTCAAAGGCTATGATTGCTTATCGCTATATGGAAAGGTTGGAGTATTTGTCCCAGAGGTGTCACAGCCAGATTTTTACGTACTTGTTGATCGTAATGGGTGGAGAGGCACAGTCTAACAAACACACTTGCTCTGGTTTAATAGCTGTTTCTTCCACAAGCATCACAACTTATTGACACCATTATCATTTATAGAAGTTTTACTGTGACTGGAGCCTGGGATAACCCCTGAGCTAAAGCTGCTCTGGAGAGCCGCCGTCCCTCTCAGCTCAGGTAGCAGCTCCGAGCAACACGGTGCTCGATGTCATTCACCGATCCCAGGGTGGACATCAGAGGGGATGTGGTCAGAGAAGCTTTTGTCTTTGTGTCTTTTTGAGGGAAGAGGTATCAAATACAGAATAAAGAGAGAGGAGCATTAGGTGAGTTAATGCTCACCTGCACAGGTCGCAGTATTATTAGGCCTGAGGAAAAAGAGACCATGAAGAAAAAGCTGAATCTCTGCATTTGGATCATTGCACTAGGGACAGAAAAGACTGACATTATGGAAAAGTCACTAACTTCATCCTGTACTGTACAACTTTAAATTATACCCTATTAGAAGATGATACCACCATTAGATTTAAATTATAGCTATATTAACTTCCATCAGCAAGTTGACCTAGAAACTTACTTATTTCAGAACATAAGTGGTCTGAGCGAAAGACTTCTTTCAGATGCCAAAAACAAAAACAAAAACAAGTACAATGGTTTTTGGATCTAGACAATGGTTGGGAACCGTATTGGCAGCCATCAAGTTAGAATATTTGATCTTCACAGCTTGACGTCAAGAATGGCTTTTAAATCTCCTGGCTGGTAAATATATCTGGCTCATACATTGTTTAACATTTGAGGCGCTTATAGATATTGTGGTTACGAAGTTGATCAAATACGCAAGGCATTATTTGTAGGAAAAACATTTACCTTACTGGAGAGGCTTGACATATACAGAAGGCTCAAATGATTTCCCGTCTGCTTGAATGCGTGAAGTAAAGTGGAATTTGCTTTGAGAATCAAAAAGAACAGGCAGTGCTTCAGATGCGTACTGCTGCGTTTGGTACGGCTTGTGAGTGCCTATAGGTAAGCTCAACACCGTTTTCTTTTGTGGGATAAAGCTTGCTGAGACAGTTACGAAACTTTTAAGTAAGACAAAGCAAAAAGAAAATTATCTGAGATTCGAGAACAGAATGTGAAAATTGTGGTTATCGTTTCAGTTCTCTTGTTCCTTTGTCAAGAGAAGAATTAAAAAAGAGAGGGTTGGAAAGGTAGGAAAAAGACAAGGGTTGGAAAGGTAGGAAAAAGAGGGAAGGAGAAGAGTAGAAAAGAGAAATAAACCAGACATTTTTAACATCTTAGTTGAGATATGTGCTCAAGATTTTCCATTAAAACGTTTGCGAGAAAAAGAAGGGTCCTGTTCAGGGGAGGTGGTTTGGTGTGAAACAGTGATGAGGCGGAGGGTTTGGTGTGACGACATCGAATCTCGTGTTCCAGTGGGACCCGACGCAGGAGTCTGCTGCTCCAGTTGCAACTGCTGCCTCCGACTGGGTGATGCTTCACCAAAGGAGAGGCACCAGTAGTTTGAAATATTTGCTGTTACCACAGCACAGCAGAGTGAGGCAGAGACTGAAAACTGCAGTAGTAATTAAGGAAAATTGCAGTGGATCAAAAGAACTGAGGGGAGGGAAAAGGACCAATTCTTATCCCGAAAGCTACTGAAGCAAAGAGGAGCAGTGTTAGTGTTGTGCATCTTCCTTCCAGGCGAAGGGGAGTACAGCAGCGTTTCCATCTGCCGCTGCGCTCTGTGGTGTGCGGCCCTTCTCCTCTGGGTGGTGAGATGCCTTCAGCCTTGCCTGGCAGCGTCCGAAAACGAGTATAGATGGTGTCACCAAAAATCCCACGTACTCCTGATGGAGCTGAGCCCCTGTGTTTGCTACCTCTCCAGACATAAGTACCCTCAGAAGACACTCTAGTAAGAACCATTCAATTGCCAACAGGAAAAATGTTACTTCTCCCCTCCAGACTTTCCAATTTTTCAATTCCTTCTATTCTTCAAGAGAAGTGAGGTCTGACTGTACAGCGAGGGGGAGGCCGGCTTGTGGGGGTTCAGCTCTGCACTGACGCTGCTGTTCTGAATCATAACTGAGATAAAGATGATCTTTCCACTCAGCTTAAAAATACTCAAAAGCCTTTTCCTGGAAGTAGTTTATTTAGAAGTGAACCAGTGCAATTTGTGCATGGCTGCCATTCCTCTGTGCTGCAGATACAAGCTCTTAGTAAGCCCCTCTCAGGAGTATTTCTGCAGGAGCTGTGTGAGATAGGCAGCTGGGTACAGGGCAAGACGCTGTCGCTGTCTCTGCCGAAGGATGCTCTGCGGGGTGAGTTCAACCATCTGCAAACCCCAGGGAACGGCCACCAAAGAGACGTGTTAGGAAACTCCCAACAGTGGGAAAAGCGTCAGCTGGCACCCACGCCTGTATTAGACATCAAAGAATCCAGCAGGCTAAAAATCCATTGAAAACCAGGCTTCTCAGGAAAAACTTCCATTTCTGACTTTTAAAGTGTTGAATTTATGTGGGAACTAAAGCAGCTTGCTTTATTTTGAAGGTTGCTTTCCAGCAGATTGGATGTGCGAGCCCTACAGGCTCAGAAGCAAGAAAGCAAATAGAAAGCACCAATTTTGGTATGTTTTTACTAAAAATAATAGTGTTTTTTAAGCCAGTCCCAGGAGTTTTGGGCATTGACTCATGACTTCTGAATGCTTCGGACAGACAGTGACAGAGACTATCCAGTAAGGGAACCAGAGTATTACTGCACGAGCTGAATAACTAATGAGCGGCAATTAAATTGCAAAGGTCTCGCATACCAAGAGCTATTGCTGAGAAAATTTATGAACAATTTTGAATAATAAATTCATTTGAGGATCTGACAATTTGTAGACAACCGTCAAGCAAAAAAGTTCCAGAAACCAAGTCCAAAGTCTCAGGATCAGCAAAGGATATGTACGAAATTCTCTTTCGTATTATTATTGGACTGGGCCAGACGTCCAGACACACCGAGTTACTCAAGCTCGCTGTCAGCTACACCATAAATTTATATGGAATTTCAGTGCTATCTCAGAGGGGCAATATTGGCTTAAGGTGTTTCCATTTCAGAACCTTGTCCTGTGGCAGATTGGTATTTTTTGCCCAGTTTTGTCTAGTGTTGAGCTTTCTGAATGACTTTAACTTCACAGATCTTTATTGGCCACATATTCCTCTCCCAGACCGCTCCAGCTCCACATTACTGCAGTCCAGCGCCTGCCAGTCAGACTTAACACCAGTCTGGTGTCAGTGGATGCTACTGTGCTATTTATAAACCCTTTGCTACATACAGGTATTTATGGCACTGACTAGGGTCAGGAAGAACAAAAAAAAGAAAAAAGAAAAAAGTTCGCTCCATTTTTATTAGTCAAGTTCACAGCCAACCATATGGCCACAAACTGGAAGCCGCCAGCTCAGACAACTGGAACAACATCACTTTCTGAATGCTGCAAAAGCCATTATATTGTATTATATATGTGGAGATCTATATGTCTTTAGAGAAGGGTGTCAGATATTTAATAAATGATAATAAGTTCCTCCTCGAGGCCCCCGTGTCAGTCTTGTACCTGATCCCTACTAATAGCCGTCGGTCCTTCATTTCGTGGACACGTGGGCCTCCCAAGGAGGTCCCGCAGTCCCGCTGCCACTTCCCTCCCGTTAGACTCTTACCCAGAAAGACAGGTTTCTTTGCTGAAATAAATCATGTTAATGAAGATACAGACACAGTCCTGAATGAAACAGGAAGAATGTGCATCTGTGCCTGCAAGTGCTAATGGAGGGGACAGAGTCCCCTAAGTCCCCTGCTAACCACGCAATATATTTTGGGGATTAATTCATATAGTCTTTTGCTCTGTCTTTTTCTGCTGCGCACAGCTCTTACAGGCAATCTGGAAAAAAAAAATTTCTTTTAGACTCCGGCACCTTCCCAAAAGGTATTGTGCAAAATCAACAGGAGCTCGGACGTTTTTGAGCAGAATATCCTGCATCACACATCGTAGAAAGGTACATGTCTCCTGAGGGTACCTGTAAGGCTTTTACAGCCTCTGGTGGACCATGACACAGTGATGCCCAGCGAGGACTGATGAAGCGTATATGTGCATTTAGCTTTGTGGAGATCCTGGCTCACGTCCCAAAGGGATGACAGCCATGTTGGTGTCGTTCAAGTATGCCAGTAAACTTTGCCACTTCTCACATCTCATTAGATCAGGTGCACCACGATGCCAATAAACACAGACCAATATTGGGGCTGCGCTTGTCAGGCTTGCTCTTGAGGCCCGTAGGCAATCCTGCGCTCAAGGGCCCATGCTGATGTTGCCTCTTACTGTGGCTTTCACAAGGTCATTCTCATTCTTTCTGCATCAGTTTCCCTATCTGTAAGATAAAGGTTCCTAATGCCTACCTACCTCAGAGGCTTGTGTGTAGGTTTAATTAATAATCCGCAGCCTCTGTGGGAGTAACAAAGAGGCGGAAGGACTGGGGGAGGGAGAAGCTGGGTAACAGTCGTAGGAAACACATGGTCGCGGAGCTGAGCCCTGCGCAGAAATTCCCATCAGGGAACAATGCTGCACCAGCTGGGAGGCGGCGAAGGTGACCTCAGGGCTTCGCCTCTCCAGTGCTGCGAGCCCATTGTTCTATTGTGTCCTTTGCAGGGAGTTCAAGGGGATAAACAGCATTTTCCAGCCGAGCCCAGTCTCTGGGATGGCTTTCTTCCCTTCTAGCTTTATTCGAGCAAAGAAATCGAGCATCGATGCACTCCACACCTGCCAGGGTGCGGGTTCAGCATCTGGTTTTGTAGAGGTCCTTTCAGGGTCTGTCCCAAGGTGTCCTGCTGTCCTGGGCTGGAGGCTGGAAGGTGATGGTAGTGAGCAAACCCAGGAGTCTTGTGAAATGAAGAATGATGTCCCCAGAGGCTCCCCAGCCCCAACACCCACAAAGAGTCAAGGCATCTCATATGATCGAGCAAGCAGCATCCTCCTCTGCACCTCAGCCATGGCTGAAGGCACCCTCAGAGCCATGCTGCTGGTGGGAACGAGCCCAGGCCAGTGAGGAACCATTGTGGTCCTTGCCACTGATGTCCAGGGCAATTTGTCGCTGCACAGCCCAGTCCCAGGGGAACGGTGATGCTCAGAGGCCTGACCAATGCTGCATCACAGGGGGCTGAAAGAAACAGCCACCACACCAAAGCAGGGCTAACTTCATATTCTAAATTAGACATAGAAATTAAAATCAGATTAGGCAGATACACTGAGAGCTTCGACTCCTTCGGTTCCCTAAACAGCCCAGCAAAGCAGGTACCTGAAGGGGCAGCTTAAAGCGCCTGAATGAGCAGGTGTAATGCAGCTGCCTTAAGAAACCTCGCCGAGACAGAGCACAGCGCAGCTAGCAGCTGCCTTCACTTTTCCCCCTTACAGCCGTGCTTCCTCAGCAAGTAAAATGACCATCCTTCTCCTATCCGATCAGGCATGATTAGCACACCTTTCTCCCTGTGAGCGTGTCCCCAGGTGAGCTGCGCTGTGTGGATTTGGTGTATTCTGCAAGGATACCCTGAGGTCTCTTTCCAGTCTCCACCCATGTTAAATCTCTTCTCCTTCACCATACCCGGGACTCTTGGAAAGCCTCCCCTTCATACCTCCATATTGCTGGAGGAAGGAGGTGGCAGACTGGCAGATCTAATATTTTGTAAAATGAAGTCATATACGTTCCAGCTGTTACCATATGATCAGTCTACCTTGGCAGAAGGAGATGTGCCGTGCTCCCCCGGGGCCTATCTGATTTCAGCATGAAAGTATGCCATTTTTAAATAAGACACACCTATTGTTATTCAAAAGTTCCTTAAATATATTTAAGCTTTTAATCACCTTGCAGTCTCTTATTTTGGTACCTCCTCTTCTGCTGGCTTTTCAGAGCTCTAGAGACTTAAAGCACCGCAGGAATCTGGTGCACAGGAGTCCTTTGCCACCCCTGGCGAGAGCAGCTCGGTCCTTTTCCCACCTGGAGCATCGTATGTGTGATGAGAGGTCTGGACTGCTGCTACAGCCCGGGGCATGGCCAGTGACTGCAGAGTAGTGGAGAGGAGGAGATGCACAGGGAAGAAGTCACCAAGATGCAGTGACAGCAGAGATTGCAAGGACTTGAACCCAGAGCCATCCTGGAGGACTCCATGGGCTTAATTTAGATGTGTTATTTATCTCTAGTCCATGTGTTCTGTATCCCTGGTCCATAAATACGAATTTTATGGAGGCATCCTTCTTGGAGTGGGACAACAAACAATTTGGCAGCTGAGAATGATAAGGGAGGGGGCAGAAAAATATGGATGTGAAAAGGACCCAGTCTCCTAAAAGAAATCAAGAGAGGAAACTGGGAGGCATGAACGGAAAGCCATCAGCAAGGAGGGCGAGTGGAAGGGAGGGAGGCCCAGCGGCGCGGAAGCGAGTGGAAGGAGAAAATGGGAGCTCGGCGGCACGGGGTTAGCCGAGCCTTTCTAAGCAACGGTTCTGCCAGCCAAAACAGCGGCAAGCCTGAAATTGGTTAGGGATTGTTTATTTATTCATACCACAGGATGTAAACTAATATAGTTAAATTCCCCTGGGAAAAGAAGCTGACTTTTTTTTTTTTTTTTGTATGTTTCAGAATACATTCATCCTTCTTTCCCCTCTTTCATGAAGTTTGAAAGGCTTCAAAGCACCCAGAAAGATTTGCTACTGAATTGCTGCCTCTGCAGGGACGAGAAGCAGTCATCACGTGGAAGAGGGAGTGGTTGGGACCTTTAGTCTCCAGATGTAAGACATCTTCCTATGGTGCCTCATGGTTCGTGTTCAGGAGTGACTTTTTGACTCTTAACCACTATATTTAAAGATTTGCTGGGCAGTGGATGTGAGTGATAATTATATGAAATTAATCCCCCTGTGCAGGAGGCTCTACGCTCTCAGATCGAAATGTATTTTTAGTAGGAGTTAATTGGAGAATGAGTATTTACTTTCAGCTCAGGTTTTCCTTCCTTGGCTTCAGTTTGTCAGTGTTGAAGATTTCACCTTCCCAAAGCAAAAATCAAATGAAAAACAACAAGATCCTAAATTGCTCACTTAGAATAATCTGAATGGAGCTTTATATAAAATACAGGTACTTCGGGAGAAAAAACCAGAACCTGCAGCTGAAAAACAAGGTCTGTGGTGTTGCGGAGGATAACCACGCCGCCATGCCGGGCATTCCTCCGGCGCTGCATTCCCAAGCAAAAGAAAAAGTAAAAAAGACGTTTAATTGACCGAAGTCCTGATTGTCTTTTCAGACACCCTTCTTGATGTGGTTGGAGATTGGAACCCTTTTGGAAAGCAACTTGACATTTCATAGCTTAGATATTTCCTCCATTGCTTTTGACTTTCGGGCCTCAATTATTTCCACCAGGAGAGCGTTTGCCAAGCTGATGAAATTGGAAGCAGATTGGATGTTATAAAATACAGGTAGCTCCGGCTGCTGTGCGTGATGCTTCCGCATGTGTTTTTTCATTTGACTTCTCCCGACTCCCTTTAGAGGCTGCAGCATGGCACGGGCGGGAGCAGCTCAGCTCGCGCAGGGGAGCAGAGCAGAGCTCCACCGGCGTGTGCCTGCACATGTGTGTCCAGGTATTGGTTTTAGCTTGGTTTCTAATCTGGAAAATTTCTTATAGTTTTTGCAGAGACAAATTATTTTTCCCGGTTGTGGAGGGAAAGGAGGGAAATCGTTCTTGTCCCTCGACAGGTTTTGATGGAAATTATATTCCTGTGCCAAATGATCACTGAAAACATTTTTAAAGAACATTTATGGGGAAAATGTTGCAATTCTCTGGCTTTTTGTGCCCTGTTTAACTTTTCTTGGGGATGGAAACTGGTAAACTTTCAATTTACTGCAGCCGTCCTGTTTTACAGCTTAGGAAAACACCTCTTCCAGGGCTTTGCTATCATACCTACGTGACAACTGCATCAATACGTCCGGAGCTGCTGGAGCTCAGCACATCTGAAAACTTGGCCCAGGTAGTGACGCTATATATGACGGATTCTAAATTTACACTCTCAAGGACTCTTCGTGTCTGACGGTACGGAGTCTGTCCCAGGTACTAGCTGGGACTGAGACAGCCAAGGGATCGTCGGGACACTAGGAAGAACCGGCTGAGTGCTCCTTGCTAACCCTCAGAACAGGAGGCGATGTGGGATCCACCTCTCGGAGCAGCAACACTTCTCTGTGCTGTCCCCATCCCCTGACCCCACACGAGTGCTGTGCCAAACCGGTCCTGCGAAGTGGCCGTAAGCATGTACAAGATTTGGCTCTCAGTATGTTGGAACTGATGTTTGAAAAGCCAACGACTGCACGGTTCCCACCAGGAGCCTGCAACCAGGGCAGGAGCGGGATGGAGGCACCTGGGGGCAATGCTCATCCCACCACCACCTGCCCGGGGTTCTGAGATCTCCTGTTCCTGCACGAGGATGCACACGCGGTCCAAAATTCTGTCGTCTGGAATAATAAGATGCAGATGCCCTGAAGCAATGGTGGTTTGTTTATATCTGGCAGAGCTGATTAGGGGATTGATGGTCCCACTGAGGAGCAATATCTGTCCTCTCTTCTGGGAGACACCAAGCAAAGACAGAAGGAGCAGTTTGTCTCTGTCAGCACTTGAGGATTGAGGACGTTTCTGTAGGAAGTAACAGTGGTAAAACATCCTCTGCAGCATGTAAACAATTTTTCCCTATTCAGTATAGTCAAAAACAAAAAAGAGAGCTGTGTAAACATCTCTGAGTTGTCCTTGCTTGTCTTTCGCTCCTGAGCCATGGAGCAGAAAGCTCCGCTCAGGAGCCAGTACATACTGTAACTTCCTTCTGATCCGTGATCCAGCACAAATACAAAACCAAATCATATTTCCACATAATCAATCCATGTTCTTAGAGAGGAAAAGACTCCTTAACAGCTGACTAGGAGACCTTGGAGCATAATAGAGCTCTCCAAATGCACAGGTGTGCCAAAATACTTCACCAACAGTGTGTGAGAAAGTATTCACATTGTTCCCAAACCATGGGAAAAACATATCCTGTTCCCATTTCTAACATGTGCCATTCAGCAGGCTCTATGTATTCTCCTCGGTGCGGGAACGTGCGTTGTCCCCTTGCAACCATCCCTGCTGCGGAGGCTGGTGATAAACTTTCGCTAGCTTCCGTCCATTGTGCTGCTCTCCAACAAGCTGGAGAGACCGCGCCGGTGTCCTTGTCCCACTCAGATGGGGAATTAAGACTGCGCTGACTGCAGCGTTGTGCTCTTTCTTTTGGGCTGACTTCTATCGGGAAAAATATTAAAGGAAGAGGCTTTTTTGACACTGTCAGATTCCTCTTGCTTCCCACATGGATGCTCTGATGCGTGGTGCTTCCTGCAGCGGCTGAGGAGTTACAGAGTGAATGCAGATCGCTAGATGGTGAGAGAGGGAAATGAGAAAGACCAGAATAAACTCTGATGATAGGAAACTTGGATGTTGTGGTTGCATTTAAATGAACAACATAATAAGGGAAACAGAGAAGTGACTACGGAGAAGAATGACAGATACTCATTGCTTAATCATCGTGAAGTGCTTTTACATTTTTGGCTAACATGGGAGTGTGTCTACAATTTCCACTTGAACTGTTTTGGAGTTGCAAGTAGCTTTCCTTTTCATCAAGTACAGGTCCGTGCAATTCTTTGATTAAAAGTACCTTCTACAATAACAACAACTGAGAAGCAAAACATGTTTTTGCTTTCAGAATCTCTGTTAAAAATCACTTGATTTTGACATTTCAACCACACTATGGGATCGGCAGCTCGTGACCATCTCTGCTTCCTCTGCGCGGAAGATATCAGAGATAGTAGCAATGAGATTCCACTTCTGAGTCATCCAAAAATATCCAGGACCTTTCTGATACTTTGAGATGTGCCATTCTTACTAAGAATAACATGTTTAGACCAAAAAAAATCGAAGCTGCATTTGAATTTGAATCTGCACACTACCTCAGTCTTGTTTAAAGAAGTTTTATGACTCCAGATTAATTCATTGAGAGCTTCCAGCTCCTGAACAGTCCCATAAGGGAAGCAAGGATACACCAGACAGGAAAAAAATCTGGAATTTTTACGATCTAGTTCAAGAATTGATAATGTGGCATCCGAGCATCACTAGACCACCCAGCAGAACAGATGCGAGCTGCATTAAGTCTCAGCTCACGACTGTTTTCTGTGGCATTAGCCAGACCGCGTTAGATGTTTCATGTCAGGGCAGTGGCAGTAGGCCAGGCAATAGCCATGGCAGTGATAGGGACCGGTCCCGCGCTGAAGCAGCACAGGAGAACGGGCACCAGGCCGGCCGCGCGGCGCGGACTGTATATTGGACGTCGGGCGCAGTG
>Ga0181612_161602_pt1 | contig 11328 bp, 8 predicted proteins | sample HoacroProtozoa21_FD_119630 | JGI IMG/M metagenome (GOLD analysis project Ga0181612, IMG submission 119630) | Hoatzin crop microbial communities from Cojedes, Venezuel. Combined Assembly of Gp0051906, Gp0051904, Gp0051908
CTCTTTTCAGTAGTGCCCAGTGACAGGACAAGGGGCAACAGGCACAAACTGAAGCACAGGAAGTTCCATCTCAACATGAGGAAGAACATCTTCCCTCTGAGGGTGATGGAGCACTGGAACAGGCTGCCCAGGGAGGTTGTGGATTCTCCTTCTCTGGAGATGAGTTTCAAGACCCGCCTGGACAAGGTCCTCTACAGCCTGCTGTAGGTGACCCTGCTTTGGCAGGAGAGTTGGACTAGATGACCCACAGAGGTCCCTTCCAACCCCTACCATTCTGTGATTCTGTGATCCATAATTATAAATGTTGACCTCAGTTTTTGTGTGACAGGTTTAAACACAGGATGAGTTGCATGTTCTTAAAAACCTACTAATTACTAAATGTCTACTAAATATCTACTAAATAAACAGCCATTGGATCTGTTTAGTAGATTTTTTAGAGTCTTAAAACTGTTCAATTTCACAACATATGACTATCAGGAAAAAACCCAAACATTATTTAGAATCCATGAATTATATCCTTATAAAGGTAAATTTTCTTCAGAGCTTGAATGTATGAAAATTAGCAAAGTGAAAGAAAGTAGCAGGACTGCCAGCTGCAGGACAAATCACTCAAGACTCCTCTGTCACTAAAAGTTATGAGAATGGCTTAATTATCTGAAGAACAAATAGCACATTTATGTAGTAGTTTATGTTTTTTAAAAGAATATCTTGTATGTGTCTATATTTTTATCAGTTTGTATTAAGACTTATATTTCATTCAGTCATGCTTTCTCTTTTTCATTTAGGAGGTCTGGAAATGAATTTTAGCACAAGTCAAAATATGGCTATTCATTTTTCTTCTGGGCTTTTAATACAATGTAAAAATCAGCAAATGAAAGACTGTTTTAGTCGTATTATTTCTTACGATTTCACTACATTTTTATGGTTTTAATACTAAAGATCCTGAAAACAATTATTTTTACTTTCATTTTTACTAATTAATGTTTGTGCACTGTATTGCAGTGACCTATTATGTATATCTGTCTATCTCAGAAATGTATTTTTAATAGATGGTTCTTTGGTAAAGGAAGGGAGAAGGGAGGTTGGGTTGGGATTTTATTAGTTTTATATTAATGGCGTGGGCTGCTCCTTTTAAGAAGGACAATTGTGGTTTGAAGCCTGGTCCTATATTAACTGTATTCCCACAGAAATAATTGAAAAGAAACAACTCTTGATCATTCAGGTTAACCTAGAGTAAATTTTAAATTAATTCTAAGAACTACCATAGTTCAGGGGTTTGGCTTATAAAAGCTGGCAGAAGAATACTGCTCAGATATTAAGATTTTTTTTTTAAATCCTTACAAAATTCCCATCCAGGCTTGTCAGACACTTTAATGCACTTTAGCAATATTGCCTAACATTAGTTCTTTAGTTTTTCTGGTGCATGCTTCCAGACCGACTCATGTGCATCTGAATAACAGAAAAAGAGCTGTAGTGTTGAATATGCCTTGGTGCCACTTTCACAATCACTGTTGTAACAGCACCAGTTGATATTCATTTCTGCTTTAGTTCACAAAAGATGAATAAAAAGAGCATCTAAGCAGCCATGAAAGCTGTATTTCTGCTTGTATTTCACAAGTAATGTACACACTTCCGTGTTAGTTGTATCAATATCACACCAAATCTTTTGCAGCAATCAGGCTGGGGTTTTACCCAGTAATATTTCTGAAAGTCAAGTGATAGTGTCAGTTAATCGTGGTCATCGTGTAGCACACACACAGATTATGCATGTTTGTCAACTCTACTATCTCGCTTTTGACTGGCATTCTCCCCTCACTTCTGTTCCAGGTGGAGGCTTACTGTCAACACAATCCATGTCATACAAACTTTCTCTGGTTACATCATTGCATACTAGACTGCTAATTTTATTAAGGGTTGTTTACCTCTGAGTACTAGACTCTATTGGCTATGATAACAACTTTCATATATACACATCTTGAATGTTCTTCTGATGGTGACTTATTTACTAATATGACATTCAATAAGAAGGGTTATTGGTTTAATACATTGCGGACAATTACCACACACAATCATCAGTTTGTTTCAAGTTGACTGTAGACCTGTCTACTGTGCTCCCACATCAAGCAGTTCTTTGTATTTTGGGCTCCTTTAAGTACTTGAGATCCACTGAACATGCAACAAAATCGCAAAATTTAGTTAGCATGCATGCACAAGTTTTCTTTCATTTTTTTTTTTAATTAAGCACTCAGACTTACTTCAAAAGTAGCACAAATATGCAAGTCAACTTTATGATTAATAGCTTCAGACTCAAATGCTTTTATTTTTGGTCTTCATGGAGAATCTACTATTTCCACTGAGATTTTTTGAACAACTTTAGCTCTATTTAAAGTTAATGAGCTTTTTCAATTAAAGCTTCAGATATTTAGCCTTTGGATAACATTTAGATGAACCAGGGTGTATCTAATTATGTTGGGTGAATTCTTAAGAGGCTTTGCATATACTCATTCATAACAAGCACATTTTGTGTGGTGAGCACGTACTGGACTTCATTCTTGACTGAACGCAAATCACCTTTGTGAAAACAGCATTACCAATAGGTCTGAGAGTTCGAGGAATGACTGCACTAGCAAATGCCTTTGAGAGTATGTATAACATCAGCCATTTTGAGTGGCAGAGAAATCAGGACTGCCACTAGAGTAGAAACTAAACAAGGAAAAGAAGGGTGGGTAAAAATACAAGAACATTGTCTAAACTGGGCAAAACATGTCAGAACAGAATATTGAAATCTTGCTGCTTGCTTACAGAAACTAGCAGTGAAATCAACAAAGGGATTAAACTAAAAGAAATGCCACTTTAACATGAGAAAAAGTGGGGAAAAAAAAGATTGTGTGGTTTTCGACTTGTGTACTTTGGTGCAGATGTACATGGGGAGGAAACACGGCTTTACACATTGACTTCCCTGTGAGCTGATATGTTCTGCTTTTCTGTGTAAGTCCTTTGTTTCTGATCACTCTACCAGACTCCTGAGGCACAGAAGTCACCACAGGAGAGAGCCTGGCTGGCCCAGAAATACTGGCACATCAGTTCAAGTTGTTGACTTGCATTCGTGGCAGGCATTTTAATCTGTGTCACTTGTGTCTGGCCACAACCTTAGAACATCCCTTGCACTGTCAAATTCTTGAGGCACCACCCGTAATGTGAGGGTGGCATTACACTTCTATCTAAACTAGCAATTGTGAGGATATTTGCTGCAGCAAAGGGCTAGCCAGAAGGAAGGAGTGAGACAAATACCTGTTTAGGTAAATAACGAATAGTATTAAACAATAAAGTTCATCTCCAAACTGGGATTTCAAACATGGGGACCTGCTGAGCACTAGCTCGCGTGTTCAGCTCCCTAAAAATATGAAGCAGAAAGGCTTTGAAAGGTAAAATCTGAACTCAGGTTTCAGTTACTTTCTAATGCAGGGCAATCCAATTGTACAGTGTAGATATGCCTGCAGAGAACATCTTCACAAAACCCAGCTCACTTCTATAAGCCTGTGCTTTAAATGCACAAATACATATTTCTCAGTACCCTTAGCTTTTTTGAATGGTCCACATACACGCTTTTCTCAGCTCTGTTCTGCATCTTGTTTCCAGGTTGGTTAGCCAAACTTAACACACACCATAGCAGATTCAAGGTAGTCTCTGACTTCACTTGGCCAGTCAAACTGGGGCAGCCCCTCGGTACAGAAAGGTGACTGAGCTGCGATGGCTCATCCTTGATACTCTTTTTTCTTTCTCAAATTTTCTGAAAATTTTTTCTGCAAAACTGTTAGATGTGACAGCACAGACAGATCAACAAGAAGAACAGTGTGATTGTGTAGGGTTTTTTCCCCAGACGCTCCCGATAAACAGAATGTAAAGGCAGGGAAACAATTTCAAAGTCTGTAATTGGAGATCTGACTGAAAAATCTACCACTAAAGTACATGGTCTCATTTGTCTCCTGCACCCCATCCTGTGTCAAGCAAAACACGAACAAGAATCTGCAATGGAGTATAGTTCTTAACAAGACTTGTACTGCAGCTTTCTAATACTATACTTCAGTGAATGATAAAAAAAGAAATTGCTCTTTTTGTGACTGAAGCCTCAGTCTAAACCAGAACAGAACAAAGCTGAGAGCAGTTTCTTCAAGAATATTCTGAGAATATATCTGATCCAAAAGAAAACGTCACCTTTCTCCCCAGCTAATGTGGCATTTAAGGGGAAAAGTGGCAGAATTCCACCAGAACTTGCCAAAACTGTGAATCTAAAGGTATTTGCCTTAGGAAGAAAAATATCCACCGTGTTCTCAGCAGCGAAGTATAAAATGGCTGTTTTCCTTCCCTCAGTATTTCCTGTGTTTTTCATTAAAAACAATGTAGCAAAAACCATGTAGAGGCCACAAAAATTCAATTTAATATTATTTTTGTTTTGAGAATTTTCTCTACATAGCGTAATCCAAATCCAACCCCACACTTCGCTGAACCCTTCTTGCTTCTTATCTTCAGAATAACAGAGCTGATGTCATTACAGGTGACTTTTCATTTGCCAGGTAAGGAAGCCATTTTGCTCTTGTCAAATGTGGCCACCAGAGGGTCATCCTTGGGGACAGCCCCAAGGCATAGGCAATGTATCCGGTGTGCAAACCACCACCCTGGCCAGTTAGGAATCAAGATAAAGCACAGAGTGCATACTGGGCGCTAGACTGGGCTTAGCTGTTGAGAGGAAATTCCTCACACAACTATTTTTGAGAAACCACAGCCTTGTATCTTTAGTCGTAATCACTGCTTCGGCTTTTTGAAATGCTTCATGTGACTTGATTGATTTTGGTAGCTATTTGGCTTTGGCTGACTGATACATCACTGGAAGTAGAAATGCATTAAAACAGCAAGCACGGTTGGAGCTACAACAAATTGAAAAAGGTGCTTTAAGAACTTACCAAGATACCTTTGTCACTCTTTTTTGGGCTTCTGTCCCAATGACTTCAGCTTGAAAGCATTAAAATGAGTTCCTTATACATGCTATGCAGGTGAGGGGGTTTTTTGAGCTTTAATTTGCAGTTTGATTCGCCCCGGGATTTTCAGGTGTTGCATGAGGGAGTAAAGAACAGAAAGTACCTCAGTTCTTGGTTGTCAGCCATTGGATGATGGCCACAGCATTATTAAACCATCCAAGCATGCTGGGTCTCAACCACAAAATTTAATTTTCCCTACTGCAGGGACTAATCAACTTCCAGAGGCACTAAGTCCTGAGGAGACTGGTTTTATCTGTATTTTCTTCTTTCAAAGACTGAAGCACGGTTAATTTTACAGTTTTGTCTATCCTCAGGCTTACAAACAATGACAGAAATGCAGCTTGATGAGAAACAGATAAAAAATGGAATTTATGCTTACACTATGACATAAATTAAAGAAAGATGAAAGGTTTAAATAATTAACAGCACCTCTGTAGGTGAGATAGAAAGACCCCAGATTCCCTTAAGTGAAGGAAAAAAAAGATCGGCAGGGAAATAAAGCATGCTGAATGGTATCAGCAGCTACCTCTTGCTTTGTGTGAAACTGAGAAAGTAATTTCTTACTACAATTGCCTGTTTCCACAAAACCACCTCCACTGACTAACTGAATTCGCATTTCTGAGTCTTCATAGGACTTTTACAGTACACACACATTTGTATCTCAAATTTAGTATTCAGAAGAGCTATTTGTCATGGATTCACTGCATAATAATCCTTTAGCTTCTTAAACAGTGGCTAGCATACTGTTTTTTTCAGGGACCCCGTGTGTATGTTCTCCACCCTAGAAATATGACTAGGCAATTGAACCATTTATGTTTCATTTACCGAGAAGTATAGGGTTTCATGCTAAGAGGGGAAAGCTGGGAGGCAAGTAAAGAGAGCAAGGAAAGGAAAGAAATACTGCAGCTCAGCACCACTGCAATATTCATCTATATTGTTTTTAATCATAGAAACTGTTTCTTGGAGTTCTTCCAAGAAATACTTGGGGGCAGGGAGGGAACTCCACGATGAAATAATGATACCTTAAAATGTACCAATACTGGAGATAAAGGCTGTACTATGCACATGTTAAATTTATGAGAAAAAGATGGTTGCAAGCAGCAGTTCACATGACTAAGAATTCTTTCAAAATGACGGCTGTTGAGGCTTTATAGGAAACATTAGCTTATAAGAAATTTGGAAATAGAAGAAAGTTCCAACAAAAGAAAACAATTATAAATATTCTTAATTGCCTGGAAATAATTTGTCATACAAAATTGGACTGAGATACATTTATACAAAAGCTTCAGATGCGTTGATGTTGTAATGCCTTTTAGGAGCCCAGCATATTTTCGCACAGAGTGTTCCAATAACACATTAAAGAAAAGGATATGACTTTCACTTTTATCTTCTGTCTCCTTTCCTCACTCCATTTTCTCCTCCACTTTTTTCACTTCACTTTTCCTTTTTTTCCTTTCATTTTTTTTCTTTTTGCAGGGCAGGGGGGAGCATAAAATAACTGGAAGACTCAGTAACTGCTACTCAGTGTATTTTATTGTTTCAGGAATTCATTCCAAGCTGGGCTGCAATTACATTTAAAACTGGAGAATAATGGGCTATTGACATGTATATGGTTTTAGAAATATAAGGCCTCATTTTCTCAGCTGGAATTTCCCCACAATGTGCATTTGCATTACATTAGAGATGCTCTTTTTAAAAGAGCATAGCCTGCATTCAGACATTTTGACGTTATCTGGGTCAGAGGCAACATTTAAAAGCAATAGCCCTACATCTACTGTGAATTTCTTACAAGCATACACAATGCATTAGTGAAAATGAGGGAAACACTGAGAGGTTCTCCATATTAAGCCATAGTTTATGACATACCTGCCTGCACCAGACATTAATCTGCAGGAGATAGATCGTCATGGTCATGGTCCCCTGCTCTACTCCAACTGCATATACATTACCTAAATTGAAATCTGCACTTCTTCATGCCCTGTGCAGTTTGATGTGACCAGAAATGGTCAGATGCATAAACCAGCAGTTTTCACAGTGCATATAATCATCTCCATTTTCCATGTATTTACCTACACACACAGCAGCTGCAAATTTTTCCTTCCGCCTTAACAATGAGGACTTTATTCTCCCTCAGCTTAGCTGAGGTCTAACTAGCTTTTCAGGCTCAAAATTGCGTGGCACTGGTTAGGTATGTAAGCAGCTCAGTACCTTTCTTGTTCCCAGAAGTGCCGAAGACATAATGGAAAAGGAATGCAGAAGTTTTTCACCTGTTATAATTGTTTTATAAAGCCCTGTACAGTGAATCCTTTGTCATCTTCCAAGAATGGGTCATTTGTGAATGCTAATGCTTACACAAGGTTTTTATGAATAGAAAGATCTGTGTAATTGGTGTGGTATTGCAAGTGAAACCCATAGAGGTTGCACAAGATGTATTTAACTTTCTAATTCACCATTTGCAAGATTTTCAGATATCAGATGTTTAATTTATCCTTCATTGACATAATCCATTCTAAATGGAAGGGGCTCCAAATTAGTACTCCCGCTGTAATTACTGAGAAATTAAAGCCAGAGTAAAGTATGGGGTTTTCCTTCATCTTTTCATGTCTCATTTCTAACATTTCTCCCCACTCCCACTTCCTAGCACCATCACAATTTTCCCTCTTTCTAAGTGCTCTATTTCAATGCTCCGCTTGCCCTTCCTTCTCATAGATCTGACACTACCTTTGCTGCTCTCTTGTCTCTTGACTTTTTCTGACTCCGGCCAGTCCCTCACACACAATGCATCTCTCCTAGCACCTTTTCTGCTGTCTTCAGTCGTTTCTTCCAAAGCTTCTCCTCTCTTCCTCTTTTCCTGTTCATTCTGCTCTATCCCCTTCCAAACATCAACCACATTTTCCAGTCCCTTTCCTTCTCACTCTACCTTTCCTTTTAACTGAACCCTGTATTTGCTTTGATAAACCAGCCCTTTTTAATGATTTGTCCCCACCTCTCCTCATCCAGCTTGCAGAAAGATACTTCATTTGCATTCCTATGCTTGAATTTCCAGCTCTAGCTTCTCTAGAGCTATTGAGCCAACAACTGCCACAGAAGTAGCTCCTTAGCAAAATGACAAAACATGTCACATAACAGGTGTCTGTTCCTTGACTCTTGAAAAAAGAAAACCTGAAAACCAGCAGACTCTCAAAAAATCTCTTGAGAACCTGTGAGAAGGACATCCCAGAAGGCTGAATTTTGTCATTCTTCCAATTAAGGAGGATAGGTAGGAGCTGAAGAAAGGAGAATTTGGGATGTCCTTTGCCTTGCCTAAATGTGAGGAACTATCTTTCTTCCAACCTCTGCTCCGAAGTTTCACCACTTCTCCCTGGGGTTTGGATCAATCCTAACAATGTCCTAGACAAATGTAGGTGCTTTCCCCCTTCTGAGGGGAGGTTTTGTTGTCTCCTAGTGCAGCAGAGAGGGAATAGTTACTTACATGTAGGTTCGAGTTCACTGCCCCACAAAAATAAGAGAGACTGTATCACAGTTTTCTTCGCCCAAGGAAGAGCGACTCTCACAGGTCTCTCCCTCCTAAGTGGAGAAGGTGTTGGGAAGTGGGAACAGATGGAGTGGTATTATTTTTCAACAGCAAGTAGGCAGTTCCTGCTCTTTTCTTTCCTCAAATACACCATAGCTGGCTGGCAACTGGCCTGCTTGTGAACAAGCATTCCTACCTAACACATTTGCTTCCTGTACTGCATCCCATCAGACAAGATACAGTAGTTTCACTTTACTGCACCATAAAATATCAACACTCATGCTGCTAGGTAACTCCAGAAAGGACAAGCTCCCACTCTTATTTTGATCCCTTTTTCTCAGATTAAGTTAATACCTAGCACCCCACCCAGGCCTGTGAGAAAATACAATGCTCACGTGATTCTGTTAACAATACTACCCATCCCAATGCCTTTGTGATGGAAATTCATCCCTTTAAGAAAATTCTTGACATTTTAAACATGGTTTTGCAGTTTTACCACATGGCAATGACTGTTCTAAAAATACTAAATAAAAAAATACTAACTAAAAATACTGTTGTGAGAGACAAAAAGAGGTGAAGATGGAAAAATGCAAGGAAGTGTGTTTTATTTGCAAGAAGACAGCAGGGAATGAAGCAGTAAGTGACAGAAGGGGGATTAAGCAAAGAATGGTTTTAGCAATTATATAGCTTTATCATTTTAGTAAAATTCTTTGTTCGGTTTGAGAAGGAAACAATTTTATTTTATCATTGTTTTTAAATCTTCCTAAAAGCAAAGCGAAGTAGGAAGATCTGCCCATAAAGTGTATATGAAACATTTGGAGGGAAGTTCCTCTGAAGCTGTATAATCTAACGTGTGATGGGATATTCTCCAGCATTCCTGGGATGAAGAGACATGCCAAACATACAATCAGGTTTTAATTTGCTGATAAGCAGCGATAGCAGATGACTCTGGCAGCTGTATAGCAAGTAAATAAATATTTCAGCAGTTTTGTAGAGTAAGCAATTTTGCTTAATCAGCCAACAAGACTATTTTAGAAATGAATATGACCTGACAAAGCAGAACATCAGTGCTTCGGCACATGTACTGTCTGATGTGGCAGCAAAGAAGTCCTGATCGGGATTAAGCAACACCTCACAGATCTGTGAGGACAAAACAGTGGCCATGCTGAGAACGGTCTGACACTGCTGCATTGCATTTAGGGGGCATGCAAGTCATGCAGGCACTAAAAACCAGGATGATGCAGTCTGCTGTCTGCTTTGAGCCTGAATCAGTGCTCCAGGAGCTCTGGGCACCCTTGCTTCACGTAATTTTGCTTCAGGAGCAGGTCTTAGTCCATTTTAAATATGACCAACTCTTCCTCTTTCACCTGATACAGTATTCCTGGTGATCAGCATTTTACCAAGTCCCTTCTAAACTGTGATGCTACAGAAAGTTCACTGGCAGTTTGACATTCAGGACTTCAGCTGGTTTGGCTGGATTTTCTCGTTTTCCTTGGCCCCTTCACTGCCCAATCTACACAGCCACTGGGAGGTTTTCTGTTGAATCATCAGTTATTGCTTCCTTTAAAAACAGAAGCTATTTGCTATATGTGGAGATCAAAATTATATTCTGACCCTTCCTTACAGCGGTTTCTAATGTAAAACTCTTGGTAACATGGTTTAGGGCATAGTAAACCAAATCCACAAGTGCTACAGGAAGTAGAATTTAGGCAGAGATATTCCTGGCTGTGATTAAGTGCTACTAGCACTAACACTTGAGTCTGGTTGAATTAGAATATGAAAATAGAAATTGCCATTTCTCCAAATACATATATTACTGAGGCAGAAGTAATTTTTCTATTTCTTGACAAAACCATTTTTTATAGGAAGAGCCAAATCAAAAAAAATCAAAAACCTTTTCCACACGAATGCAACTTCCTCAATGAAGCTGCAGACACAAGATGCTGTTTGTTCTCAGAATAACAGGCAAGGGTGACTCAAATACACCTAATAAGCATAAGAGTTGGACAGGCTGGCCAGTTACCTGACCAGGGGAGCTGTGGGAATTCAAACTGTGTCCACCTCCTAAACATCCCACCTGCCTATCTGGATCACAAGTAGTGGAGAATTTTCAAACCAGTTCTACTGGGATATGAAGTCTGGAAAATGGTGAGGGAATCAGTAGAAAAATTTAGTTTCTGAGAAAGAGGCAAGTGAGTTGATTTATTCTTTTTTAATGATCATACTTCAAAGATATTGCTGACTAAGTTATTAAAATCATGTGTCATTTTATATGTTTAAAAATATACATATATTAACATGGAAATATTACCAACTACCAACACACTAGTATGTGTTTCTGTTGAAATAACTGACAGAACTCCAAAGTGCACAAACTTTATTCTAACATTTTGCCAAGCAATTCTTCATAAAAATTAATATGAAAAGTACTTTCTATTACATTAGTATAAACTGTAACCACAAACAGGTATTACTGATACTTTCTTGAGGCCATGTTCTAAAACCTTTATTTAAATGGGACATTTTATTAAGCGTTATACACATCACCCAGTCTTGTAAGCTCTGTAATCATTTTGAAAAACTTGGCAGACAATGGTTTCTAAGCCCTGGTTAAATCACTTTTTGTATTACAATAGTCACCACCTTACTTATAAGGGTTTATAGTGGAATAAAACCTTTGCAGACTCTTCAGCTGAGGACAAGAGCTGACCTTGCTACAGATTCATAGAATCATGGAATCATTAAGGTTGGAAAAGACCTCTAAGACCATCAAGTCCA
>Ga0181612_144892_pt1 | contig 11327 bp, 11 predicted proteins | sample HoacroProtozoa21_FD_119630 | JGI IMG/M metagenome (GOLD analysis project Ga0181612, IMG submission 119630) | Hoatzin crop microbial communities from Cojedes, Venezuel. Combined Assembly of Gp0051906, Gp0051904, Gp0051908
CTACAATCATCTGCAAGCACAAAATTGAGACAATTCAGGAAATGGCTGTTACTCCTTTTTCTCTCCCCTCAGTTTCTCAAGCCTGAGAGCTAACAACCCTAGTAAGGGGAAAAAAAAAAAAAGACAAAAACATTTTTCAGATAAGTAATTAAGCTGGTATATCTTATTTTAGACAGAGATTACACAGTTAAACAGCTAAAGAGTATTCAATCTCCTGGAAAATTTTTATCATGTTGCCAGTTTGAACAAACAAAATATAATCTGTTTTTACAGCATACAAAGTGACATATGGGTGCTAAAGAAGGAAGATGCTCATACACTTGGGGCTAATTAAAGGTAATGTCTCACTCATGCACACATGCACCACAATCAAGCACTTACCTTTCTTTGCCGGTGTAAACAAAATCAATGAGCTAGTTTGTAGTCATTTTGCTCTATTTTGCCAAGTTTATCTGCTTTGTCACCCTTCAAATGATTAGAATGGAGCTGACACAAAATCATTCAGTGCTAATTACATACTTTTAAAACATGCCTATAGGTATGTGTAATTTTCAGAACTAAAGGCAGGAACGGTTTTCTCCTGGCATTCTTTTAAGCAATGTAAAATTTGCGTCAAAGAAGTAACTCTTATAATTACAAGAAATCCTTCAATATATTTCTTCAAGAAATGTCACTTAGAATATGAAGCTACACAGACTACAAAACTTGCATCCCTTTAGCCCGAACTCAGCAAATACCGTGAATAAATCAAGATGACAGTACAGAGGTACAGACCTACCCATCTGACTGCACAGGTCCATATTCATCCACATTTGGCTTCATGCTGCACTGGGAGACTGAAGATCAAACCAAGGAAAGGTATGTTTGCAAAGAAAATTAAGGCAGAAAAACGCCATAGGATGAAACTACTGGGAGAAGCATTATGATGACAAGATATACCCTCTCACATTGTGTTGTCCCAAGGCTGGGGCAGGGTCATAAGTTTTAAAGCAGCTGTGGACGTATATAGCATATGAGGAATTACAAACTGTGTGATAATCAACGTTTTCTTTAAATGCCCAATTGCTAACATCGTCAAACTAGGCAAAAATCTCAGGTCTGACTTCTAAAACTAAGTAACCGTCACTGCAAATCTCTGCTCTTTCATGATTTAGCAGAGGGAACTTTGAAGATATGAAGCACAAAAGTTCAAGTGCTGGAACTCAATTAGAAGGACCTCCACTTTAGCATTATTTAAAATCTCATCAGTGTTTGAACCTAGCTTGAACAGTGAGTTTTCACCTCTGGTAGTGACGCGGCTGCACCCAAACCAGCTTCCAGTTGCTTGGACTGGAATACTGCAGAAACATTTAGCCCAAGTTCAGTAGTAGAAAGGAGAATCCATGTTGCCAGAAAACACAACTCCTTTTGAAAGCAAAGGGAGAGGAAATGCAGAAAAGCAGATGCTAATTAGCTGCCACAGGCAGCTGCTAGCTATCCTCCATGACCTGACAGCAGACCCAGGAAACCTGCTGCCACAGCATTTCAGCCATGGGACCAGAAGGAGCAGCTAGCCCAGCGAAAGACCGTGAGTTCTGCTTGTCTGTGATGAACCCCTTCAACAAGGCCACAGCATCTGAAACAAGCTTGAATCTTGAGACATGAGAAAGTGAAGAACTCCTAACATTGCAGCTTGCTCTTCATGTGACAATGCACGTGATAATTGAAACAGGCATATGAAGACTCGCTCCTGCAGTATGTCAGACTAGGGCATAACCACAGACTATGTTTTTTGTTTCGTTTGTTTTTTTTTTTTTTCAAATCCAGCAACCAAATAAAAGAAAGGCTCAGTTCAGTGTGGTAACATTGTAATATTAACCTGTGTATGGGGCAGAGTGAACTGCAGCTTATTCTTTCTAACATACGTGATGCCTTTTAAAAGATTGATAAAATTAAGTGACTGATCAACAAAAGCAAAGAGCTATCCAATCTCCATCCAATCCAAGTATTATTCTATGAAAACAACACTTTTAAAACAGTTGGGGTTTTTTTTGTTTGTTTGCTTGCTTGTTTTAAAGGAATATGGGTTAGAATCGACATAGCATAACACTATCTTAGACATACGAAAAGCGCTGATGCAAGAGACAGAAATGCCATTCTCGGGCTCAGAAGACCTGCCTGTTACAATCAGGTATTCTAAATTTATGGCTATAAAGATAAAAGCTCAGGATCAAAGTACTGTAATTTAACAAGTTATAACACATCAGCTGAACCACAGCAAACACAAAGCAAAGTCACTTAGCTTAACCTCATTCCACTGTGAACTACCCAGATAAATAACCTCACATCTGCAGGAAGCCAGGAATATGCCTGCGTAAGATTACTACTATGTGCTGGCCTGTTAAACATCAGTAAGAGGGTAAGGAGTCTGGTCCTGAAGTCACTGACCTGAACAGACAAAATCAGCCCAAATACATCTTTGACAAGCTAGATTGTTCACAAATCAAGGGCTGCTGAAGCCATGAAGGAAGAACACCTTTTGACATATCAGACCATCCCCGTGAGAGACTGTTGCACGGTGAATATGAATATAACAGTAACACATGCAAAGAAGTAAGTCAGGAGATAGGTCAGTCAAGGATAAAAATCAAGACTTAGTACTTGGAGGTTTTCTTATTAAAATTATGATTGTTGTTCACTGCCACTAATCCACTACTAACACTACGATCAGAGAGTTACCAAAATGACAGCTACATAAATGGGGTAGAAATTTTCCCAATTAATAGTTCTGCAGATGTATCAGTAATTCTTTGGACTTCTCAAGTGGTTACATTAAGTAAATTTCCTAAGACAAATTATACATGCTAAAAATTACTAGATATTGTAATAAAAATCAGAGCGAGTACTGTGCTAACTTTTAACATTATTTTAGGCAGCCTATACTGGACACCACCCTAAATTTTCTGTACATCTTAAGTTCTAGTAATGTTTTCGTGGCTCTTGGCAATGAACTTTCGCTTTTTCTTATCCATAACCACGGAAAAAGCAAGCTAGTTCCCTTCGTAAGGACTGTGCTTTTCTCTCAGAAGGATAGCACCAACACGAGACACTTCCCTCTAAAATGAGACAGGCATCTCCTGTGCATCGCTACATCGCAGGGTGCTCTCTGCTCAATTACTCCTGCCCTCTGACTCTATAGCCATACATCCACAAGCAAAACCATCTTCCCCTCTCCCTCTAGTAACTCCTTTCAATTTATTTTTTTTTTAAATGCGCAAGGACAAACTGTTTTTCCATATGGTTACAGGTAATTTCTTTAACAGAAGTTATTTAAATAACACTGACGCCAGTCAGGTAACTCCTGCAAGTAACTTCACCAATGTCAGTAAAACTTACTCAGCACAAGAAAAGCACCAATGCTCGACTTTAAGCTGCTTTCAATATGCAGGACTGGGTGACACACAGGAATAATTCAGTTTCCCAAGGCAAGAGTTTTGTGCCGCTGAGCACAGCTGCCAAACGAAGAGAAATCCAATACGCATCATCAATCATGAGTGTCTCAAGTATCTTGTGCAAATTTGTCCTCTTTAGAAAATGGCTAGGAAGCACTAACCAATAACTACACATAACTTGAATTGCTTCACTTTGTGTATGGCTGAAATATTCCATATAACAACGAATTAAAAAAAAAAAAAAAAGCCAAAGAATCCGTGGGGACACAAGGCACATCAAAAGGAGTGATTAGAAAAGCCTAACACATCTGTGATCAACACGTCTGGGGTTTTTTGACAGGTATAAGCAGAAGTGACAGCACAACTGGAGAACCTCTACTGTAAAATGTAGGCTACCTAAGAAATCCTTCTTAGGAACTGTTTCCTTGTTTCATGTTTAATACAGCCAAACTACTTTAAATATTCTAGCGGCACAAATTAAAAGCATTAAGAAAGTCTTTGATATGCAGAGACCTCAGGTTCCTCTGACTGTATCTGTTGTCTTCAGATAGCAATCCGCAAGTCTCGTCTGAAACCTGTCAGTGCTTTCAACGTCAACTTGCCTCTGGCTTGCACCTGTTATCCCCATAACCCTTCAGCAGGAAGAACTCATGCCACTAATACATAATTTTTCATTTCTTTGCCACAAGATTTTCTAACATGCCTACCTATAGAGTCCCAAGCAAGATGGTTCAAGCCAGACTGGTGCTGGTTGCACCAGTAAAACCTGAAGAAAAAACAATCTGAGTCAGTCTTTCACTCCCACCCTACTTCCAACAGCAGGCTCCCATCCCTCAAAGTGCAGACAACTGGGATGAAGCCCAAACAAACAAGAGTGCACTTACAGCTTGTACAAAAACAGTAACACTGATGCAAGCAAGCACATCCTGTTTCAGGTGGTTTCCAACAGTTACCTAGAAACCTCTGAACTTTGCTTAAGCTACGCTTAACTACTAGCCTTGTATTTTGTCTTCCAATTAATCATTTCTCAGTTTCAAAGGTCTGCAAGTAGAGACACCGAAGCTAAAGCAGGGCTTTCCTATTCCCCAAAGAAGCAACATGCAGCCACCCTAACTCTCACCTGAAAGAGCTAAACCTTTCAGACTTTGTTGATGAACCAGAACATGATGCCGTTTTGTTTAAAAGAAATTCCCTTTTTCATCCAAAACCAAAGAGTTACAAGTTCTAGTAGAATTTCTGTTTTCTGTACATTGCTTGTTGTCCTCTTTCCTCACGTTTGCTCGTCCTGTTTCAAACATCTTAGGATTTACATTCCAGAAGGGAAGAACGGCTCAATTAAAACCTACTCTCAGTGGTCCACTAGAAATATTTTTTTCATTTATGTGCACCATAGGAGAGAAATACACATTTTTTTGTAACTGCGAATGACATGTCCTCTGTTCCCTCCTCCTCAGTCTGTTTCACTCTGAAGTTCTACCTTTGCAGGAGCAGTTATTACACAGTAAAATCATTCAGATGAGAAATTCAGGTAAAACGCAAATCCTGCAATAAAACACTGTACTTCAAACAAAATAAACAGCAAAATGAGTACAAACAAGTACTACAACTTTTCATCATTAATAGCTGTGGAGGTGTAAATGGCCACTCCAAGGGTCAGATGTTCACTGTCCATTTTTGTTAGATTGCATGATTTTAGAGGCAGAAACGTCAGGCTACAGAACTGTGACTTGACACAAGAAGGTGGCCTTTTCCTGTACAACAGATGACATCTGTCTTCACCTAAAACTACAGCGAGTGTTGATCATAAGACTTTCAGGTTTAATTGCCTCTAACAACCACAAGCAGTACAAACCACAGCAGGAAGTCAGTTAATGAACTTGCAAGAAATGTAACAATTACTATCAAGAAAAAAATATGAGGCTGTTTTAAATAACAGTACTCCTTCCTTCCTGCATTACATACATTTTGTCCTGCTACAAAAATTTACAGATGCTTTTCTCATCTCCAGTCTCTAAGATTTTCACAGAAGTAAAGGCTTGATCCAACACCCACTGATGTCACAGGAAGAGACAAATCAGACCATAAAGAGAGGAAAATATTCAGGTTGTAAAAGGTCTGTTGTGACCAATTTAGTGTCTGGCTTTAGCAGCTTTTAACGACACCAACAGGAGCCAAGAACAAAAAATCCCTGAGCTGGAGACTTGGCAGGTATCATAAGCAAAGACGAGGATGGGTTTTGTGTAGTCTTCATTCTCTGTGTACTTATGATCATGAACTCCATGCATACACTGTGACCTATTTATGTTCCTGCAACAAAACAGAACTTGAAATGTTTTTTTTAAAAAAGTAAAAAAGAAAAGAAAAACATTGGAAAATATTACGTCACTTCATCCTATCTCCTATTATCTACAAAAGTTTCTAGTTTGTTGTCCCTGCCACCTGAATACATGCCCTGTACAGCCGTAACACCACATCCAGGAGTTTGTGTGTATACGTAATTTACGTGCATATGTAAGTCTGACCCACAAATACCTATTTCTTAGCAGAAAACCAACTACAGTTATCTCATTTATTCACTTTTTCTGTGCCCATAGCCAAAAGTAATAAATGTAGGTTCCCAGAACTTTATCTTAAGCAAATCTGTCATTATTAGATCAAGTTCACAGAGTAAAGCACCCAACTGGTCAAAAGAAAAAATACATAATATTTTTATTGGCCTTTTCATTGTTTTTGGAGAGCTCTCGAGTAATACACTGTACAAGGGACAGCTACCAACTTTCTGCTTCACTGAAATTAAAAGCCCATTTCAAGGGTAGTAACAATTCTGTCCAGGAAATAAGTTATCATAATACTTTGCTGTCTCTAGTTGTCTTCTTTTTTATACCTTATTTTCCTTGAGCAAAAAGAAAGCACTCATTTTAATTTCTCATGCATTGAGAAAATTCTCTGTCTTAAAGCTTACACTCACATTGCATGGAAAAGAACACATACTTTTTCCATAGCAAAATCATTATTGATCTCACTGTAACAACCAGTAACTGCCATACACTTCATATCCCTCTGGAAAACCAAACTCACGTTCAAAACATACCTACCAATTTCAGCATACCGGCCTCATTCAACTGTTCAAAAACAGACAGCCCAGTAAGAAAGCACCTGGCATAACAACCTAAGAAACCCGCAGTCCATATGCAGCACAAGTTCGTATGCTTCTGCTGCCTAAGTTCAGAACCATAACGAAGGGAAATGCTGAACGCTCAGCCCAGCACCACAGCACTTCCTCCACGAGGCTGACAAGTCTCCTCTGGCACTGCAGAGGGTCCCAGCCTGCCTTCTGTCCACCCCCGGGCGCTCACCCTTGCTGTCAGCCATCACTTTGGACAAAACCAGAGGCACGAAAGGAAAGCCTGCAGATTGTAATACAGGTGGTGACTTGTACGGAAAGAACAACAAAACCACCCCAAAACATAACAAACTACTATGATGTTTGTGCTTACACTTTTTCTTGGGAAATTCTAAAAGGACTAGAATGCTCACCAGTCAACAGCCGCAAGTAGTCTTTTATGTCACCCTCCTATGAACTGTGTGGTATTTTTTCCCCCATGATGCAAGCAGCCATAAATAGATGTGGGAATTTAAAAATATTAAATGAGTTTTGTGGGACTTGTTTTCTCTGCTTAAAAAGGGAAGAAGGATGAAAGAAAGAAAAAAAACCCCCACCATACCCCCCCCAAGAAATCATACAGTGCAATGCATTTAATTACATTTAAAATTGTCTGAGAAAAAAAAAAGAGAATAATCTGACCAAATTTAGCATCTGAAACAGTCCAGAGTTTTACAGCACACCAAAATAAAAACACACAGAAATACAGAATTGTCCCAAAGCCAGAGTACAGGATGTGTGTTTACTTTATGTAGACACCATCACGGCACACAACAGGCATTGATATCTATTAATTTTACATAAAAATATAGTTTTTCCCTTCTATTTGATCTACAATGACTTGAAAGAAAACAACGACGAATCTGACTAGCTTACAGATGTTGTTGCTTCGTGCTTGGTCTGAAATGGTTTGCTTATCCTTCATCAAGAAAACACCACAAGCTTAAATATAACTCACTGTGTTTTTATATAAACTTCAGGAACTTACTGGTTTTCTTGAATATTTTATTCTTCACTAACTATAAAGTCAAAGACAATCTGAAACCACAATCTGAAAAACAAAGATTCGGGAAATTTCTAAAATCATATGTGAAAATGGTAAGTTAAATCACAAAATCTCTCTAGACAAATATTTTCTTCACAAAATAGAAATAAGCATCCTGCCATACTTACTGTTGGTTTGTTTGTTTTATAATTATAAATTTTAGCAGTGAAAATAAAAAATACTAAACTTCCTACATCTGCTTTGTGAAGAACGGCCCAGAGAGAAAGAAAGATTCTTTCCATCTTGAGATCACTAAGTATTTCTGCTGTCCAAGACATTATATTTTGACTTAACAATTAGACATTTGACATTTTTTACTAAATAGATTATTTTTACTACTGCAATACAGGCAAAATAATATTGAACTTTCATTTATTGGTGGTACATTAGAAAACAGAATTGATAAAACTCATGTCATCAGTTAGATTTCAAGTTTTGCTGTAATTTTAGTTGAGAAAACATGCTTCTTAAAAATCTGGAGCATACAATTGCTAAAGAATCTGGAAAGTGTATGATATCACAGGTATCACTGACACTTTGATTCAACGAAATACTGATATTTCATTGATGTTGATCTTGAAAATTTGGCACGCAAATGTCAAATTCTACGAGACTGTTAGCTATCAGAAGAGTGAAACATTAAACAAAAATCCTAGAAAATATGCCTACACATATAAAAGCAATCACTATTTACAGTTTCCAGACAAAATGCAAGGTGACAAATCAGCGATGCATCATTGCCGCTAAAAGTAAAGCCTATTATATCCTTTTTCTTACAACTTCAGCATATGTCCAGAAAAAAATGTACAGATTTTTTTCATTCAAACGTTTTCAGGTCGGATTAAACACTGCACAACACTTCACTTTCCTGTTTCTTGTTTAGTGAGCAGGAATAGACTGCTTTAAAAGTAGAAGCATTCAATCCAAGTAGAAGACAAGTGATTCGTGTCTTCAAACAGAGCTCTTAGTCTGAATAAAGGAAAAAGTTCAATCATTTTGCTCAGTTAAGCCTGTACATATTTTCTGTACAGGAGCTTTGCAAATCATCTTTTTAATGTTTGTACGAAACCAAGGTGATCTAAACAGAGAGGCCTTTTTTCTCTGTAGGCATCTTTTTTTCATTAGAAACAGGCCTTCCAGTTCAAGACCTGCAGTGTGAAGGAAAATATGCTGTTGCTCCTCAAATTTTATACACTGTTTAAGACTTAATTCCTCTGAGCTGTCACAACACCACTTTTCAGCATTTTAAACCTTCAAGTAAAAAAAAAGAAGACATTCACAAACACCTTTGGGCTCACAAGGGGAGACCTGGTTTGCATCAGAGCTGGCACAAAAGCCTTCTGCAAGGGACAATTCTCTTACACAGTTAATAGCCTAAAAACAACGACGACAACATCCCCCAAGATACTCATCACAGAGAAAACACTGCAAGTTTGAAAGTCCTTGCAGATGAGCTTTTTTACCTCGGTTTACTATCAAACTTTTCCACTGTGCACTCTGGCTACAGCCCAACGTTGCCCTGGTACCTGTTCACGCTGCGACTGCCAGAGACGGGCTCTCCGCAGAGCAGGCAGAGCATTGCCTTCACGCAGACAGCCCTTGCCCTTGCCCTCCTGTTTCCAGCAAAGGAGAGACAGGGAAGCAGATGCAGGTCCCCAGTACTGCCCACTACAACCAAAATGCATGTGCACACACCAGCCAGGCCCACCAAGCTCCCTCCCTGCCACACAGGGTGCCTTGCTCAGTTGGTGTTGGTGGGACCCCACGGCTGTGCAATCACCACCTCACTGGGCTGTTGGGCACAGTCACATTTCTCCACTCAGTTCTACTCCCACAACTCAAACAACACAAAAGCAGCACCTGTACTGAGTCAGAAATTGGTTTCAGCAGAAAGCATGGCATTCTACAGCCCAGCTACAAATCAGGCGAGAAGTTTCTTCCCGCACATGCCCAAGAACCTAAAAATGGCTCTATCTAAGCTACAGCACAGCAGTTCCCTTTCTGGCCTGCACTGGCCTGTTAGTGTCTGTAAAAGTACCTTTTACAATCAGATCTAGACAACCACTGCTAACAACTCGCCGAAGCACCACTACTAATCTGGGATTTATGCCATCATTTTTCAGTCAAGACTGATTGAAGAGATTTGGCAATACTGCAAACATAATTCAGCATCTCTGGCACTGTTTAGAAAACTGTGATCACAGTTTCCAATGTATTAAGGCTGGTGGCCATCTGCAAAATTTCATGTTGATGCATCCAAAGAACATATATTCAGCCAGCCATTGAACTGTGGGTGAAAAAGATGGGTGGGAAAAGAAGAAGGTTAGATCCAACAGAGCATGATGAAGCAAATATCCTGTTCTAGAGGGACTAAAGCTCCAGCATTAGACACTTTATGCAATACTGTCACAAGCGTTGCATACACATCTTATAACACCAAAATATTTTTGTATTAACAACAAGTTAAAAACCAAGATTCTATTTAAAATACAGACAAATTATACTGATACATCACATTTTAAAACAATAATTATTTAAATGTATTATCGAACTGCAACAATATTTCTCCCCCACACTTTCTCCTTCATTTCAACTTTGCCTGAAATCAGTACTCCAACAACGGGAGCAAATCCACATTGCTTCAAGTGTTCTTCTGGCACCATGAAATGGAAGCAGGGTATAAAGTTAATTAGAAGTACCATATTAAAAGCTGTGGTATCAGCAAAGCGAAGGTGCAGACAGCAGCAACATTTCTGAAAGTCGTAACTAGAGAACTTGTCTTCACTGCCATCTGAAAGCCAACATCTAGAGCTCTGAATATGGGAATTCAGATAAAGCCTGGAAGTCGAACTGCTGCCAGCAACAGATTTCACATCCTAGCAGATGGAAGAGAAAAACTCCAGCTTCGACAGGTAGGGAGGGATTACTGCTGCTCTGTGGGGTTATGCCTTAGTTTGGAGGGGTTTCACACAGTTGGTAGCAACTCCTTTTCAGAGGAAAAGTAGGCCCAGTCACCCAGACAGTGCAAACAAATGACAATATCACATTTCCAAAGCCTTTCAATGTGTTGCATGTCTCTCTCATCATCACCCATCACCACATTTTCCAGTAAAAACCACCTTCACGGGAGCATCACAGAGCTCCTGCCCCAACTTTATGCCCCTCCTGTTCTCCAGAGAGGAGACCACACCCTTACTACTCATCTTACACACTTTGCTCATCAGCTGTGCAATTTCAAGGATTTCCACAGAGGCCATCACTGCCAGGAACACTTCTCTTCTTGGGTGTAAACTCTGTCCCCATTTCCACCCCTGTTAGCACCAAATACTGAATGTTGCAGAGGAATTAAGCATACGAAAAATGTAATGTCACACACATGTGCCAGTACCAAAACACCACTTTCAAATGTGAATGTAACTGAAGAGGAGGTCTCTGGGAAAGGACTTCTTTGCGCATTTGAAGCACTCTGAGCTGGAATATCAGGTCTGAACAGCATATGGTAGAGTTTCTTAGTGTAAAATCAGAGGAACACGAGCAGGGCATGTGCCTGAAATGCAACACGGAAAATGGCTTCAGCTGGGCTGCCACAAGAAAGAGAAGGGTTATCATCCATGCTGGTATTTTGGTAAACTTGGGCACACGCTACATAAACGTCATAGAATAACAGGATGGTTTGGGATGGAAGGGA
>Ga0181612_147720_pt1 | contig 11327 bp, 5 predicted proteins | sample HoacroProtozoa21_FD_119630 | JGI IMG/M metagenome (GOLD analysis project Ga0181612, IMG submission 119630) | Hoatzin crop microbial communities from Cojedes, Venezuel. Combined Assembly of Gp0051906, Gp0051904, Gp0051908
CAGCCTCCAACTAGACTCAGCGCCGCTGATGACAACCCTCTGAGTTCTGCCATTCAGCCAGTTCTCTATCCACTTCACCGACCACTCATCCAGCCCACACTTCCTCAGCTTCCCTAGGAGCTATAGAGGAATATAATCTATGAGGAAACTTAAGGTTCAATAAAAAACCTTAAGGCCAGAAAAGATCCACCGGGGGACAAAAGCAAGTTCTCTCTGTCTATATGCTTATAAATACTAAGCTGCCATAGTGCAAGAAGTCTCCTGAGTACTTGCAAATGAAAGCAACATTTCTCTTTCTCTCTTCCCAACAGTAACTTTTTGTAAATAACTCGAGCAGCTTACACACTGCTTTTTTTTTCATTCATATCTCTGCATGTGTGCTTCAATTATATGCATAGTTTGTTTAAGTAGGCCTGCAACACCTTCTGCATTTATCACCTGTGAATATGTCTGGGTTCCATGTTTACCTTCATAACTCTCTTTCCTGCATTTGCAGTCAAAGTTCTTGCAAAATTTCTGCCCCTGTGCTTAAGAAATTTTCACACTGGCTCACAATTTTTGTTGTTATAAAGCAACAGACATGTTCTAGGAGCTCACAGTTCAGAAAGACCAATAGCTTCGAGTATCAGGAAAGGAACTCAAGATGTATTTTCTTTTCAACGAAGTGCCAAAGCAGATATTCATGACCACCTGCTTAAGTTGCCAAGCAGATGGGTAGCTGATTTGGAGTCTTCATGCAATTTCATCAGCTACTTCAACTGCTGCTTCCTCTCACCACTCTGTTTTTCAGGTATAGCTTTGATTTGGTTTTACACCAGGTTCATTACGCCACATGTAGGCCTACAGAATGGGAGGAACGCAGTACAAAAAAGGGAACATTACAAAAGGAAATAACACATAGTGACCATCAGCACTGCAAAAAAAAAAAAAAAAAAAGGCCAGTTTCACGCTCGAAGAACATGTTTTGTTACCTTGTATGTAGTTGCCTTCACAGAATTAGAGTCACTAGCCAAATGAATGAACACAGATCCACAGTGTCCTCCTGCATTTGTCTCCAGAGCATTTTAAAATGTTAGGCAACAAAGTATGAAGTTTATCCTCTAATTCAGACACCACAGGTGGAATCTGTAGAGGAAATTCACCTTACTTCAAGAAACAGTAAATACTATTTAAATGAAAAGTGGCTTTGAGATGTGGTTGGTCAACTTCCAGCAACAACTGCCAGAGGTCACCATCAATGAGGATATTTTTCAGGTAGTCTAACATTTGCCAGATGGATTTTACATGCCTAGACTCTGTATCAGCCTGAAAGTGATGAGATTCAGTAAGCTGAGTCCTGAAGGAACCAAAGATGTTTTGCAGGCACACCAAAAATTACTTATCAGCTTGTGCTCCTAGTAACTGCCCACTGCCCAGAATTTTAGTAAACAGTGGCATCACATTCAGGACAGCTGAAAATTTGCAAAGAACGTGTTTCAGTAATAATGCCCTCAAACACGCAGCTACTGCTTTGACACTGAACTTCCCATATCAACTACACTTCCTGATCAAGTGCGTATTCTCATTTCAGCAGGGCTACCCTGCAGTGAGTCCTTGTCTTAAGGCAAAAGTTGCCATAAAGTTTCTTTCTCATTTTTACTGAAGACAAAGTAGTTTCTAATTCATAATTATGTGAAATTCAGCCAGTTGACTGAAGTTTCTTTCTGAAACCAAAGCTTCCTCTAAACTCCGAACTCAGGAGATTTGAACTCAGATGACTCAAAAGCTCTCATAATAATATCATTTTAACTGCTTTCTCAAGATGATCAGATAATGACATGAAGCAAGAAGAGACAGTGACATTCTCCAAACCTGTATTCAGTCTCTTGAACATATGTTTCACCTATATTCAATCTCTTGAAAATATGTTTCATCTAAACATTGATATTCTTTTATGTCTGATCTCTAAATGTTAAGAGTTATCTACTCAAAGTTAACAATTCCATATATTAATCCACCGTGCCAGAGCATAAAAAAAGAAACTGTGTTAAGGAAGGCCATGTGGAGATGGAAATTTGTTTTCTTAGTTATCAGCTAAATTTAGTATAAGGATTTCTAAACTGTTGCACTTAAAAAGGGCTAGTAATTAGCAACCAGAAGATCTTGCAGCTTACCTTTCTGTATCTCTTTTTTCCTGCCAAAGTCAATTATACATGAGATTCTAGTTAATTTTACTTTGAAAGCTTCCCTCATAGTTGACTTAAAACAGAAATCATAAAGGACTGACTTCACTGAGCAGTTACTTGTAGAAAAGACACTCCATGTGGTATTAATTAAAGGCTTACTTTATAGCAGCATGGGGAGCCTTTAACCAAAAAAGAAGAGATGAAAGTAGTTTTAAAAAATGAGAGGCTGAATCTCTCTCAGTGCTGAGCCAGCGTGATATTTATGCTGGGTTAGAAGGATCAAGCAGGCTACAGCTCCGGTCTGAAATGCCAAAATAATAATGAAATAAATCAAAAAGGTCCACGTCATAAGTCTATTTCAAAACTTATAATGATTTTCTGGGTTTTCTATGAGTCAAACAATGCCTAAAAAAACTTTACAGGTGGAGACAAATACTTTAGGAGGCAATCTCAGTCAAAGCACATTAAAGATATGCATGCGTCCAATGGCCATATTTACTTTTATTATTTCAATACAGTCAATAAGAAAGACAGGCAACTAAGCCATTTATCAAGAATTTGGGCAGCATGTTGCATGATGTTCAAAGTGCTTAAAGAAACGAAGTTCAGTTAAATGGTTTCCTGGTAACTGTTTTAGGCACAGGTAATTTCTTGCAGCATGTATTTTCAAAAGAGAAATGTTGATATGCAACCTTATGATTATTTTCAGCTGCCTGTAGTAACAGCAGGATCATCTATACTGTGGAACCTCATGGTATGAAGGAAGCATGGTTCGCTTTAAGAAAGATGAAAGATGCCCTGCCATGTAGACACAAAGTTTTACTCCAAATACTTTAATCACAATTGTTTAATACTAAGAAAATTTCTGGCAAATATGATCATCCTTAATTATAAAAGCAGTAAGCCCACAAGAAAGTGGGAGATCTTGTCCCAGAGCTTCAATGGACAGAGAAGGCAGAGGATTCAAAGCTATCACTAATGTACTACACCTTGACTCAGCCAATAAAGTTGTCACCAAAGCTAACTTTTATATAATAAAGAAAAGGGAGAAGGCAGCTGTGCTCTGTGAAATGCTTTCTCAGCATCAAGCTGGGTACTGACCGCTGAAGTATTTGACATTTGTTTGATGGATGAAAGGGAAAATTACATGCCAGTAATTCCTGCTGTCATAGTCCTCAAAACCTACCCCAATACCAGAGACATTCAAGGACAAACATGATGGTCCCTTCTACCAGAAAATACGGAGGCAAAAGATCAGTCAATAAATTCCTGGATCTGTAAGCCTCAATTGAATTCCTTTCTTTACAAAGCCACACACAAAGAACTCCAGGATAATGAGAGAAACAAGCAGAGAGGAAGATGGAATACATAGTTGCAAACGGGCCTCTGAAGGGAGAAAGATGGGCAGGGTAGATGAAAAAAGACACGGCTATGAAGTGGAAATTACCAGCATGTAGTTTTCTGCTGTAATTTTCTCTTTTCTCTGATCCCAAAACTAGCAGAGGCACCTTGCAACAGAGGTGAGATTACCTTGTCGTATCAGTTGTAAGATCTTACCGCTCAAGAACTCACATCCAGCTGCTGTTGCTTTTTGATGGTATGAAGACACAACCAAACAGTTCTACAGTAAGCCTATCATACAGAAACCTCATCTTTTTCTAAGTCAAGAAACAGCAACAGCTAGGGAATTCACATGCAGATGACTACTCTGAGCACACATGATCAAGCAAAATTCTCTGATCTCTGGGGGGAACAGTCTGCAGAGCCAGCTTTCTTTTTAAAACCATCCTGACAACACACCAACAATTGTTCAAACTTCCAAGACCTTGAAGTATAAGATTTAATAATAAGAATTTGAGACATTTCAGAATACGAATTTCAAAAAGCTCTTAATCTGGGGATATGCAAGACAAGAGGCTGAAATGGGAAGAATGGTGAAATCATTTCCATGGCAAATGCCTAGTGACTGTGGTGTAGTAGGAACGTATTTCCTGCAAAATCAAAGATAACTTCACCTTCAAAAGGTAAAAAGTAACATGCAGGGACTTATTTTTTAGCTAAGGGAAGGAAATCAGTATTTCTAGCTTTCATTTGAACTAACTTAAATTTACAAAGGATCTTAAGACCAGTGGTGGAACCATGAAGGATCTCAGCACAGAAAGCTCACCTTCCTGTTTTAAAACCAGCAAAACTTTGTCCACTTCCTCAGGAGAGTTCTGAGGTGTCATATATTAGCTGCAACGGATAATGGACACCTCCACCAGAATGACTCTGTTCTTTCTGTTCTTCACTCAAAATTTTAATGCATCCAGGGCATAAGGATGGCACAGAGTGTAATAGGGACTGAACGTCCTTTCTCATTAAGATTATGTAAGCCTGATGAAGTATGTAAACATCTTCTGGACAAGACAGGAAATTCTAGACCTGCTGGAAGGCTCTGTAAAGTGTTACAGCTCCATGGCAGTTTGGTCAATACTGTTATCCACCAATCTTTCCTGTGGTACAAGAAGAGCTTATAAAATAATTGAAGAAAAACTGATAAATACAAGAACCTTAGAGGACGTAGAAATGTTAAAGCAAGCTAAAGAACCTAGAGCAGAAGAAAAAGCCAGAAAACAGTTTTCAGATAAAATGCATGGTGTTCTGCTTTGTACAGAACTCAGTACTTTTGGTTTAAGTTATAATGGTGTGAACATGTCGAATGGATAGATCTCCTCAAGAGTCTCAGGTTCAGCCATACCACATCTGTGAATGCCATATAAGATGGACACTGCAAAAATGCTCAGCTCTGCTAAAAGAGAACCATCTTCAGACAAGCAGCAGCAAAACTTTTGAGGCTTATGGAGCTTTAACGGTGAAAGCTTATGTGCCTGTAGCCTACAAGCATCCAACAAGTTAGGCAAGAAGCTGTGGATAGATCCAATTGATTCAGATTATCCATATTGCCCAAACTGTATTTCCAGACAAAAGCTCTTTTTCAGGAATTGACTACCAGTCTTCTGCTTCTACACTTACCCAAAAGAAAATGTGACAAAAAATCTTTAATAAGCTGAAAATAAGCTGAATTTGAGATTTTAGTCCATGCACTTTTTGAGGAAATTTTCAAGGGTAACATTTCAGAACTACAACAGAAAAAAGTGAACTGTCTAACATTCCCATTTCTTTAGAAAGAAAGAGGATTTTGGCATGTTACTTCTTGTTTTCCTGATGCAAAGAGCTGTGGTATCACACACCATAACATCTTTTATTTTTATTTCACAGGTATGAATTACTGCTGACAAAACACCACCCAGAATGCTGGAATATTGCTCTGTTTAACCATCATTACAGAAAACAAGGTTTGTAGTTCTTGTTTTTGCAAGTGATTCATGAAGCTTGTACTTTATCCTTCACTTTCGAAAAAAAAAAAAAAAGTTGTTTGGAACAGTATTTCTTTTTATAAATGCTCACTTTTTATTTTTTCAAGTTTACAAATGTCAGTATGATCTAAACAGCAAATGCGCTTTATACCAATAACAAAAAAACCCAGCAAGCCAAATTCTAGTAACTGTAACTTTTGCTTCTTCTTCCCGCAATCTTTGTAATAAGGCTGAAATGTCACAGTATTGATTCCTACACCAGTCTGCAAAAGAATGCAGCCTGGTTAAATGTTTAACTCACCACGTGTTCCATCTTGCCACCAATTTTCTGATTATTTAAATATGTCGGTATGGTAATTTATATATCAAAGGCCAATGGTATCCAAAGTCTTATGAAGAGTTTATGTCTACCTTCTTTTTAATTTAAGGAAAAACTTGACAGATTAGTATTTTTTCAGGCACAGCAATATTACTGTAGTTAATTCTAATTTATGCAGCACATGTCTGATTTCCCAGTTTAACTGCCGTACCTTGTTCAATCCATTTGTTTTGCCTGTATTCTGCTAAGATGCCCGAATTTCACATGATGGGCATGTCATTTGCATAACAGTGAGCAATATATTTATTCCACAGAAATCTCACGCAAATATTCTATATTCCAAACGACTTCTAAAGCAAAATTTTTCTGGATTTGTTAAACTGATTATGTGAAGACAAATGACTGATGATTTGAAGACAAAATACAGTGTATAAACGTTGTCATCTATGACATTTCACTATGCTAAAAGCATAAAGGCCTGCCAGATTTCATTGCATTCATAATCAGAATGATTACATTGTAATTCAGGATGTGTTTTTCATAAAGATGCAGAGAATGAGTTTTAATACAACCAAAGCCACGTAAACCCAACAAGCCTACCTATGTAAGACAGATGTCAGTTCAGATAAAGATTTATTTTCCTTTTCATAATGCAATTATAAACCAAAATTGACACCTGAAAGAAAAAATTAAAATACTCCAAAGACTGCAAACGTCACAAGAAGCATACTTAAAGCTAGAGTACCTGTATACAATAATTTTAAAGAACTAGCTTTAACTTGTAATTATAGCATCTTCCTTTCGTGGCACAGAAAAATTAACAGGATAAGAATACTCAATAAATCGCCAAGAAATGAGTAAAAACATTTCAGAAGTTAATGTGCAAGAGTTCAAGCAAAACATTCAAGCTACAACAAATTTCTGTCAGGCAATCTGTATTTATAACAAATATTTTGCCACACAATTAAACATGTGTAAACACAAGAGGATAGTGAAGAGAAAAATTTCTCCAAAGGGCAATAAAATCTATATAGCAAGCTTCAACATGGTCTCACACACAACTTCCTTGTCCTGAGGTCTCGCTCATATCTCTCATTTTTCTTGTAAGCATAATATTTCTAGACTACAGCAGTTGATACAAACTGGGACCTGACTAGATATGATCTGATATGACAGAAAGACTCCAAAGGAATGTTCCAGCACAGCCTTCCCAGTTCGCCCTCAAGAGAGCTCCAGTGTTTGCACACCAGTTCACAAAGCATGTCCAACTGTGTACAGCTGGAAATCATACTGAAACCTAGATTCTCAATTCATTTAACTGACGTTAACTTAGTATGTACTGCTAGATGGCAAATAATAGCAGGAAGATAAAAAGGGTAAACTTAGAGAGAAGAGAACAGACTACTGTAAGAAAAAATATGCTCAGTTTTACAGTATGTTTTAGCCAAATATATCTATCCAATTTATGTTTGTTTGTGGATAAAATTCAATATTCTGCATATTTTCAAAAATGGTCCATGTTAAATCATAACTGCTTTAATCCAAAATGTTTCTGAACAAAGAGACAGCAGTTATTTTAACGTTGGGTTATGATAGACATGACCTTATTTCTTTTGTAATAAACTGCAGATTACACTTTTGGAATGCTGTCAAATTATTTCACAGCTACTGATGTTGCTTCATTGGACATCTGATACTTGCATGCACCATTTGGTATTTTTCAGCCATTCCTGTCTATAACAAAAGCAGGAGTATAACAGCAGAGCAACTTTTCTGTAGAGTCTTCGAATTACCAAAAAAAACACCTGACTTACCATGTTCCATCCTGGGTAGAGGTAGTCTGTCCCAACAAATTCAAAATAGTGAGCAAAACCTTCTTTCAACCACACATCCTCCCACCAAACTGGAGTCACAAGGTCACCAAACCACTGCAAAGAAAGATCAAATAAACAGCCTTTAAGAAACCATGTTTTCATACTTCTCATTTATACAGAACACATTCTTCACAAGCTTTAGTAAAAACAATAGTATGCACCACTCACTGAAACTGCAGGACACATGCAGCCTTCACGAACAGCAACCAGAGGCAGAGGGTATCTAACGTGGCACATGCCACCTATGTTTATCCACAGGAACCCTACCCGAGCTGACTGCCTTTCCCATTTCCCCCAGGTCGCTCTTGAATTTCCCCACTGACTTCAGTCTAATTTAGAAAGAAGGACAGAGATCTCAAAAGATAATTAAACTCTTACAAGAGTACATCAGATCAGCGGCTGTAAAGAGAAGGATTTAAAGTGAGGGAAGGCAGGAACATAGCCATTAGATACTCTGCTCAGTAGCAGTCAACAGCCACAAATCTGCCACTGTATGGGACATGAGGGTGTCAGAGGGATTTTAGACAGAGCTGGGATGCTCATTGGAAGAGGAATGAGAACAAAAATTCAAGGGAAACCAGGCATCATCAATTATTCTGCTGATGGATGTCCCTGTTTAAGTGATTGTAATGGCCCTATGCAACCTGGATCATTGTAACACCAGTGGTAAGAGCAGAAACACATACACTACTAGGAAAACTCATTTCATACTCTCTGTACCATCTTTTTTGCCAAACAAATTCCAAAACTTCATTTCAGTAAAATTCTCTGCCAGTTTTTTTCTTAATGTATTTAGAAATGACATTAATTCATAATCAACAGAGATAATTTTGAGCTTTCATGGAGCTGTAAGCTCTGAAAATACACAGAAAGGGAGCAGCAAATAAGCATTCCAGAGGGAAAGAATCATTTCAGAGCAGAGAATCTGCTGCTGACACTGTAATAGGAGTGGGGAATGAATGAAAGAGGAGTTGGCCAGTAAGCAGTTTGCTTTCACGACAGTTGGCTTATTTGAAGCCTTTGTCTGGGACCTGAATGAAAGGTCTCGCTTCTGTGCACGTCTTTATGGAGTGAGAATTGTGCCAAGGTAGGATCAATGCTGTGATGAGTATCCATAGTGAAGTGAACACAGGGGCTCCTACGAACAGACTACAGAAACTGAGATTACCAGATTGCCACAAAATGTACAGTAAATAGGATTTGCACGAAATAATGAAGTTAAACATGACAATGAATGTCACTGACAACCAACTTAAGAATTCACGGAGAAAAGATGAGGTTGACAAAAGTCATATTCACTTACTAAGTGAAACCAAACTTAATGGACACTCAGTGATCATAATCTCATTGAAGGTTATCGATACTCTAACTCTCTACAGAACCAATAGAGATAGATCCTGATCTTAAGAACATTTAACTGAAAAGACAAAGAAATACTCAAAATGCATTCATATAGATAATGCACTTTTCACAATTTGAAATGTTAGAGCAGCATACCACCAGAGGAGAATAAAAGCTGTATTTACACTAGAATAGGTTGATTAAATGATTTCTGATGACAAACAGACTAAACACAATTGTGCAGAGTTTATTTCTTGAATTACAAGAGGACTGCTGAACAAATATGAAATCAGTAACAGTCATGGTATGCTGTGACTATTCAGAGAGAGATCTAAAAAAATAAAGATTGCAAAGTTCATAATACCTCCTCCTGTAACTCAAAATATGATGTCACAAAAGGAAACTTCTTATACTCCTTTGTGAGTTTTCCAGGTTTTTTGATGATACAATTAATATTATTTATTTAATTATCCACTTAAAGGAAGAAATATTTTACAGGCATTAAAACAGCATATGATATCAATATGAAAATATACAGAATTTGCTTAAGTAGTCTTGAATACTATCGAGATAGTTATGAACGCCAGAAACCGAGCAGTCCCAGAGACTGCAATACTTAAGTCAAATTTTCCAGCAGAAAAGTGCTATTATCTTCCTAGGTGTTACATGTCTGAAAGTAAAACATTCAGTAAAGCACTTCATTCATTTAATTGTTTATTTATTTATTTGTGTATTTGACTATAGGCACTATTTGTATGGAGTGAAGATCATTACTTCTTTTCTTTTTGGAAAAAAAAAATGAATTGAAATGTACTGATTACATAAATATCTTGTCTCCTTCAGGTATTACGTTCAGCCTGACATGTAGAAGGCACTTATTTTATAGACACACTGAAAGGACACTCTTTCCCATATGCTTTCTTTACAAATTATTTAAAAAACATTGATTTAGAAATTTTTTTATTTTCCTTCTGCTTTTATGGCTCTAACTCAACACCAAGTTTTGTGCTTAGGTGGGAAAACTATCACAAAAAATCACGGTGTCTAAATTCAAATGACTCTTTCTTCAAAGTCTGTAGGTGGGACTGATCTGTGATATGCAAATAAAACTGACTGCTACCTTAATAGAATTATTTTAATAAATCATGGTAATTATTTCCAAGTATCAACATAAGCTGGTAGAAACATGTGTGTTTTGACCAACACCTCATTTGTGGTTTGAGGCCTGTAGGAGAAGCTTTTATGCCACAACATTCCTTCTTCCAATTATTAATTTTTTTAATTAAATACATTAAATGTTCTAAGAGAACACTCACGCTGAAATATCAAGCACTAGCAACCTACAAAATTACTAAACTAAAGCTACCCATGTAATTTGAATGTGTCCCTCCTAAAACATGTACCTAAAATACATATCTGGTCAAGCATTACAAAATCACCCGTGAAGAAATTGGGTATAAAATTCTTTCTTACACATTTTTTACCTGTATTTTGACAACCACAGAATTTCTTTGTACTTCTGCAAGGCTGTCTGTCATTTTCTATCTGTCCTGAACACTGTGCTCAAGCATTAATACCCAGAAGGTTTAGGAATTCCTATTTTAAACAGTCATATCTAAAGGTAACTATCCCAATTCTCAATATTCATCTCATTTTTCTAATCTTGTGAACATTATCCAAGCAACTGCTGTGTTACTTGAAGTAACAAGAGTCTCATACAGGACAGTTTGCTACACACTCAGATATGTTCTGTAAGTCTTAAAGTCATGAGTTTAAAATCAGGGGAAACAGGACAATGACACAATTCTTCAAAAAAGGAAAAAAATGTATTTTGGGAGAATGTAATTTAGGAGAGGTACGTTTCCTGTTACCTGAAATTTAAAAAAAATCCATACATAAAAAGTAAAACTGGAGATGTGGATTCTACTTTTGGCTCTGCAAGAAGTGATTTTGGTTAATCTCTGTTATTATATGTGTAAAAATGAATGAAGGGGAGGAATATTCATGCCACCTCAGGCTAGCAGGTGAGATGACGCACTGCAAAAGAGGATGAAAAACGCAGTGAATTATTAGTGAAATTATTAGTGAATAATCACAGAATCACAGAATGGTACGGGTAGGAAGGGACCTCTGTGGGTCATCTAGTCCAACCCCCCCGTCGAAGCAGGGTCGCCTACAGCAGGCTGCACAGGACCTTGTCCAGGCAGGTCTTGAATATCTCCAGAGAAGGAGATTCCACAACCTCCCTGGGCAGCCTGTTCCAGTGCTC
>Ga0181612_106993_pt1 | contig 11326 bp, 4 predicted proteins | sample HoacroProtozoa21_FD_119630 | JGI IMG/M metagenome (GOLD analysis project Ga0181612, IMG submission 119630) | Hoatzin crop microbial communities from Cojedes, Venezuel. Combined Assembly of Gp0051906, Gp0051904, Gp0051908
AATTTCATGAGGTTCAGACAGGACGCACCTCTCGAGCTTGTCAACGTCCCTGTGGATGGCATCCCTTCCCTCCAGCGTGTTGACTGCACCACACAGCATGGTGTCGTTGGCAAACTTGCCGAGGGTGCACTCAGTCCCACTGTCCGTGTTCCCAACAAAGATGTTAAACAGCAGCAGTCCCAATACTGACCCCTGAGGAAAGCCACCTCCCACTGGTCTCCACCTGGACACTGAGCTGTTGACCGCAACTCTTTGAGTGTGACCATCCAACCAATTCCTTATTTACCAAGTCAAAAAAATTAGTAAAACATTTCCAGGACAATCCAAGTCACATTTAAAACAAAACAGTTGAACAGTTCTGACTGTACTTAAGTAGTTTTAAATATATTGCTGCTATATCATCATAGTTAACAGTCTCATGAAATCCGTCCAGTTTATTATGAACTGATCAAGAATTCATCTGGTATCATGATGCTTTGGTTTCCAGAACACTGTACAAGCCGCTCAGGTTTAAATGTAGACTTAAATGTTGTGGAAGCGGTCTATTTTATTATTATTTGTTCTGAGTGTGTAATTCTATACAAGTACCAGTTTGTTATACCTTCCTCAGACACAGCAACTTTTAAAGCTATGTCTCACGTACATAACTTCTCCCCCCATCCCAGGTGATTTTTATGCTCAAGATGAGGGTTGAATCTTCTCCAGATCTCTTCTCTTCATAGCACTTGATGTTTTGGTATGCTGCCTGGATGCACACAGATGGCTCAGTGGGAGGAAGCAATACAAATGCACTCAGCCTCAAAGACCAGATTGCAAAAAGCGAGTCAAATTTGGGATCTACCAGCCTTTCAGAGTAGTCTTCAAATCTGCCGTGTTCTTCAAGTGTATCATTAACTTCATGCTGCCCCTCAGTAACGTTGGAATTGTAGTCAGGAACATAGCCTTTCTCAGTTTTGTCTGTGGTTTTCACATGTGAGCATTTGTGAGCTTCCATTTTGTGTAACACCTAGTCTGACTTCAGGGCTCTGCATCTCTCAGAAGCAAAGTAATCTTTCTAAGGACCCTGAATTTCTGTGGCACATTGGTTCTCACTTCATGTCAATATGCCTTTTTCCAATGCAGTTTAATATTGATGTATTGTGGTTTTGAACCATGTAGGGTAAGGGTCATTACTGTAATCATAGTCAAGGCAGATCTTGTCAAAATTAGTTATTTTGCAGTAAGAGAGATACCCAGGAGTGTATCTGTTAACAGTCTTTGGCTTTAACATAGTATACTATATTGAAATGTTTGCAAAAATATTTGAAATATTAAGAGTATGCTGAATGAGGCTTTTATTTTATTTGCATGCTATTTGGATTTGTGTAATAATATTACTTGAAAAAAATCCTCCTAATTGGGAATAAATGGGCGTTTATTATAGGAAGGGACCAACTGAGCCATTATGTTTGCTTACCCAGGAATAGATGTTTAAATTACGGGTGACTGCAGCTACTCTAGGCATTGTAACACTTTCTTTTTCCCCTGTGATAAATTAGTAATTCACAAGTTAGAATCAGAGCACACAGAAAAAGCTACTGGAAAAGGCTTACAAGTAACAAATCACCACGGTAAATAAATGTGTCCCATAGTAATTGTTTGAGAGGAAGAATAGGGCGTGATCAGTTTGTTCTCATGTGCACAACAAGAATATTGGATATTATAATCCCAGAAAATTTAGAAGAACCGGATAGACAGCGATCCCGGGGGAGCGGCTGCTCTGCCAGTGCCCATTAAAGCAGCTGCTGCTGTGCTGCCCGTGTGGGGAAAGAGCTGCTGGCAGTGCTCCCTGGCAAAGCAGCCTGATGCCAGAGGTGAAAGTTCTCCCCCTCTGCCCACACCCGAGCACATAGGCACTTCTCTTGCATGTGTGTATTTATGCACAACCTTCCAAATCCTAATTTTGCCTGAGCCAAGTTAAACTGACTTTAACCGCACCCAGGGAGTTTCCTACAGGGTTTGAAAGTGGCTGGATGTAAATGGGCTAAAATTGCTTCTGTTTCAGGTACAAGAATTCCTTCAAACCAGGCAAAACTGGTGAATTTAAAGCTGTGGTGCTGAGAGTAACACTGGGAAATGAGCAGGTAAAATAAGTGTTTAGTATTACACTTGAATATATCCCAACTAAGGAGCAATGGTTATTAAAAGCAGAATCTTCCCACCCCAACTTTACGTAGCAGCAAAAATCAATTTAAACTTTATCCTCCTTTCCTCCCTTTAAAGCAAGTGACGGTTTTGGCTTTTTTTTTTTGTTGTTGTTTTGGCTTTTTTTTAACCTTCAGTATATTTTCATAATAGTGCTAAGCAGCTATTCTGCATGAATTACTGGTTGTTGGCAATAAACTTGCCTGTTGCAGGGAGGCACAAATTCCTCTGGCAAAATCTTAGCAACAAAGGAGTTGATGAAAAAAGACTCCTGCTAACTTACATGTGGCCAAGATTTCACCGTTGTAGGTAGAATGCAAAAAACATTGCCTCTGAAGCCACTTACATGGTTACCGGTTACAGCACACTGCCTGCTCTCCTGCCCAGGCGCACCGTCCTCTAACACACAGCATGTGTAGACCTGGGGAGAAGCTTCTCTAAACTCACGGAGGGTTTTTTTCACGTTGGGTAAATAAGTTGTTTTGGAGCTTGATAATTAGCAAGAGTGGCTTAGAAATGGGAAGGAAATGGCTTTATTGTTTGTGAAACGTTTCAAAGTACAAAAAGAAACCAGCCATGTATCTACTTTGGAGTGAAGCCAAGAGTTTTTTCACTCTTTTCTATGGAAAAAAGAAAGAGTGAACACCCACCTCAAAATAGCCAGCAATCAAATGGTCGGGGACATGTGTGGGCTGAAGCAGCCAGTCTTTGGCTGAGAACTGAGAGGCGCATCTGATGAACAGACTTTTTTGTGTGTGTGTGTGTGTGTGCTTCCCCTCCTTCACCCCGGAAAAACCCTCCCGAAGACAATTTGCAGCGAGGTCAGCTGCTGGTCAACATTTTGTTAACCATTGAGAAGCTAATCCTACTTCAAAAGACATTGTGAGTAACCGTTGCAGGACCCAGTTCAGAAATGAAGTTGCTATAATTTTTAACTCATTAGCCAAACACAAACCAAGTGGTAAGCTCTCAGAGAATTCTCTTCTTATGAGTCCATTGTTTCTGATCTCTGAAGCCCAGTTATTTTTCTGTGTTCTGGTTTGTGCCCACTAAGGACCTCAATGAAAGAATTATATTAGTTGTGACTATTGATCCAGTCCTTGAATGACTATGAAATTTTCTTCTTAATTTGGCCATTTGTCTTTTCTAGAACATCAGAGCATGGAAGCAGGCTCTCATTAATTATTTATTGATTTGCTTTTTTGGCTTCCTTTCCTGTGCTAAGAATGTTGTCTTTAATGACTGAGCCTAAAATGGCTTCCGTTTGGTTTTTCTGTGTGACAGAATTTCAGATGCCAGGTTAGTTTATTTGCTTTGACACTCTTATTGCATCCTTTTTATCTTGACATATTAAAAGCTTATGAAATAAGAATGTTGCAGACAACATAGACTCAGGTGACAATTACTAAATGAAATTCAAGATTTATGCCTTGTTTCCAAAGCTGGAATTAGGACATTTGTAAGAGCATTTGAAGCTGCAGGAAGAGGATTGTAGAGGGCAGCTGTTTTCAGGCACAGTGGATATAGACACTGCACAGGGCAAGTCCATCTGTGGAAGCACTTAAAGCTTTCTTTATGGCCTCAGTTGAAGACTGTGGCCGAAAGTCGTACAGCATCTAAGAGTTGCCCAAATGCTTGCTGTTCTGTGTTGCAGGTGAGTGTCTGTTCTCTGAGCTGCTGTCAGTAAAAAGATGAAATGTCTGGTAACTCTGTCTTCATGAAGCTGCAAAGAGTGATCCTGGCTTTTAAAACTTAGAAATAACGTAATTCACTTGAGTGAAAACATCCGTCCTGTACAAGGGAATCCTCACAGACTTTTTTGCAGCCTGGTAGTTGCAGATTTTCTCTTGGTTCAAACCCGCAAGGATAAATTTCAGAAATACTTGTAGTATGTCTTTCAGTTTCAGCAGTTTGGTTTGTTTAGTAGTGGAATTTATAAATGACAGGTAAGTGAATGAGCTTCTGCCAAAAGCTCAACTAAATTGCCAATTACTTGTAATCAGTCCAGATTTTGTTTTCCAGAAGTTATCTTTTTGTTACAGAAAGTTGGGGCAAGAATGATTTCGTTTGTGTTCTTTACAGTGCCAAACACATTATCATGGCTTTTGGCTATATTTCACCAGGCTTCTGTTAACACTGACCCACCCCTTTGGTTGCAAGTAGCCCTGTCCAGCAACAACTGGATGTGTCTAGGAACCAGTGATTCTGGTGCTTAACAAGTTACAATTATTGTAAACATTAGTAAAAAAAAAGGTGTAAGCTAGCAGAAGGAGCGTGCAAGCAGAGAAGTGTTTACAACTTTCAGATATTGATTTTTCAAGTATTTGGATTGAAGAAGGTGGAAATGCAGCTTAATGCAAGTATGTAGTCTGCAGTTCTGGAAAAGTGTGGGGTTTTGTGGGTTTTTTGTTTGTTTGTTTTTTTAAACAAATCTGCAAACGTACTCTGCTGACCATAATCTCAAAACTCATCCCCTTAGGTCTACATTGCAGTCATTTCTTTTCATTGTATACAACAAATGTGATGATCTTTTCTTACGGACTGATTTGTTTTTAAGGGTAAGAAAGGCTAGATTGTTCTTTTAATTAACATTCAGTACAGGCAAAGAAGGATGGATGAAAGCTACGTGTATTTTCTGGCTGGGCAAATAGTAAGTGCCGTCATTCCCCTGTTTAGTCCTCAAGGTCAATACACAGAAATCCTTTCATTGATTCAATTTACCGGAAGATCTAAAGGCAAGAGAATCATTTGAAATTTTACAGGAATGTGTAATATCTCAGGTTTGTGTTGCGTTTTCCTGCAGGGAAGTGGAGTATTCAGAGATAAAGTAACCCTTAACATTTTCCTTGAGCCTTGAAATTTTATACTTCTCAAGGTTTAAGGCAGACTCCTATCTTAATATAGTGAACTGCGTTAAAGAAAAACGTCCAGTGGTGGCCTCAATCTGTATAAAGCCTCCAAACAGGAAAATGTCTTTAGAAAATACAGCTATTTTGATATGTAACTGAGAATATACTAATGATTCAAGAAGAATTGTCTTGTGCATGTTTATTTTTCATGTTTATTCTAGATTATGCTATTCTGATAGCTTTGTGTTTGGTTTGTTGTGTTGTGTCCCTGTAGCAGGCGTAGGGACTTGATGTGCTAGCGGTGTCTCGGCTGGCGACTGCACTGTGTCCAGCACCGATCTGCCCTGGCAGCCAGACCCCGTGGCACAGCGTTTGTGCATGACCCTGGTCTGTCGCAGAGGGGGTAGCCAGCATTGTATTTAGGATGTGTTCTTGCTGACTCAGGGTTGAAATCCTTCTGCTCCAGGGGAGTTTGCTGCGCACAGACTAGCTTCCAAAGCTGCAATAAGGGTGAAGAGTTGTAGTTTGGATACTACACTGCCTGAGTTAAATAATCTGTAGGGGTTTCCCAGCAAGATAATCCAGCCTGGTTCCTGTTATTCAGCCAAAGGGAAACATGCTGACTCTGTATGAGTGGGAGTGGGGTTTTTTGGGGAGAGGGAGAGTGTTGTTTCTGCAAGAGCTATATAGCCATCCTGTTCCTGACAGCATGTCTGTGAGTCTGAGTGTATTAGCAGGGCTTTGCAAGCTTTGTGCATTTAAATAGATAGATTATCCTGCCAATCAGAATATTTTTTAATTTAGTGTTCTTTTATAAACATAGGTACTTAGTGATGGTTAGGCCAAAATGTTTCTGCTGCTGTTAAGATTTGTTGCTGATTTCATTGCAGATCCTTTTTTGAATTAACCGTGCTTACTAAAAAATTTCAAGTGGTTCAGTGAAATTGCAGGCTCATGTTAGAGTTAGGATGTGGCTATATGATCCAGGACTGTATTGCAATCAATTAAACAAATTTTGAGTTTTAAACCACACCAGCGTAGGCTACAAATAAGGGAGTTTTTTGGCTTCATCCTATGACCGACAGCAACCTTCAGGAAGGATGTTTAAGGTGTGACAGCAAGTCTGCTGGTTAGTGCTAAGCAAAACTTCCATGTCAGCGAGAGATTTCAGGGCCAGTGAAGCTTTGGTATTTGTCATAGTTCTGGTTCGTGCTTCTTAAAACTACACATAATGTTCTCTGGCATACTAGATGAACGAACTTGAATCTTAATTGTAACTATAAATGGCAACGATAAGGCGAGCTAAAAGGAAATGGCATTGGTAGCACCTGTACATGCAAAGCAAATATGTGATAAAGTACTACTACCTATAATTTCCTGGGATGCACGTCGCAATTATCTGTCTGCAGGGACACTGAAAGCACCTGGAGCAGCAAAGTGAAATATCTGATATATGTATAAATAAACCACTCTGATTTTCGGAAGTAATGAAGACCCTAGCTGCACATCAGTGCATGAGTTGCTTTTACAGTCTAGAGAGAGTAAAACCTGTTTTGATAAGCTTAATTTTCGTAGTGTTAAGAAATAGCAATATGTTAGTAGTATTATCTTTGTCATGCTTTCCTCTTTTAACTGAGAATTACGTCATCTTATATATAACCATGTTTTTTTATTCATTTTAGACAAGCTCTATATGGGACCAGGGCAACTGTACCATGACCTGCAGAACCTTTTACATGACTTGAATGTAGTTGGTCAAATTAGTCAATTAATAGGCAGCCTTAAAGGAAACTATCAGGTAATAAACAAAGCTGGGTTTAAATTTCAAATATGTTCCTGTTGTAAAGTAGCATAATTGTCTCTCCCTAGGATCTGTGCAAGACGTTCTGTAGTTTTCTCTGTGAAGAGAATAATAATTTTTAACTCTAGTAATTAATTTACTGTTAAATGTTTAGTGTTATAAGTAGATTACAGCTGTCTTTCTAATCTTGTTTTTCTTTATTGTTTTTAAGCGTAGGTGGATACTTCAAGTGTCTGCATTTGCTCAGTAGCTGATAAGCTTATATGGAAACAGAATTACATGTTGATCTTAAGAAATTGGATTCTTGCAGTTAGACAAGGTAGTAGGAGGGCGGTTGTTTTGAGGAAGCTCTTGATGCCCATCCAAGCTCATAATCCTGGCTTTGGGGGAAGCTGTGCTTAAAACTGAAAGCAAATCACCAAAGTGTAAAAGGGTTTTCAGAGGAATTTTGAAAGTAATTTGCTTTGGCTTTGTTCACATCCCTTTTATTTAGCTTATATTCTGGCAAACAGATACAGTACGTTAGCACTGAATTTCAGAATGAATTCTCCACAGTCTTAGAACTTAAAAAAAATTCCTTTTTTGCCTTTTTTTTTATATGCTTTGTGTATGGTTAGGTGCAATTTTTAACTCCTACCTGCCACCATAGGCTGTAAATGTATATGTGTGTGTGTGAATATGTGTATGAAAACTGAGTTTCTCTTGGGATATCTTGCCTTCAGAGTCAAGGGCATTAAACAGAACATAACATTTTTTCAAAATATGTACAGTGAAGGAATTTTGTGGAAACAGTACTTTTGGAAAAAATTTCACAAGTATTTGAAGGTTAATTTCAGCTGCGTTCTTGGGAATATGTATAGTACAGATACCATAAGATATTCACCCATTGACTTCTACAAAACCTTTCTGCCTGTACTGCCAGTCAGAACTGACTACATTGTGAGAACTTGAACTTCAGTCAATGTTAGCGGGTAGAGATTCGTAAGATAATTAGAACAGTTTAGTTGAGAACTGAGGTCCGCTTCTCTCTTTTTGAAAAAGGCTTTAATTTTCATAAAATTCTAACTGTGGAAAACTAGGGTACTTTTGTGTAGGAATACCTTGTTGCTATTGATGCTGTGTCACTCAAGTATGCTCTTACCCGCTGTGACCAAACACTCAACTTGAAGAAGGTTGGTTTTTCAGCATCGTGCTTGAGCAGATTCCAGTCACACAGACAACTTTCACAATGGTTGTGTAAACATTTTGTCTCAAAGATTTGGACAAAAGCATATTGGCAGTGTGATTTATAGACGTTTTCATTGCTTTTCTGTAGAAACAGAATTTGTGGGTTCTGTGTAACTAACTGAAATGAAGTAAAAGCGTTGTACACCTGGTGCAAATTTGCATTTCTTAATCTGACAGATGCTTGGGAATGTTGTTTGTGTATCATCAAACTCTTAGCAATGTGAGATTACATCATCAGATAAAATATGTTAGCAAATTTTTTACAGATTTTTTTAAATATGTTTACAAATATGGCTAAATTATCCATGATTAAAATGTGGACTGAATGAGGCCCAGGTGCCAGGAATTGTTTGTTAGATGCAGAAATCACCTTAGTTAGCCTGTTGGGAATAGGCGAGTAGACTGGCATTGAATTTTAGCTTTTTTGTATTTTTCAGAACTTAAACCAATCTGTAGCTCATGACTGGACCTCAGGCTTACAAAAACTGATTTTGAAAAAAGAAGATGAAATCAGAGCGGCAGATCGCTGTAGAATTCAGCTGCAACTCCCAGGAAAACAGGACAAGTCAGTAGTAATCTTGATTACAAAACTTTCCAAATGGGCTTCTGTATTAGGCATAGATGTACCAGGGAGGATTTGGGAATCTGTAGCTCTTCTGTCTCTTCTGTCTGTGCTGTTAGCCTCTGACTTAGAATCATAGAATGGTTTGGGTTGGGAGGGACCTTAAACATCATCTGGTTCCAATCCCCCTGCGATGAGCGGGGACATCTTTCACTAGACCAGGTTGCTCAGAGCTCCATTTGCCCTCATGCCACAGTGCTGGGAACTTGCATGTTCCAGGGCAGCGTTGTAGTTTTGGTCTGTTCCTCAGCCCTGCATTCCAGATGCCAGAAGTAAGAGAGGAACCATGGCTAATAGCTGCTAGGGAACAGCCGCTGTTAGATCGCTTCACCAAGGAGGCTGTTCTTCTCATACCATGTTGTGTAAGGTGTAGGAAGATGGGCGTGTGGCGTAGCACAGCCTGCATCCTTGTATCGGAGCTGTGTCTTTGTCTGAGTATTGGAAAGTAATGAAATTTCATCTTGCTTGACATTTCTAGCCTTGACTGTATCTAATGCTCAGTGCATTTAGAGTGGCTTTTTTTTCTGTCTTGCAGGTCTGGGCGGCCCACTTTCTTTACAGCTGTGTTCAATACCTTTACCCCTGCCATCAAACAGTCTTGGACCAACAATTTACAAATGGCTAAACTGGCCCTTGGTAATTCTTAGTTACTTAAATTTCCTATCAAGTTAAGATAGCTCTCAATGTACAGTGTAATATTTTATTTTTATTTTTTAGAAAATTATTTGTTAAAATCTATCTGCGGATGTTAAAATTGCAACACAGTAAATAGTAGTGATTGTGTATCACTGCATAGTAATGATGTTATAGATAGGAGTTTCATTATGAAGGAATATAGTTTCTACAGTATTTTAGTGACCTCCATGCTACTCATTACTCATTGTTATATTCAAATCAAAATGAATGAGATACATTGCAGGACAGACAGGTGAGGAAGTTACGTCATTATAAACTTATTTCTACAGATCTTACGAACTTTGCAAACTTATGCCTTTCAGTTTCAAACTTCTTGGTTTTAGCTGAAGAATGTTTTTAGCTAGGAAATATTAGTAAAGCTGTTTGGTTTGTTTGTTTAGCTTTCTGACCATGAAATAAACTTCCAGGTGATATTTTAATATAATGTAATATTTTTATCGTTGGATATGTGAAACTCGAGGTTTTGGGGGTGAGTTGTTTTGGGGTTTTTTTTTAGCATAAATCTATAGTCTTCACTGGAGGGATTATCACAAACAAACTTGATCTAAGTGGGAGCAATAATGTGCTGTCTTGTGATGTTATTAGTCTCCTGTGTTTCCACAGGGGGCATAGATGTCAGAAGATACCTGATTTTAGGGGTTTTGAATGCCTAAGTGGAGAAACATTGAGGATATGCACTTGTTAGAAAGCATCCTCAAAATACAGTGATTTTATGGTATCTCACCGAAGGCTGGCAAAATAAGAAAAAACATAGGAAGGGAGAATGGATGTCTTCATCGTTCCAGGAGGAGGATCTTTGTAGTTATGCTAGGGATAGTAGTTGGTAGTGATGTCACTTATACTGGCAGAGAAACGCAGTTTGGAAAACAGATTTCCTAGAGCCTGAGGAGAGGTTTGATAGCACTCTCAAGCGAATGTGCCTTTTCCTCTTTTAATGACCTACTGACAACATCATTAAGAAAACACCCTTAACATTTTGCTAGTGTTATGTGTTCTTTTTTGCACTATTAATATGTGTGTAATCTACTACATAGAATTTTTGCTCATAGTGTTAAGTTGTCATTTATTCCTACAAAAGCGTGTATGGCGGGAGAACAGCCTGATCGGTATTAACCAGACTTAACAGAATGCTCCTCTATTCCTGTAGAGAGGTGTAAGTGATATTCACTGAAAGTGTTGTGGGACATTTGTTGTTTGCTCTTTCCGTTGCAGCGGAGGATAACCTGTTAGGCTGGTTCTGTGTAGAAGATGATGGGAATCAAATCAAGAAGGAGAAACATCCTCTCCTTGTCAGACACATGCCAGTGATGATGGCCAAGCAACAGGAGTTTAAGGTGAACAGAATTGTTATATGAAATTACAATTGCTATTTTTATGTGATATAACTGCTAAAGCATACTGCATTGTAAAGGCATCTATTAGTTCTCTTGAGTTACTACCTTGGTGTAACACCAGTAGCCATGGAAGGTCCAAAAGGATCACAGGAATGCAAAATACCTGCAGTCTTTGAGACACTAAGGAGCATAGTGTTGACTTTTATATAGTGTAACATTCACTTTCAAATGTAAGCTGATCAGTCAGTGAAAATAGAATTGCCGGGAATTGTGAATTGGTCTTGAGGTTTCCAAGTGTTTGCGGTTCCGAAGTAACCAGCAGTTTACAAAGCGCAGGAATCTGATCTCCATGATAACTGTCCTGTACTGGTGTAACGATGTTGACTCCTGCTTAAATTTCTGGTTTTCTTTATTGCATAGAAATCAATAGTTTTAAAATAATTTTTAAAATTCTGTTTTATGGTGTCTTATGTAAAATGTAGTTCTGATCTGAACAGTGATGCAGAATTGGTCGTAGTGGCTGATTTCCTAAAATAATGTGGTTGAAGTCATGTGGACCACTGGCTTTAATGATGAAAATAAGTACCGTGTGTCCAGACCAACAGATGGAAGC
>Ga0181612_137130_pt1 | contig 11326 bp, 11 predicted proteins | sample HoacroProtozoa21_FD_119630 | JGI IMG/M metagenome (GOLD analysis project Ga0181612, IMG submission 119630) | Hoatzin crop microbial communities from Cojedes, Venezuel. Combined Assembly of Gp0051906, Gp0051904, Gp0051908
CCAGCCCCGCAGCTATGCCCGTGGCGGCGGGGCAGGTGGCGGCTCAGTCCCGGGCGGACGGGCTGACGGAGTTCGGCTGACGGAGTCCGTTAGTGCGCGTCTGCGGGTCCGTGCTGGGGCCTGGGGTCGGCGCCGGCGTGGGGTTCCCCTGGGAAGTGTTCACGCGTGTACGGCCCCGGCTGCGCACCCCGCGTTACGTGTGTGCTGCGGGTACGGCCCCTGGCTGCGTCCCGCCATGTCGCGGACCTCTGAGGCCCGCCGGCCTGCTGCCATCTGGCACCGGGAGCTGAGCCACGCAGCCGGGTGCCGCACAGCACTGCTGGCTGTCTCACCCATCCGGAGGAAGCTTCGTGACGTAACCTGTGCTGCTGAGGCGACTTCGGTGCCACGCTCGGTGCAGCAGACGTGGAGCCGCGTGCCACAGAGGGGAAAACGTCTGGCCAAATACCCAGTGGCGGTGGTTATATACATGTATACACACCCCACTGCCACTGGTTGTTTGGTATATATATATATATATATATACACACACGCACACACACACACAAAATATGCCATATAACACTCTGGGATCCAGCAGATGCCGTGTAGTTCTTGACTGTGACCTCACCAATGAGAAGCGTTCTCCCTGAGACAGCCTCCAAAGAACCCAATTCTAAAATCCTGCCTTCCCCCGGGGGACTGGAACTTCATCAGCCGCGACTGTTTTTGCTGCCCGCTCCAGAGTATCAGGCGTTCTCCCGTTTATGATTGTGACTCTGCTTTCAGTTCAGTTCTCATCAGTTCAGCCTTAGTTACAGATCAGTTGTTCCCTCATAGCTATGTTGTGATCAGTGTTCATTCCTACCTCCTTGTTATGGTTCTGTTTTAAGTTGTGTTTTTGCTGTGGTTCGGCTCTACGGTCCCAGTGACAGGGACAGACAGTTCTACGTCCCTGTCCTCGGTGCTGGATTTACCATGGAAATACGTGTCAGGTATTTAAAAAAGTGGACAACAAAGGAGATTAAACTTTTCATTCCAGGAATGCCAGCGGTTTTTGACTGAACCTCGAGCCAAATGCCTTTGCTCTCTCAAGATCAAGAAATTCCGTGTAAGGACACTTTAACAAAGGACATATTGAATAAAGCCGTGTGGAGTTCACTCGTAGTAAATGAGACACTTTCAGGCACGTTTCCTAAAATTGGATATTTTCCTTTTCTTTGCATTACCAAAACCGAAGTAAGCACAGGTAATAAAATTCCAGGAATGCCTTATTGATCCCACTGACACCCATCGATCTGAAACTCCCTGAAGACACTTCTGACAATGCGAAGCGTTACGGTAGTTTTCACGCACTGTGGTTCTACCACCCTTACGGTAACTAATGCCTCACTCCACAAACACGTGACGTCGCCAGCACTTGCACAGGTAACTTCTTGCCAATAGGAATAAGAGATTCACAGCGTGGCCCACAGTCGTAGACTCCTGAAAATATAGGTGATAGAATTAACCTCTGCTTTTGTGCACATTCAGCTGCATAGTTTGTTCCGACATTTAATGAAGCTAACGTTTACACTCTCTTGAAGTGCTCACATGTAAGTGGGCATCTATAGATTTTTGCTATTAGAGTGCTGCTTCTTTACATTTAAACTGTAGGAATATGAAAGTTGTTTTGAAATGTTGAATACCACCTTCCCTTCCTGCTTTTAGAAAAAAACAGCTTATTGGTCCCTATGTCATGTTATAGTTTACGCATTTTTTAGTGAAATTTATGTACTTTGTGTAGAATACTCTATACATTTTTGGATGAAAAAAAGAAACTACAGTTTGTTAAAGCAAAGTGAGTTTTAACAGACATACTATAGTTTACCTGCTACCTTTGCAAAGACTTACACACTTAGTAAACCACTATGAATACTGTGAATACTGCCGTTGAGGTCAATGGAACCACACATGGCACATACAGTTAAGGACATAACCCTTTTACCAGATCTGGACCTTAGGTGGAAATTGTTTGGGAACAAGATTGTGTCTTTATTTCTGCTTTTAGTTATTTATTTGTGCTTTATGTATGTGACCAGTAGTTACTGAAAAATGCCCCTAAACAGTAATAGTGATATTGCTCAACGGATTTTGAACCTCCACAGTCTTAAAACTTCCATTCGGGCACAAGGAAATAAACAGAGACACATTTTAAAAGAAACACGGTATTAAAATTCCGTATAGCTGATCTCATCTGTCAGAAATGGGCTGGACAGTTAATCTGGCAAAGGAAAAAGTTAAAGTACCTTTTTAACGTGAAAGGAGGTTGCTCAAATGGTCTAACTCATTAGGTACATAATACCTAGGGCCTCTGCTGCAGAGATGAATAGATAGCTTTGAAGATTACAACTGCTTTAAAATCAGTCGCTAAGAACTGGTGCCCAGAGCTTTTATTTGAACTTGATCCTAGCTTCCTGTATACAGTAACTGCATCTACTGGGTAGTTTTTTGCACTTCCACAGCCACCTTGTTTTGAAAGTTTAAAGCTTACTTTGGAGCAGATAGGTTTCAATAGTGCATGCTGCAGCTTCCTGTAATTGCTAAAAAGGCTAACCTTGAAATTTAAGATTTTAAGGTTGGAGTAAATTTCCAAAACACACACACAAAGGACTACAGTCTCACCAAGAGCAATGCAGATAAATCTGCATAGAAGGCATGCGCTGTGCACTCAGTCGTACTTCAGCAGGAGCGTGTCTGGAAGAGGAGGAATTAGGAGTCTGCAAACTACAACAGTTTTGTGTGCAGTGTGAGGACAGCATGCTGATCTTCAGGTCTTAACAGGCATGTCCAGTAAACTGTCCTGGGCAAACGTGCCAGTCAGAGGAGTCAATGCTTCCCTGTGGTTATCAATCAATGTGCACATTAAAAAGAGGCTGGTGGGATTCACCTCCACTTACAGACAGGTAACTCCTCACCTTTTAAGTTCCTTTTGTGTGAGAGGTAAATGGAAGAGATAAATCTCCTGAACTTCTTCCCTTCCAATGCACTCCAGCTACAAAGGTCCTAATTTGGCATGGACAATAAAAAGCTATCTGTGGTTCATTTTAGACAGTTTATATTTTTTCTGGCATAAAACCAGTAACTTTCTTCATGTGATGGCAATGTTACAAACTGAACAAAATATCGCAAGGAAGGCAATTTTCTTACAGTGCATGTTTGTAATCAAGACAAATCAAAAGGAGAAGCTGGGGGTGCCCCTAGCTGCCCTCACTCTGGGGCAGCAGAACAGGCAAGGCCCTGGTCTGCTGGCTGTGGTATTGCAACCAGCACCTCATCCCTGATGGAGCCGCTGGTCCTTACTCTGCCCTGACATTGGACACCTAAAAATCGTCATTATGACTGTCACAAATAGAACAAAGAAGGTCGGTAATACCTATGGCCATCATTTCCCACAACCAGCATACAAACCTGGAAAGAGTCAATAGAGACAACGTTCATTTTGCTGAAGAGATTTTAGCTTGTTCAAAGCCTCGCTCTTTTGGGAACTTCCCATACCCTCCTAGACTCCTGCAGACTGAATGGTTTCTTCTACGAAGCTCTGCAGGAAAAGAGTACAGCTGGCACTTACACAAAGATGTTCAGGCTGATGAATTCTGTAGTGACACTACCGCAAAGACTCACAAAGTCAAACTCTGTTCTTTCTCGGTTCTTCAACAACGTCAGTCAACATTTGTCTGAGAAGTTGAAAAAGAAGCTTGGTCTTTACATATATGAACAAGGCCATGTGTTGTCTACCAGACAAAAAGAAAGAGCAATAAAAATGGAGATATTTTTTCAACAACAAAAAATATACACACAATAGAAACAGGCATTGTTTCCCATGTGCTTGGATAATCTTAGCAGATAGTTGATGAAACAGCTGGATTACCTTCTAATTTTCATCAGTGAAGCCACTTTTGAGAACAGTCACTAAAACATTAGCAAGATATTACAGGAGAGCTTGCACTGTCACTACCCCAAGGTGTTATCTTTCATGTGCATTGAAAACATTATATTTTGGTCTCCAGGAGTAGCAGGCACATTACATGTATTTTTAAGAAAAGCATTTTGTGAATGAAAAATGTATTCAGACCTTGCAAAACCACTGATTGTGAAAATCCTGAAAAAAATTGTTGAGCATATACTCAGACCAATTCTATGTTCCATATACAAGAATCCCACACATCTCTTTGCTACCAGACCTGCAACATATGCAGATTTTCATATTCCATGGTTTAACATACTGCTATCTGAAGAACTTCTTCACTGGAAAAATGATGGCAGTTAGAAGAATGGGAATTAAAGAATGAGAAAGAAATATGATGAGCTTAGAGGAAAGATGAAGAGATGCACATGAGGTCTATACCAATTCAAACCTTACAATAAATTCAAGCTGGGAGCAAAATGTAATGCAAAAAGCAATTAGGAGTTTGTAAAATAAATATGGGACTGGAAGGTCTCAGGGCAGAGCACAGACAACTCCATGCAGCTGAATTTTAAGAATTATGGAGATATATGTGGCAATAACCCGCTTGAGACAAAGTGAACCCTTTGAACACTCTCTAAGTGGCACTGGTGAATGTTAGGCAACTTTGGTTAAGCATAGGAATGTCCAAATGTTTTAGGTAGAGCTTGGTTTAGTGCCTAGTGCATTCATAGCCTAGTTTGCTGATCATAAGCTTCCCTGAGTAGATGAACCCTTGTAAACTGAGCAGCAGCCAACACAAAGGAATCTCAGTGCAGAGTTCTTACAAATATAATTTAATATAGGTAGTGAAGAGAATAAATATCCCTAACAACTACATATGTGGCTGTCAGCCTATGGGGCCTTAGAAATGGGATACAATGAGCACAAACCAGACAGGCCTGGATTTTGCGCACCACTGCCCACCATATTGGACACAAGAGGATACGGCTTGAAAACATGTATGCAATAAATATCGTATATGTGGGATGCTTACATTGTCCCACATGCTCTGAGTTACTGGCAGTGAACAGAGCTAGAAGCATATATGCAAGAGATCCTTTAGAAATTCCCCAAGAAAAATAATGTTGATATGACTGCTGTGAAAAGAGTGGGAGGGAAGCTGAAAGTTTCAGGAACCGTTATACTATGAAGACTGAAAAGCAGCACAGACGCAGCAGTTCCCCATAACATAGTCCAGATCCAATTTATTTCTCAAGATTCATGTGTTTAGGAGTGAAACCAACCTATCTAGTCTCTAAAATTCAAACCCGTTAATAAAAACAAACAAGAAAAAAATCTGTTATGAAATATGAAGATGAACTTCAGTCATAGAACACGGTGAAGAGCACGCTGATGTCTTGCATTAAAGAGGAACTGTATTTAAATGTGGTCTTCCATTGATTCCATGTTAACAACATGCAGAAGTGATGATGGAGTGGCTCTTGCAAGAGGACAGGTAGAATGAAAATGCAAAAAGGGTAGAAAAATTAAAATGTGAAAAGAATCTGTTTAAATAATTATTTTAAAGGAGAGGAGGGGAGGAAAAAAAAGGAGCTTCTCTGAAGTTATTTACAGACAATGGTATAAGAAAGGGAATTGTGAAATATGGACCAATTTGTTCAATTTTCTCACAAGAAACTGAAATCCCAGTGTGTATATGACAAACCACGCTGGTTGGATGGGCATCGAATTTATGTTATTATGAGTGCTTTAAAAGTAAAAGAGGGATAAAACAGACTGGGATTTTCATTGTTTTGTTTGATGCTAACTGCAATGGCCAACTGATACGTCAGAGGAACAGTCTCTTTCTTAATGCCTGAGTGGTCCCCACATTTATAGGGTCAGAAATAACAATAAGCCAAATCAAAGACATTTCCGTTGTTGGGATTTGAATCAAGACCAGCGTACGTCATTAGAGATCCTACAAAGTATTTGCCAAACCCACAAAGGACTGGAGTAATTCCATAGCTGCATTCTGACATTTCTGAGGTTAGGCCATGGCTCAGTATCTGCTGAATATCATCCAGATTAGCAGTACGGTGGCTTATCATAGTGGCTTTCACAATAAATAGAGCACTAGTAAAGACACCAAATTAATTGACATTGCAGTACTCAAAATTAAGTTCTCTTTAGTTCTATTGCTTATGACTTTAAGCTTATGTATGTTCTCACAATATTTGCCTAGTTTTATTACAGCTAAGCTCCCTGCACTTTTCATGGCCCAGTTGCACAAAGCGCTGGTGTGGGTACAAGGGAAGGGATGAGAATAAACAGCTTGGGGAAGAAAGGGTAGAAAGGGACTGCAACAGCCCCACCTTACATTACTTTATTCTGTCAGCGAACAGACCCAAAAAATGAACCGGCAGAAACGAACCAGGCAGACTAGCTTTACAGAGAATAATTTTATTCTCCTTTGTATCAGCTCAATTTAGCAATTCCACAAAGCCGGTGGAAGAGGCATAGAAAATATACTGTCTGACTGTGTTGCTGCTTGTCTCAGTAGACACAGGAGTTCAACTTGTTGTAAATAGGCGTCAGAGCACTTACGGCACGTTTGCAGCCTGCATAGCAGCACTGTGTGGAGATCCCTGAGCTGGGTCCAAGCAGGCTAGCATGTCCACAGCGTATGGGATTCAGTGCCCTGAACATTTTCTGCCAGACTGTAATCGTATCCCCTTGGCCTTTTAGCTTAGACTTGTACAAAGGCATTATTATTGCTATACAGAATGTACCTTACCTGCTAGCGTCTTAGAGCCAGCTTGTTCTTTTCATGCCGATGACTGAGAGTCAGTGTCTGGGCTTTCCTGGTTGTCTGTCTTTTCCAACTGATGAACCTCCAGTTTGGAGCAGAAATTCTTCCTGTCAGTCCCTAAGGGGAAAGAGGGAGACTTTGCCTTAACTCTAAATCATCTCAGAGCTGGTACACAGTCTCAGCTCATTCTCTAGCCATCTTTACAGCCAGTGGTCCTTTCGGCAAAGTGTGCCATTCGTTTGAAGGGACACTTGTGGTGGGTGGGATGCATCTTCTTCTTGCAGTGCCTATTGTCACAGTCTAGTTTAGACTAGACTTTCAGTTAGACGGGGCATCTAGTTTCGAGGCAGATGATTCTAGGTTGGATGAACGCAATCTTTCTTATCATGGTACTTCACGTGGTAAAAATGGAATATAGCAAAATGAAATGATTCAATACTTCCTTGAGGACACTGGAGGGAGCTCACAGAAAGAGACAGGAAGAAAAGAGAAAAGGTGGCGTGAAAGTTTTTTCAGTTACATGAAAATTTATGTGAATATTTACACCTATAGACTGCCTCTCATTTCAATCCATGTACAAATGTAACAAAGAGGTATTTTTGCTTATATTAAATGCTAGTAATTTTTCTTTGTATCCTGGCATCATTGTAACTTCCTATTTTGAAAAATGTATATTTACAAAACACATATAACAGGCCTTTTCTTTTACATTTAAATTGATGATGTTTATTGGAGTTCTCTTGTTTCTCTTCACTTGGCTTCATGCTCTGCAGTTTGATATTTAATCTAAAATGAGGGAGAGAGACTTTGGCAAACTGTAGTTATACATCCCTTAGGAAAATACCATCATCTTCAGTGAATACAATGTAATGAGGAGGTGTCCTATTACATAATTGAGGAGGCATTGTCTTTTATATGCATTCTGGTTCACTTTTCACACTAAATTAATCTTAATAAGCATCTGCTTTGAGTAAAGAGAGTTTTGTGATATTTCAACCATGACCTCTCTGGAAGTCCAAATAATTTCACTTTACATTTCAGACTGGAGTGTTCTTTTGAAACATTTCCCTTTACTATATGAAAATCAGTGTGTTAACATGAGCTGATTAATCCCATCAGTCTAACGCCGGTACCATGGCTCTTGTGCCCTTTCCCCAATAAACTCATAGCTACCAAATCACTGGCCTCTTAAATGAATTCAGGGCAATCCTACAGATTATGTTATAAGGAGGTCAAACCTGATGATCACAGCGGTCCCCTCTGGCGTATAATCTATGAATCTGTAACTCAAACTGGAAGAAATACAAATAACTGCACAATAGCAGTAACTGAAGAAATAAAACTAGTTGCTTTTGAGACAGAGCTTAATATATTTATGAAAAGGATTATATGAGCTGGTTGCCTGCAATATCTGGCGGATGGACTTGGTGGCCCTGCAGTCACTTCCAAATCTATTTCACTCTCTTTCAATTGCTCATCAGCTTGCTTTCATTTTTAATATTTATTTTTAAGCAGTTTTTGGTACTGTTACTAGGATAACAAATTAAAGAAGGATTTTAGCTTTTTAAAGAAAGGGTCCCTTTCATTTCAGATGACAGGCTGAATTGAGGCCTATGAATAATGCTTGTGTTGACCTGCCAGAATATGTCTTAGCAGCAATGAATTCTCAAACACCCAGGCTGAGCTTATTCATTTTGAAGTCAATGGGAGGGAAGGCAATACAGTCCAGCGCTGAATCAGGCTGTGTTTTAACATACCACTGATCAGATACTGCATTTTTTTTTTTAAACATGAAAATACTTCACAAAAGCCACGTTTGATTTTGAGAGTGTGACTTTTGCCACACAGCTTATCTGCTTAAAATTATACTACCGTACAGCATGTGTTAAAGACAATGTTTGAAATTTGCTGAAGAGTTCCACAGTTACAGTTCTCTCCTGCCCTCATAGTTTCTAAGACTTGAAAGAGTTGCAGCTTAGAGAAGAGCTGGACTGGATGCATATGGGAAATGGAGACACTTCCAAGAAAAGTAGGAAGTGGGTTTGGTAATTTATTCAGTAACACACCAAGGATCTGGTCCAAATAAAATCATGATAAAATTTACACTGGCTCAGTGGAAATAAATACAGGGCTAGCCATTTAGAAAACAAGCTTCTGACTTGCTCTGAAGATATGTCTCAGATGAGACAAAAGGAGATTCCAGTTCCTGTTTGTCATTAGCAGTTCCGTGGCACTTTTTAATAGGATTGAGAGTGGAAAAAGGATTGTACACAATCATGTCTTGGCCAAATTTCATCTCCAGTAAGTATTTTTAACCACCTTGAATTCTTCCTGTGGTTTCCATTATTTATAATGTTGGTAGGTTTTACTGTCCCTTCTGTGTTTTCCTCAAGATGTACTTGCCTTCCGCTGGCAGGTGACTAGCTCCTGGTAAACTTTCACTGCCTCATGGAAAGTTTTATGGAATTCTATAGGAATTTGTGAAACACTTGGAGCTACTTATTGGTAAAAGAGCTTGGAGATGCTGGTTTAAACTGATCGCTGTAAATCTCAATATCTAAATCAAAAGCTTAAAGCAAGGGCATACTTCGTTTATATTCTTTTGTACGTTTTCCAGTCTTTTTCTCTTCTGCTCTTCTCACTCTAAGATGAAGTTAAAGTACTTTTATTATTAAAGGTTAATGTTTATTGCATTGTTTGTGTTTCTTTGCTTATTGGCAAAGCACCAGCAGATTCCTTGCACAGTACAAAAAGCAGATGCACGCAGACTCCGGGCGCAGTTACATCGTCTCTTTCAGGTAATGTGAGTGCACGCTGGTGCTGAAAGACACATCCTGCCTGTTGCCGGCCCTGGCAGCCTGTGCCCATGTGCTGTCATTACCACTTGTGTGGCTGCCCAGTCAACCAGATCACCTGACAGTTTCTGTAGGCTTATATTTCCATCAGATTGGCTTGCTTATGACCATGAGTGCCAGCACATTTAATGCAGTGAGAGTACATAACTAGAGGCAACTGGGAGGTTAGGACATCCTTTCTCAGCAATGGCCCAGTGTAAGAGTGGCATAAATGGATGGAGAAACCACAACTGTGATTTTTAAAGATCACTAGTGATTATGGCTGCCTCTATTTCTGGGTATCCAATTTAAGATATTTTCAGAATGTTTGAAATTCAAAATTCTTTGATAACCAGGTGCTCAGGTTGAGCTCATCCAAAAATTAAACAATTTCTGAAAATCATATTTATAATTTCCTTTATTATGCGTTTGTATCTAGGAGAATCTTACAGACATAGATTATTTGGTTGGTATCTGTACAGAACTGAGCATCAGAAAACCCTTCTTTATGACTATGAGGTACAATAATACAAACAGGAGCTGTCAAAATAAAAGTAAACTCATATCTTAAGATTGGTATTAACTGAGTAGATTTCAAAGACACGTTAAAAGTCCTATTTGTTTTGGTTAAAAAAAAAGTTAGTAAATTCCTTGCAGTGTATCATGTCACATAGATTTTAACATCTCCACCTACAATCCAAATTTCTAATCAAGATTACTTGAGTGGGTGTCAGCTGTCATGTACCACCAAACCCATTTATTCAATTCATTGTCCCCTTTCATTTCCCACCCATAGCTGCCTGCAACATACATGCTTAAACTTGCAACTGTAATTCGTGTGTCAACACATTTCCATTAACTAATCATAAATTATCAACTTCAGTTCTGTAGGTCTGGCCACAGGTAAGTTTTCCCTTTCTCCAACACACTTTAGAGCTCAGATGGAGATTTCAATGTGATTATAAGTGACAAAATATGTAATGATAGCAATATTTTCTGCTTGAAAAGGCATTTTTAGATTCGTGTGCTTGTGAATAAGTTTGTGTTTAACTAAATTAGCATGAAGCTCTCTATGGTGTGCACATAGTCCAATGCATATGCATGTGGGGTTATTCAGTGATTTAAAAAAAATGTTTAGCAACTTTATTACTTAAAAATTAATTTTAATCATATGAGCTATAAATGTCTGAGTTAAGAGGATTTTAAAGGAATATTATCTGTAGGAGAAATATAACTGTGGGTTAGAATTTGCCTTGGAGAAGAATATTATGTTAGTATGGCTGGGGTGATTTTCCCAGCTGATTCCCCAGGTAAGAAGGAAGGTCAACTGCCTTCACAGCTCAAAACCACTTCCCAAAGTTCTGTGGTAGCATTGTTAGAGAAGTCCAGTTCTCTGTGGTGCTTCGTGGGCAGAGACGAAGGGGCAGTCACCCCCCGGAAGGAGCCGCACCCTGCCCTCCCTGAGGCAGCGGCAGCAGGAGGCGGCTCCACAGAAAGTAGAGAACCCCCAACCCTCTTGCCACCGAGCAGAAAGAGGGGGCCTGAGAGATGGGGGGGAATGGAAGCGGGTCCCTGCTCGGGGGGGCAGGCGAATCTCCCCCCGGCCTCCCTCACCTGCCCAGTTCCCCTTAAGCAACAGGTATGGGGCTCTGGAATGTGAGGGACTGCCCACAGAGGATGTGGGTGAAGGTGAGGCTCCATCCAGGGGGTTGCCTAGAACGAGTCAGACAGCCCCAAGAATTACGACTGCCTCAACTAAGAAAAAAAGGAGGG
>Ga0181612_144213_pt1 | contig 11326 bp, 11 predicted proteins | sample HoacroProtozoa21_FD_119630 | JGI IMG/M metagenome (GOLD analysis project Ga0181612, IMG submission 119630) | Hoatzin crop microbial communities from Cojedes, Venezuel. Combined Assembly of Gp0051906, Gp0051904, Gp0051908
ATGTAGTTCAGCAGCATGCCGAAGCAGATCAAGATCTTATTTACAACGCAATACTGTGTTTTCCTTTGAGCAACAAGGAACAATAACGGCTGCTTCATTTTGTGTTGTTTTTCTGATGCACCAAGACCCCAGAACACTGACAGAAAATGTAATAATTAGGACCAAAATACACAATGTTTTAGTCCAGGCTGCTGGGCTGTTGGCTTCGTCTTGGGTTTTGTTTAGACATTTCAGCAGGCGTTGGCTTTGAAACAAGCATAAATTGTCATAAAAACAGAAGTTGTATTTTCTGCCTGTCATGATTATAAAACAGTTTCATTCTCCATACACGTTTTGTTATTGAACCCAGAGATGCAGACTCTGAACTGAACATGTACAAGGGAGAAAATGATACCGAGGTGTTTCACACGTCGCATTTTGAGATGTTGGAGTAGGAGCGGGTCGTGGTTAGGAACCACCGACGCGGGGAGCACTCACGTGGCGCTGGGGGCCGAGCCGTGGGCTGTAAACACGCTGTGGGCGCTCAGTCCTGCAGCATCGCAGGGGGAAGGCGGCAGCGCTGTGGGTGCAGCAGCGGGCCCGAGCATGGGGTGGAACGAAACAAGGTCTGATGTTCAGGCCTCCAAATAAAGGAGGCAAGAAGCCATAGGGAGACCAACTGGTATGTGCGCATGCAAGAGAAGAGCGGGTGGAAGCCTGCGGCTTGCAAAGGATTTATAAATAGTGGAGCAGGGGCTGAGCAAGGAAGCAGTCACATCTGAATAATGGCCTTTTGCCATGCTGGGCCCTTTTTCTGCCTCTTCCCTCCTTCCGCAGCGCGAGCTCTTGGACCACAGGGACAGAAGTTGCTGAGGATGCACTGGCTGCATCTCTCCCTCGCAGTCTGTTCCTGCTGGATTCCAGAATGCCGCGGGTTATTTTGTGCCATGTCAATCTGTGTGCTGCTGCATTTTCCAGTTCCTTCAGATAAGACAGCAGTGAGAGCTGAGAGTGCTTCAGCTGCGTATTTTTTTCCTGCCTCGTCTCGCAGCGGTGCTTGGTGCTGAGACGGGCTGGCCCCACGGTGCGGGTCAGCCCTCCCCGCCTCACAGCAGCCGGTCTGGGTGCTGGATCCCGTGGTGGAGTGAGCATTGCCTGCAGAGCCAAAGGCATTCCAGTAATCTGTGGTGCTCCCTTTCCCTTCTGGCAGCCAGGCAAGACCTTTCTTCTCCAACAGAGAAGACTTCTTGTCAGGTCCTCTCTGGGGACACCACGAGCGCTGCATCGTGTCGCGTGTGTCATGAAGATACGAAACTGTCCGAGTGCAGCGAGCGCGTGCAGCTGTGGCAAATCCCAGCTCTCATTCGGCTGTATCCAGGTTCAGCTGGAGGAAGGACTGTCTGTCCGCATCTCTTGCGTTAGGCCTGGCTCTTTGCTTATATTTGCATGAGAATTTGCCTTTCTCTGGACTGTGAAGCTGGCTTGTACAGATGAGGATTTTAGGGAAATCGGGAGGGTGGGAAGTGAAATGCAAGCTGAGTCTGTGTTTCAGCCACTCTGCTGGTGGGTTGTTTTCTGTTTGTTTGGGGTTTTTTTAAGTGGATTTGCTAAGCTCGTTTCCCTTCTGATTTGCATAGCTAATATGACTGTCCTGCTTTTCATGTAGCAATTCCTATTTTTCCTTTATGGCCACCTGCGACACAACTCTAATTACACAGTGAAGCTGCAGCACAAGGTGCTAAAGTCGTACGGGTTATGAAGGAGCCAGGACGTGGCGTCGGGTTCGGTGCCCTCGGACACAGTCTCTGGTCCTCTCTCCCCATCCTCCTTCAGTGTTGCGCCAACGTCGCTGCATTTGTCCCGCGAGGGAGATAGTCCCCGTGTAACGTCGCAGCACAGAGCAGGGAGTGACTTGCTTCAGGCCAGGCGGGCAGTCAGTCGCTGGGAAAATATGACCCAATTTAGATCCCTGGCAAGATCATCCTTTCCTCTCCCCGCTGCAGTTTGCTTCTCATAAAATGAAGCTATCGGCTTCACCGAGGTGTTAGGAGGTGCCGTAAGTTAATGCTGATGAGGGGCATGGCGTAGAGGTGGCACAGGCTAAGGCTAACCGTGAGCAACAGCTTCCGAGAAGGGCGATCAGATACCAGGCCGTTAGCAAACACGGCGTGCGTCAGGTCTGTCTGGCGAGCAGAGCTGAAGGCAGAGCTCTGATGCAGCGCTCGGCTCGCGAGGGACGTGGCGTGAAGAGAGACGTCTGCCGGAGAGCCCGGCGACACAGCTTGCCGAGGAGGAAGGGCTGGGAGGAGCCCGCTTGTAACAAATACAGGAAATGAGGTCAGCGTAAACCACAAGTTCTCTATTGTCTTAGCTTCAGATAATTTACAGCACCAGAGGTAAGGAAGCTGAACAAATGCCAGTGCGTTTGCAAGATGAAGTTGAATTTGAAGCTAAAATCCTATAATACTTTGCCACTTGAAATGAAAAGTTAAGCTCCATCAAGAAGTTGCTATGAGCATGGAAAGGAGCTGTGGGTGTGTGGGTGCTTCTGCGAAGGACAATTGCTCACGAAACAAGAATGAGCTGTTTTAGGAATTCCCCAACTTTTAGCAAGTAGGCAAATCTCTGGGTGGCTGACTGCTGTCCCCCTGCTTGCCCCCCAACTGCCCTTGGATTGTGCAGGTTTCAGAGTTACCCCTGCAGAGCGTTGCTTTCATGGAGCGAGAGGCAGCAGCCAGGTGACCTTGAGTTACGATCCACGCCATCCAGTTCTTCCGAGAGATGCCTGTTTGCTGCGGATGTGTCAAAATGGCAAATGCTCCAGAAATCTGGAAAAACAGTGGAAAAATTCTGCAGAGTTCCTTATAAAATATATGTGCAGCTCTGCGTACGACATGGTGCAGATGCAGAAGAATGCCTGCAGCTGAGCTGTTCCAGAGTTTCTGCTGTGATAGATCAAATGTAGAGACAAAATTCTGGGGCAGAAATGGCACTGCCTCGTTTGAATCACAGCGGGATGCAAGCAGACGGTTGCGTGTCGGGGTTTTTAGTTTTTTGGGCTAACCTGAGGTCCGTGGAAGCCAATGATCAGGGAGCTCCCTTTCTTCAGCTTGCAAAGATTCAGACGCTGTCCGGTTAGTAGCAGCCTAACAAGTCACTAAACGTCAGCTGAACCGCAGCGACTGACTTTGGACGTGCTCGAGGTTTATAGGAAACACGAAGGTGAAGTCGTTTACCTGAAACCTCTCCGCCTGACGTTAACGTGTTACTGGTGTCTGAGCTTGTCGAAAGGCGGTAACTCGGCCTTACCGTAGGTTTGTGCGTACGGCGAGCGCGCGGGTTCAGCTCCAGGTAGAGTTCCGAGTCGGACCTGCTCTGCTGACAGTCCCCGCTGAGGAATTGTGCCCTGAGCTCTGACGGCCTCCCTGGGGGCTTTGGTGTGGGTTGATCCTGCACTTCAGATAAGGAATTGCTGTGCTTGATTCCAGGATATGGGAGTTTTATCCTTTCATTAGAAACAGCGCCTGTCAGTACAACTCCAGGATGCTTGGCTTAGTGATGCCTTACGTAGGAATGCAGAAAATGCTAAATAATTTAAAGATACTCTATAAATACTTTCATGTGGTGATGAAATCCAAGTCTGACTAATCAGATGAGCCTTATGCTTAACAAAACAATTCTCTGGTGAGCCATCGCTGTAGGACACTGCAATTGCTGTGGAAAAAACCAACTTCTAGCAACTGACAACAAGCAGAAACTGTGACTTGGAGGGAGAGCACCCATCCCTCCAGTAACCAGGTCTAAAGCTGGTAGACCTGCCAAGTCCCAAACAACATCTTTCCTGTGGTGGAGGGAGGTTACAGCAGAAGATATCACGCTAATCTAAAAGACCTTCTTAGCCTGTGATTTGACAACTGGATGGCTGCAGTCTCCTGGCTGTGCACCTCTGGTGTGGGCAGGCCAAATACTCATCTGCTTGTCCGCGAGTTCAGGCTGAAGTTTCAGAAGGAATTTATTTAAGAGCAGTCTCCAACTTTTACTTTTTCAGACCAAAACAGCATGTTTGTGCAGTCATGTTGATGTCAACGTTTTGTTCCATAGAGGATCCAGGTAATGCAGGCTCTAGATTAAAGGTGAAAAATAAGGAAAGCCAAGGAAAGGAAGATCACACTAAACAATTTCGTAAGCCTTGAAAAGCTTCCTGTGAATTTGGGTCAGCATTTGGATTGGGGCCTGTTTTTTTCAGGTTTAGTTCGTCTCATTCTTCTTTCACCCCCATCTGTTCTGTTTCTTTTGCAGTGCCAGAAGCTCCGAGAGGTTTTTAACTTGGATTACCCTCACAGCACCTTCCTGCTTAAGACTCTGACTGTTGTATCTGGCCCGGACATGGTGGACCTCACTTTCCACAACTTTGTGTCCTACAAGGAGAATGTTGGCAAGGTATCGGGTCCTGAGGGCAAGGAAGCACTGGGAAATACTAACGACTGGGGCAGTAAGGGGGGAGCAGGAAAGGAGAGGGGAAGGCAGGGAACCTGAACCCTGTCTGTGTTACTGGCAGGGTTATAAACAAGCAGGTTTAGATTCCAGTAAGGTGTGGTACCTTCAGTTTTAGAAATTTCTGCCTCTGCATGGAAAAGGACCAGTTGAAGAAATTTAGTATTTTATTTCTGTCCTTCGTGTGCTTTGTATGGATAAACAGACAGCTGGGAAGACTCAGTGGCAAAGTTTCACCTCCTAGTGTATATATAGGCAGTAGGAAGGTGATACAGCCAAGCCCAGGGCGCAGTTGTTGGGATTTGTAGCCCAGTAGCATCAGGACAAGTCCATGCCCTTTTAGCGTGTGTTGCTGTGTACTTCTTGGTGCAGTTCCAACTGCCTCTGCCTTGTGTGTTTGTTCCCAGAGCTGGGCTGAGGATATTATGGCCATCGTTCGGAATCCCCTCACGTACAATGCTTCTCGGTACACCTTCCTGGAGAAAATGTAAGTGGTTTCTGACAAACGTTGTTCTGTGAAACCTTCGCGTTCTGCCCTGTCTGTCTGTACTAGAAAGAAAAGACTTCTCAGCGTCCAGGTCCTTTGGCAGCCTCCAAAACAAGTCCTGTGGCAGCTCAGGAGCCTCAGGGCACGGGTTGGTGGTTGGGCCATATGTTGCATGACAACTGACTGGTACAGAAGTGCTTGAGCCAGTCAAACACACAGGTGGTATTGGATAAACCAGGATTCTGAGCCTCAAACGTGTCTCCTGCTGCAGTCGCAGCACTTGCCCCAACCAAGTGCTGCCTCTTTTTCTTGGCTCTGTAATGCTGTTTGGTTGGCAACGTGGGATCACTGGAGAACACTAAATAATAGGCGATGTCGTTATCTCATGTCTGTATCATAGGTTTCAGAGGAATCTTTCTGATATCTAAGCTGTTATCATTTCCCTGTTTGTCCTTCCCAAGAAATAGGAACAGGTTCGGTCTGAGGTTCAGCTGACCGTCTGTAGGACCCTGGTTTTCAGTTAACTGTTGGATTGCTTTCCCAACTGCATATTTTTTTCTTTGTCCTTACTTAATAGGACCTCTAAGATTGTACAAGCGCATTTTCATAATCTTGGCTTTTTTCACAGCCTGGTGAAGCTGAAGATGCAGCTTAATGCAGAGGGAAAGATTCCTGTCAGGAAGTGAGTATGGCTGTTTGGTTTATTGTGTGTTTGGTTGGACCAAAGGCAGGGCAGCTGGTGAGAGGGTGGTTGCCCAGTGGCTTCAGCTGCCTGCTCTTTCTGCATCTGAGAGGTAGAGAGCATTCCCTCTGGATTCAGGCCATGAGAGGATGCATGCTGCACCTAGGCTCCTCCCGAGGAAAGGCCTGGGACATAATTTGGGTCTGGAAAGGAGACCTTTTGTGGCCTTCATCTGCAGCAAGAAATTGCTTTAAACAGCCGTGCATTTCACTCCCTGGCTGTTGCCAGGAAATAACCAACAAAACCAAGCAACTTCAGTAAAAATCTGATCATGGATTGTTTTGCAAACCTGAGGTGAACGGTGGATGAGGTGCAGGACTCATTTTACCTTTTGTATAAGGAGTTCTGTATTTGGAGAACTTTTTGCTTGACACTCCAGCTAGCCTGAAGTAGGGGTCCGTTGCTCTCGCGTGTCTCCTTTCTTATGTGTGACCACTACAGCCCTTCTCCGCTGGTGTAATGCTGCTGCCCTCAGTCTTGACTCTGGATGTGCATGAGCAGGAACCAGCCTTTGAGGACAGGCCTCTGGGTCAGTGTTGAGGGTGGTTCAAGTACAGAGCAGTGGAGGTGAGTGCTTTGCTGTCCCCAGGGCTGGCTTTGTGTGCCAGGGTAGGACTGCCATTAGAATAAGCCAAGGCTGCTTTGCTGAAGCAAAGACCAGCCTGCTACTTCTCCCCTGCACCAACAGGCACAAATCTAGAATTGATTTTGTGCCACTCGGTGTCTTCCCTAGTAGAATCACTCCATGGCTGATCCTGTGGCTCCTCCATGCTGATTCAGCTCACAGAGTGACAAAAGGCTGCGCTGCCCTGTCGAATTCCCTTTGGGGTGCATAAATTATCTTTTGTTTTAAGAACAAGGACCTGCAGATAGTGCATTTGTGGGTGTGCACTGGGAAGTCTGAACCACTCTGCTGCTAGGTTTGTGCTGTGTTACAGCGTCACAACAGGCAAGCGCTAATTACCTGTAATAAATACGCTGCCTGCTGCGTGTTATATTGCCTAACGATTCTGGATTAAGTCTGTGCTGGCTAAATGGGCTCCTGGATGGTTGATCGTTGTTCAACAATAAACATTTTTTGTTGTTTGTTTTCTAAACTGCCAACCAGCAGGATTTCATTCTGTCAGAAACCAGTGTATTCATCAAAGGCCTTTTGAAAACGCGTAGGTCTTTACTGAATAACTCACACTAGGGAGGAGTACTTTGAATTGATCTTTAAAATGCAAGCAAAGCAGCATTACTGCAGGGAGAAAACAGCTTATTCTTCTGAAATAAGCTAGAAAATATATCTGGTGCAAGCTGTACTGCTCTTCAGCACCCTGGTCTGTCTGTCCAGGTAAAAGTGCTTTAAAGCATTAGACAATTGAATAGTCGAGATTGAGAGCCAGATTTGTAAAAATATTCAGTGTCTCCAGGTGCAGGTGTATGTAAGGCTTTCAAAACTCCGTGTCTGAGTTCTTGTGTAAATTCCAGTGAGCATCTGCCTTTCTCTGTAGACATTTAAATCCCTTTTGAATCATGACAAGGGTGCTGCAGTTTTTGCCTTGCAAAGGGCAGCTTGGGAGCCAGCGTGCGCGGAGTTTGCAGACGCCCGCTGCGGCTCCCGCTGGACGCTTTGCCACCTGTCGACACATTTGGTGCTTTTTGTTCCCCTGTTTGGCTGTGGGCACCTGTGATGCCAGGAGCTTAATAGAGCCAACATCTAAATTTATCCACGGAGGAGGCCTCACTGCTGCTGGCTGGGATGTTCTGAAAGTAGGGAGAGTTCAGGTACTGGTACTGTTCCTTAGTGCAGCGGAGAGGCTGCTTTCAGCTGAAGGCTTGACCAAGTGAATTCTGTTTGTTTGCTTTTTTGAATGTTGTCTTGACTACAAAGTTACTGCTTGCTAATGCCAGCTACCGCACGGGGTAGTGTCTTGTGCGGGGCAGTGTCCTGGGGCATTTGCAACACGAGGCCTGCGACTGCAGGGGCACCTCCGAGAGGGGCAGGGGAAGGACAGCGAAGGGGGATTGTGAGAGTAAGCTGACACAGTTTAGTGACAGGGCTTTACAGAGTCCACAGCAGAAATCTAGAACTTCTGTATTACGGCAGCAGTCAGAAAATCCACTGTAGGTTTACAAGACTCGGTACATCAGTCACTCCCTTGGAGAAACACTGTCTGTCTTCTCTGGTTCACGTTTACAGTCTTCTGTCAGTCTCCTTCGCGTGCATTTTGAGCATCTTGCACTCTGGCTGCAGCTCCCAGCCACCCAAACCCTTCACTCCTGTGACATTGTGGTGATTTCTTTCTTCCCTGTGTGATCAGTATTTTTCAGATGTTTCCTGCAGACAGGAAGAGGGTGGAAGCAGCCTTAAGCGCTTGTCATCTTCCAAAGGGCAAGGTAAGGGTTTTGCTAGGTAGCCAAAGGTCTCACCAGTTTGAGAATAATCTTTTTGCCTACCCTGACTGTGATGCCCTTGGCTATGAAAAAATCATCAGCCCAGTTGCTCTCAGCTGCTCTGAAACCTTTTCCTTGCCCTAGCTGCCATGCCTTAACGGCAGGCCTGCTAGGATCAGTTCCTAGTGACTGCACTGCAGTAACACTTGCGACTCTGTCGCTTGCACCGTGTGGCACAAGCAGCAGCACGTTCCCTTCTGCCTGTTTCGCTGTCTGCTCTTTGAAGCAACAGCTCTGACGGTTAATCTTGGCGCTTCTGCCAACCCGCAGAGCACCGTCCAGGCCCCTGACAGCTCCTGCTGCTGCAGCATGCGTTAGCTTTATACCATCACACCGAGGGACACTTTAAATAACTGTCCGTTCTGAAACAGGGCATCGTGGTGCCCCTCTGCTCCGTCTGTTCTTTCCCAAACACGCTGCCAGGTGTTCTAGTCGCTTGCTTGCATTGTCACAAACAAGTGCTGGACTGTGGGTGTTACTAGAGAGGTCAAAGCCATCGTGGGTTTGTGATCTGTCTCTGTTGCATTCTCAGAACGATGCCATCAACCCAGAGGACTTCCCTGAGACAGTGTATAAAACTTTCCTCATGAATCTGTGTCCACGGCCCGAGATTGATGAGATCTTTACCTCACAGTAAGTTTCCCTCAAGCCACAGCAGAGAACTTGATCTCTTGTGGCAAAAGCCAGGCAAAAAGGAGGGGTGAGGGGGTTTTATGCTACAGGGTTTGTCTGGTCTCAAGCCTTAGAAGGGCAGATATCCAGGTCACAAAACAGTGCCAGTGCACTTAACACTTTCACTCACAGCCTGAATAAAAAGGATGAGACCTCGCTGTGCTGCAGGGACTCTTAGCTGTCACCATCAGGAGGCTCGATTCCAGGTCAGCACTAGATCACGCTAATGGGGTACTGCTTGTGGCTAGCCTGAAACAGGGCCGGGTACAGCATGAGAACCGTAGGTCCTCACAAGTAGCCAGTGACTTTTTTTTTTCCAAGCAGCTAAATCTGTGACTTCTGAAATGGACTTGACTTCATAGGGCAAGCACTTCAGCGTGCTCTGACATTCAAGGCCCTTTGGAGTTTGAGTCAGAGGCTCCAAATACGCTTTGTGACCCTCAGCACCACCTCTTCACAGTAATGAATTAGTGAGGAGGAAGTGGGAAGCACCATTTATGGGAAGAAATGTAACCAAAACAGCAATTTGTGGGCCCAGGGAGGCGGATGCCCATTGCTAACCTGAGGAAGGACCGATGTTGTTTGTGAAAAGGTTTTCTGGGTAATACACAGGCCTTAACCTCTGCTCCTCTGTAATTCTCTCACCGTAGCCATTTAAAAGCAAAACCCTACATGACCAAAGAGCACTTGGCAAAGTTTATCAACAAGAAGCAGCGAGACTCTCGCCTCAATGACATCCTTTTCCCACCAGCCAAACCTGAGCAGGTGCAGAGCCTCATAGAGAAGTATGAGCCCAGTGGGATTAACATCCAGAGAGGTGAGTCTTGCTCAGCCCAGAAGTCTTGCTATAGAGGTAGTATGAAAATAGCAGAGGATCTTGCACCTTCTGCTATCCTGGCTTTCCCAGGGGGGCCATCAGCCCGATTCTCACAAGCCCCTGTGTTTCAGTGCATCAGCAAGGGGGTGCCAGGACCGTTTTGTTTCGGTGCTATGAACAGCTTTCTTTTCCATGTAGGGCAGCTGTCTCCAGAGGGGATGGTCTGGTTTCTCTGTGGCCCTGAGAACAATGTGATAGCCCTGGACAAGTTGGTGCTGTACCAGGACATGACCCAGCCGCTCTCACACTACTTCATCAATTCGTCACACAACACGTATTTAACAGGTATGGGCCGTTCCAGGGTCTGCCTCAGCTCCAAGGCGTGTTCCCACCACCAGGCATGGATGAACGGTGCTGACAATCCGTTGGGCAGATGTGTCTGCCCTGAAGTTTGCAGGGCTGAGGGCTCTAATGCGCTCTGAGGGGCCTGGCACTGAAGTGCCGTGTAAGGAGAAGAAATGTTACCCTGTAACTGAAAACATCTTGTCAGTCTGCCACGTACGCTTGCTCAAGGATGGCAGAGAGTTCTGTTGCTCCAGTTTACGCAGAAACTGTCCCATGTGAATAGCTAATGTCGAGCCTCTGTCCTTCTGCTCTCCTCCAGCTGGTCAGTTTTCTGGTATCTCGTCTCCTGAAATGTATCGCCAGACGCTGCTGGCTGGCTGCCGCTGCGTGGAGCTGGACTGCTGGAAGGGCCGTCCCCCGGACGAGGAGCCCATCATCACTCACGGGTTCACCATGACAACCGAGATCCTCTTCAAGGTATGGAAGGAGTCTTCTCCACACATACTTTGCCCTGCTCGATATCAGTCTGGTTCTGTGCTTGAGGAGGCTGGCTGAGGGAACCGTCAGATGGATGGGCTGAGGGCAAAGATGTTGGAGAGGAAAAGCTTGATGGCAAGATGACAAGTGAGTGCGCAGACAGAATGAAAGATGAACAAATATGCAATAGGCTGGAGTTTGTGTACATTTTGGGAGTGGGAGCACCAGAAGAGAGGTGGTTAGCTGGATGAAGATGAATGAATGAGGGAAATGTGGGCCATTGAGTAGAAGCGATGGAGAACTGGTTGAGTGGATGTGCCTGCATACACAGGGCTGTGCGTCAGGATGGATGGAGGCACAGAAAGTTGCATGAGGATGGTGGATATATGGATGGATGCACGTCTGACAAACAAACAAGATGGCTTTTAGAAAACAAACGGTTAAAATGAGCTTATCTTCTAACTGGTCTGCAGCAGGTTCCTGTGGTTTACAGCCTCCCGTGCTGGCCTGCGGAGGAATAGGTTTCAATTACTTCCTAATTACGTGAGAGTGTGGAATGTGTTCGGTGGAGGAACTGCCCTCTAGCGTGCTGGGCAGATGGCTTCCCACAGCTCCCAGGCTTCAGAAGCATTGTGCAGGGCTTCCTTCTCCCAGGGAAATACAGGGCATTTAACCACAGAACTTACAAACAGCTCGCAGGTTAAAAATCAATGCATCGCATTTATTTTTTTCTGCACTCCTTTACACAGTTGCTGCCAACAGGCAGAGGCACTTCAGATTCTTTTTTAAAGCTATTTATTCTATTTATTCTCGTTCTGTACCTTCCCCCCAGTTCCCCCCCTTCACTATTAGTAAATACTGGGGGGGGGGGGGG
>Ga0181612_149075_pt1 | contig 11326 bp, 3 predicted proteins | sample HoacroProtozoa21_FD_119630 | JGI IMG/M metagenome (GOLD analysis project Ga0181612, IMG submission 119630) | Hoatzin crop microbial communities from Cojedes, Venezuel. Combined Assembly of Gp0051906, Gp0051904, Gp0051908
AGGTTGTGGAGTCTCCTTCTCTGGAGATATTCAAGACCCGCCTGGATAAGGTCCTGTGCAGCCTGCTGTAGGTGACCCTGCTTTGGCAGGGGGGTTGGACTAGATGACCCACAGAGGTCCCTTCCAACCCCTGCCATTCTCTGATTCTGTGATTACTGGAGTTTTCATGGTTATCAGGGCATTGCGATTCCCCATAGTTGCTCCAGGCATGGCAATCTGTTATTCTAAAGCATATCTTAAATATTGAACGCTGACACAACTGGAGATGCTAACTTACCTTAACTCAGAGATCGCTGTGGAGAGCAAGGCTTAGTTATGATAGAAATTGTTCCCGGACTGGGGAAAAGTCTACCTCACCTGTTTCCCAAATTCCTGCTTGATGTGAGTGAAGCCCTGGGTAGTTTCCTGTGATGAACGGGGCGTCAGCGCTGGTGTCAGGAGCAGATGCTTGTCCTGCTCAGCCAGCCCCTCAAGAAGGTGAGGAGGGCACCCCTCAAATCAGCCGGGGAGCTGAGTCCTCACCTCTGCCTCACCATCAGTACCCATCCATGTGCATTTCAAGAGAGTACAAGGTTAGTTTTAATAACAGGAAAAAAGTATACTGCCCAAGTATATAAATAGGTAGATAGGAAAATAATCAGGTGATAGAATTTAGTCAAAATGAAGTATTTACAGTTAGATTAGATTCTCCCCTCGTAATGAAAGTTTGAAAATTATTAGACCATTCCTTGTCAAGGGGCAGGTCGATGAATATAAGAAAACTTATGACCAGTTCCTGCTAGTTCAAATTATGCTACTATTATAGAGCAGATAGCATGTTTTTTTTTCCTTTTATCTTACGTGTGAGCTGATGGCAGATGGGATGGATGTTGTTTTGGTAGCTATTGATTGCACAGTTGCTTTGTGCATCAGGGGTTTTGATAGTGACCATCTGAAAGCAATAATTAAACATTACTTAAATATGGTATGTAATTTAAAGCTCTCCTTTAGCCGCCTTTTACGTGCTTTTATTTCATGTTAGACAGTTTTCAGCATCAAATCACATTTGAATAGGTTGAAGGGCAACGCTGACAAAAAGAGATAGCATAAAAATAATCCATTGGAAAATGTCCATTGGAAACATGATCAGCTGTGAGAGTGCTCAATCAGACACTCAGCAGTACTTTAACTGTTGTAACAATAAATGCCTTTTATTTCTCATTAATACTTTGAAAACTGGATTGAACTGCTTCCCCTATTGATTGTGCTGTTTGTTTTAACCACTCCTTTTTATGGTTACTATGAAATTTAAGAATCTCGATACTAATCCAGCAAAGCACATCAAATGTGGCTAGTGTGATGAGAATAACTGCAATTTCTTATGTGCTTAAATTTAAGCACACATGACTGCATTGTTGCAGTAGTACCTATATGAAAAGGGCTGAATAAGGCAAATATGAAGAAACAGAAAATAATGTAAACAACGCTTGTAAAAAATGAGATGAGCATAGAAACAATACTTACGAAAACTTGATCATTTGCTTACTTGAGGTAAGCAGAATTGATAAGCAGTGACAAGTTTTAAAGTCTAGTATGTTAAAACACACCTCTGGTTTGTCCTTTTGTTCAGTTCTTGTTTCTGTTTTCCTGACATTATGGTTCAAGGTCGATGAGCTGATGAGATTTTTTTATTTGTTCTGTTTTTTCTAGTGAAACCATTTTTTTCTATGCTAGACTGTGCTATGCTGTTCAAATTTCTTAAAAACCCAACATTTCATGAAACTGGGTTGATTTCCCTAAGTTTCATACGAAAAATTAGGAAAATGTTACACAGAAGCTACCCTCCTGCCAGAGAGCTTTTACTTGATGGAGTTACCTTTGGTGAATTTCAAAATATTTCACACAGTGGAGTTAAATCCTCTGAAATACTCTGCGTTATCTTTCACGCGTCATTCCTTGAGCTCCTCCTTCCTCCCATCTGCTTTCAGCAGCACTTCACATTTTTGATAGAAGCAGAAGGCAGATTTTTCATTAGCACTGGGAGATATGATACCTTCCTTGGCTTTTAATTAGGTTTTCATAAAGCAAGTATGTTTTCCAGGCTGCCAGATTTTTAACTGAGACAGATTTTAGTGATTTTTTTATTTATGTGTATTAAAGCATATTTTAATACCTACAAAGGAGTGTCTGTAAGCCTGGGTATTGTCTCAGTAAATATCATGTCACCAAGTTCCTTGACATTTTAATTACAGTCTTCCTGGTGTCGGACTGCCTTTAGTCCAGTGTGATATTTAGCTTGACTCTTTTAAACAGACTAAAATTTACAGCACTTTTAAGTTCCTATTGGACAGTCAGGATATAGATGTAAATAGCTACGCATCCTTAATTTGTCTCCTTGTCTGGTTTTATTTGATAGGAACTTTGAGACTGTATTATTGAATTACTTCACTGTTTAAACAAAAGAAGACTGAAACAAAGATATGATTTGTATGGAAGTTGCTATACGAAATAAAGCTGCATTGTAGTTGCCTCCAAAAATCAATGTGTCATCACACTAAAAAAGGACTCCTCTGCCATAATAGATTATTTTTGCTTTTGCCAGATTTGAAAATGCCATTTTATTCTTTGCTCTCGGAAAGTCTTTTTTTCAACAGAGGAAACAAATACTTCTACCTTTATCAGGTTTCTTTAGCTTATAATTGTGTAACTATGAAAAGTAATCAATTACAAGACACAGCAATCTGGCCTTCAATACTGAAGATAAAATAATGATTTCAGTCTCAGAGCTTTCGCAAGTCCATCATTCCCTTCCTTTGAGGCATCTCTTCATCCCAATTGTGATACAGAGCACAGGATAAAAGCACAAGTTTTCAAAGACACAAATTTTGTTCTCCAGCAGGCGGGTTTGGAATCGCACCTGGGAAGTAAAGCAGATTTTGTATCAAAATGTTGGATATTCCTGGTAGTTGTGCTGAAATCAGCCTATCTAAGACAAGATTATCACAGAATACGCATTCCGTGTGTGTTTATAAATATGCACTTAGATAGTCTTTCACGTTGGATTTTCCTGTCTCTTCCCACAGTGTCTCTTATGTCCAAGCTTCCCTATTCTACAACTGCCCAGCTCTTGCACACACCATCACCTAATTTCTCAAGGCACTTAAGCCAGTACTTAACTTTGTGTCTTTAACTTGAAATAGTTGAAGTACAATGCTGAAAAGGGCTGTATTCTTTTTGAATCATGGCCAGTTGTACAGATGTGCTATTTTATCTTTCAAGCGCTTGTGCTAAGATATTTGTAAAATAAACCAGTAAAGTCACAAAATACATAATTTTGTGGTGATGGTTAGAGTTATTGTGCCTGCTGATTTTCTGTAAATTCCTTCTCCTTCTTTTGCAGAGATCAGAGGAAAGTAGAATATTAACTTCCATAGACCTTGATCCCTCATTGCATCTTTGATTTTCTCCTGCTTATTTTATCTTTTCACCTGAATGTTTTGACTAACGTGCTCCTGTTTCCATGCTGTGCACTACCCGTTTCAGGTGAGAAGCATCCCCACTTTGTTTCTTGTTGGCAGGGATCCGGGGCTCTCATTTAAACAGATCAACGATGTGGTTTCAGAAAAGTCAGGGAAATCAGGTATTTCTATCTGTGTTGAAACTCTGTCTTATATATGTATCACTAATTCATAGGAACGTTATCCATTATATGCAATATAGTTTAATGGGAGCTGGACTGAATGCTCTGAAGTTAAGATCTCATATGGCTTAATGTAGGCTTTCAGTCTGATACTGAACAAATTGCTTCATGTCTCAGTGTCTTGGTTCTCCTTTCATGATGAAGAGATGACGGCGGTATTTCCTTTTGTCAGTTCTTTCTCTTACCTGTTTGAGGGTGATCTAGCTGAAGAACTTTTTTGCATGTGTGAGGTTTCATAACAGAGCTGCTAGGAACAGACTTGGGCCCTGCTACCACTAGCATTGGGAAGTTTTGTGATACCTTCTCATTTAATGTCCTGTATGCTTTCAGGGAGACTTTGAACTGTTCAAGAAAGACAAGGATGCTTTCGTGTAATTTGGGAAGTTACAGGCAACTTTTGTGTCCTTGGAAGCTCATGTTTCTTTTCTGTATCCTCAGTCCTTACCATAGTTTCTTCAGTGTTTGTGCCACCATAAATGTCTGTAATAGTTGTTCAGCTTGCAGCAATCTACAGATGACACGATACACAGCAGAAAGAGGAATGTTTACTACACTGATAGCATTTAGCTGGTACCGGCGTTCCGTGGAGAGACTAAAGCAAGTGCCCAATGGGGCAATCTTACAAAATGAAGAAAAGCAGGCATTTTCTGGAACTTGACGATGTCCCACTTAGCTACATCATTTTAGAGAGAACTCACCTTCAGAATTATTCTTCTTTGTGACTCATCATTATCCATGCAATGCGGTCTGCAGAGGCTCTAGAGTGACTGAGGGATCAAAGGAGGAAACAACTCTTATGAGTGTTGCTTTATTGGTCATTTCTAGAATTACAGGTGCACCCCCCAGAAGTGGTCAAGGGTGAAAACAACTAGTAAATTTAAATGAATTTTAAAGGGCATTAGGCAAGCAAATGTTAATGTTACCTCATTACATTTGAAAAGGAATAATCAGGATGTTGCATTACAAACATTTCTGTATCAGTATTGTACTGTTCCTTTTACATTATTTTTTTCCCTGCAGGGATCATTAAAACATTCAAATCTGAATTTCTGTAAACTGTACAGTCGCCTTAGTTGTCTACATTTGTAAGTAAAAACTAATGTAATTACAGCAATTTTGACATCATACCAGAAAGAGCATGTAAATCATCATTAAAAATGGTTGAAGTATGAATTTATTTTTTTTATTCTAATCTGAGGAAGCCTTTCAGAAGGCTGTTAGGCTTGACAGAAAAGTAGAAAGAACAGCGGAGTAATTGGCAGGATCCACTTAATCCCATTTATCTACGAATTTAATTTTCCCAGGGCAAGAGCTATTGCCTGTGTTGTCATGCGAGGAGAAGGTTTTGGTGTACACAGTACGTTATCCAGTCTTTACAAATGAGCAAGTGTAAGAGCAGACCTTTGGCTATATTTGCATTGCTCTCCATTTTATTTTATTTATTTTTTTTAATGGAGAGTAGTTTGTTTTTGTAGGTAATTTTGTTTAAGGTTAAAACACCGGCAAGAGAAGTGGCAATGTTTCGCTCTGCGCTGTGATTGCGTGCGCTGCGGTTTGGCAGATGGATTTGCTCCGCAGGGGAGGCTGCAGGCGGAGGCCGGGGCCTTGACGCTGGGCAGACACACGGCGGGCGGGCGGGTGAGTGGGGGCCTGCGGAAGTAGCGCAGGGAGAACCCCGCCGCGGGGCCGGCAGTGCCGTGCGTGACGCCGCGCGGCGGCCCCCTCTGTCAGTCGCTGGGCTGGCACGCGGATGTGTTTTCGAAAATCCCTGTTAACTTCAGTTGAATTCTACTCTTCTTAACAAAATCATTAATAATAATAGGAGTAGGAGACCTGCTGTGAATCCACCGGTGTACAGGGCAAAGCCACAAGGGTCTGCACACTTGGGCTCGCCCTTCCGTGAGGAGATAGGGCCTTTCACGCCCATTCTCCCTGATCTTTACTCCTCAGACTCTCCCAAAGGTGGCAAAACATGAGGGCCTTAGCCCGACGTTCCCCCGCTGAGAGGTCTCCTCCTGTCTCCCCGTCATAGTGGCGTTTCTGATCCCGGCCCCTGCAGCTCGCCCACCCTGGCGCAGATTCGGCACCAGCACCTCCGGCTGTGCCCCCGCAGCAGGGATCTCCATGGCGCAACCTCTTGGCGCGTCGCCCCTTTCCCCCCGCACGCCGTTTGCCTTCTCTAGGCCGCCGCCTTCATGACCAGCCTGGTCCCTGCCTGGCGTCGGTGCAGCCATGGCCCTCTCTATTTCATTTAAAGCCTGTTCAGCTCATATCTCCAATGGCTGCACAGCGGTGGCTACCCAGGTGTTCTGTATCAGTCCCTATAAACAGTGGAACGGGCTGTTGGCAGCAAAGGTGGAGTAAATAAAGGCACGACTGGGCACGAGCATATCGGACAAGTATAAAAGCATGCAGCGGTGGTGGCTGAGCGGGTGCTCTCTGCCACTTCAAGCCAACTGAATTAATTAGCTGAACGGATTTGGGAGATCCATCCCTTGTCCTGCAGGCTCTGTCCTTCCTGGCAGGCATCTTGAGACAAATGACAGTCATGGGCATGGTGGTATTTAGTCTCTTTGGTGGAAAGCTCTGATCTGTGCCTTGTTTCTGAGGCGTGAGGCTGGACGGGATCTCACACAGGATCACCTGGGCTGTTCACCTGCTTTCGGTGAGGATCAGGCATACCTCTCCTCATCTCGACAGGTGTTTGTCTCCACTGCTCCCATCGCTTCCTGTGACAGCATTATGTGTAATTCCTGTAGATAACCTGCTGCCAGGCTGACCATCCTTGTGTTGGAAAGTCTTGTCTTCCCCATGATGGACACAGAGAACAATTAGTCACCATCCTCTTCTCATAACAAACTTTTACATATTTTAAATATGTTCTCATGTCTTCTCTTAGTCTTTGCATTTTCTAGACTAAACAATCTAATTCTTTCAACCTTCCCTTGTTCTACATATGTTATCATTTTTTGTGGCTTTTACCTGGACTCTCTCCAACTGTCTCCTTCCTCCGATAGCGTGGTAGGCAGGGCTGGACACAGTAATGCAGTCAGGGACTTGCCACTGCTGGTAGGGGAAGAGTAATTACTTGATTTGCTTACAGTATTACTATGAATTTATATCAGGCTGCCTTTTCCTACAGCTGGATATCATCCTGATTTATAATTTGCTTATAAACCACTATAACTCCCCTGCAGATCCTTTTTGCAGTACAGTTGCCTCACAAGTCTCCTTTCTATACTTGTGCACTTGAATTATCCTTCTGTGGTAATTTGCACTTCTCTTTGTGGATCTAATGCATTAATTCCAGAACATTTACCCAAATTACTCCAATCATGGTGAATTCTAATCCAATCTTGTAAGCTGCGTGCAACCTCACCCAGTTTTATATCACATCACATTTTACAAATCTCTTTTATCACCAAAGTACCGGATCCTCAAATACACAAGGCATCAGAACTGCAGCTAGCTTGTTTTGAGAAACCTGAGAAAAGGTCTTTGGTTGTGCCCATCTCTCTGGTAAGCAAGCAGCAGTTTTGCTGTAGTATGTAGTCAAACTCTGCTCGTCACCATGCTGGCGTAACTGACAGCGCAGCCACCACTCTGATGCTGAATTAGCCTGTGCAGAGCTCCAGGTGACGGCAGCAGTATTCTCTCAGGCAGAGCTTATTTTGAACTAGCAAGGTTGTTTTGTGCTGCTTTTCTTTTTCTAACACTTTTTTTTTTTCTTATATTTCATATTCTTTCTTTTCCCTGTGTCTTTGTGTGGTGAATTCTTTGCAGTTTTCCCAACGTGCTAAGCCGTGTGTACTTACTGATACCTTTTAAATTACTGCTTTGGGGCTTTAAGGTAATAAATATCCCCTGGTATAGCATGCTACTCGCTTACTTTGCAATAGGTTAATTTGCTGCTGTGCCTTTAGCACTGCCGTGCTATAAACCTGTCCTCTCATCTGAACTCTTCCCCCCTTAGATCGCCTTTGCCTGGGGGCGTCCTGGATTAGTCCCTGGAGCTGGCTGCGGCTGCGTTCCCTGCACTCCCCTGGCATTCCTCTGCTCTTCCTTTCCCAGGAATCATGAAATGTCTCATTTTATAATCCGTTTCATTTGATTTTCTGTTCATCACTAAATTCTTAACAGTTCTTTTACAAAACTAAAGTTAAAGCTCGACCACCACCACCTGTGCAATGTCTTTTATCACTTTGTGGCCTGCCAGATTACTTCTTCAGCAAATACCTGAGTGTCTTTCTTTCCAGGAGAAATAAAAGAGGTGTTTAATACCAAGCTTTGTCCATATTCTTATTTTGAAAGCCTTTTGAGTTTTTGCATGCTTTCATAGAGGAGTTCTTGCATCCAGAAAGTCAACGGAAGACTGTGTTGGAGGTTGTCTTCACTGCCTGGAATAGCCAGGGGAATATTTTTATGAGCTAGTAATCTAATCCTTTCTGCAAAGCAATTGCAACTAAAAAACACAGCCTAGTCTGACCTTGGAAGCCTAACATTGTTTTAAAAAGTATTCTGCAGCTTTTAAAAATACATCTGGAAGAAACTGGCTGAAGAAACTAAAAGGGGTTCTGTGCCTCATCAGTATAATGGCAACCACAAAGAGATGAGGTATAACCACCTATGACCTTACCCTTGTGACAGGTGGTGAGCATGCAGCGTAATAAATATAATCTTCCCTGAGCAGCGAACAAAGCAGAGCTAAGTCTGACAGGAACTTCTACAACCTATGTGAATGTAAAAAAAGAGGTGAACAAGATAAATCCTACATTGGTAGAACACCCAATGAGAGCACTGGTCAGAGTGAAAACTTTATGGTTGATCTGTCTCTTATGGGCCAAACTGCAGCCCTACATCTGCAGCCTTTTTCCTGTAGGAAAGGATGTATGCGGTTCAGCTATTTCAGCATGTTTCTTGTTTTCTTGGTTTAAAAAATGTTCTGTAATAGTTATTTCAGACCTCTGTAAATGTATGACAAATAGCCACATTTTAGTTAAACCAGAACTTTCTTTATTGCTGTTTCTTACCCTGCTATCAGTGCTATTTCAGTAGCTCTGTGGGTAACAACAGCATTTTTCTTTCCTTGGAGGCTCCAAATATTAGAATTATTTTAGGGGAGTGGTTTTGGATTCAGTTTGTATTCGTACTGATAGGTTATATATCATGGGTATTATATAATGCCTGTAATTTAAGAGTCCACAAAGAAAACAAAACATTTATTATATTCTGAGGCATTTCCAGGGAGTGAATAACTATGATTAACTGAATAGGCCATTAGCTACCACTATTACTCTGCTCAAATGCAGCTGAAATAGCATTTCTTTAGTGGTAAAAATATTTGGCAGCACCGCACTCACGAAAAAACCCTTTACAAATGACATTTTTGGAAAGTCCTCTGCATTCTTAGGAATCTCCAAAAAAGTTGTATTTAAAGGCACCAGACTCAATTTTCCTAGGCTGAAACTGTTCAAGAAATACAATAAGCGTGTATTTTAGGTGAATACTATATTTCACCAATCTTATGCCCACATATGTAGGAATTCAATAACTGAAGTAGCTATGAGGATAAAGTTTTCTTTGGATTGATTAAGCCTTCACACTCAATTATCTCCATTATATTGTACATATTTACTTCTAGTCAGATGTGTTTGTTGTCCACAGTACATACGTTTTTCCAACTATTTATATCACTGCAGAAACATGTTCTACAATTAGAGAAAAAAATATATACTGGTTCATTTTATAATAGCAGAATTACTAATGAAATACTGGTAGCAAGATTTTTCTGTTAGTGATATGAGCCAAAGAGCACGACCTAACAGTTAAGAAGTTTATTGCACTTTTTTTACTTCCGCCCCCTTTTTTTTTAATGCTGTTTTGGCATTGAGATAGACTGTTCTTTTTAGTACATCTTCAACACCTTCTATTGCAATGCCTTGTTTTATTTACTAAAAGCTTTGCTTACAGTAAAGGAATTTTCCTTTGTGTTGAATTTTTGTTCAAAAGAAGAAACAGAATGTGTCTTCAAGGTAAAATTAAGGGTCTTCAGCTTATTTTTGAATTTAATATTCTTAACGGCTTAATCTGATTAGAAACCAACTATCCTCTGAAGTTTCTTGGTCTTCCTCTGCCTCAGACAATTTGTTAATATATTTTCATGCTGTGCATAATATCAGATCTTTTCAGAAATGCTGATAGTAGTTACAGTAAGAAAATATTATAGTAATTAGCAAGAATATTTCTGGTTTAAATTCTTTGGTGAACAGGAATGATATGAATTTGGCTGTGTTGCTCTCTGGAGTTCCTTGGCATCCAGAGCAGGCTGCGTTCCTCCACCGAATGGAGCTGATGGATAACTTTCTGTAGATCGCGTGGTCTGTGATGGAGCTGAGGAACAAAAGCTCTAGTGATTGTCTTTTTTAGAAAAAAATACTCAGCACAACTAAAGTTGAATTTAATTTTCCTATTTCTTGAAAAAATAGTGTCTACTGACAACAGAGTGTTTGAAAAAGCTGAAGATTTTTGAGGATCTAGGATTGAATGCCCGACAACTTTGGAACTTCACAAGCTTTTAGAAGTGATCATGTGCAAAAGGGATCATTTTAAAAGCAGTGGTATCAAGCAAATGCAACTACCATTGCTTAAAAATGGGTCAAAGTTTTTGTTTGTCAGAGTTAATGGAGAAGAATAGTGGTGATGGAGATGTTTCTGTGTTGACATGAAGAGTGCCTGGGTCTGTATTTTAGAAGAGAAAGTTGAGCTCAGTAGCTGGTAAAATAATAAATTCTTTTGTCTTCTCCATTAAGATTTCTTTGGGTTCTTGCACTAGTGTGAATAATACTGCTACTTAAGTATTTTGCTAATTATCATACTTATTTGTATAGAACTATTTCAGTTGTTTTTTGTTAAGAATGATATTAAAGGTTAGTCTTTTTTTTTTTTAACAGCTAGATTTAGGCATTCTAAAATGTAATATGAGTGAATGTAGAAACAAAATCTGTTGAACAGTTCATCCAGTTAAACCTCCAGTATGGATTTAATAGTAAGTCGCTGAGAGGCCATAGCTGGCACAATAGCAGCCAGTGGGCTTCAACAGGTGCAAGAGCCTTGCCTGTGCCCTAGAGCTCTGTCGTCCCATAATGATTATCATCTGAGGCATTTTTTATATATTGTGGTATTTGATTGGAATAACTGAAATGGATGCGCAGTAACACAGATATAGAGTCAGTCAATGTTTTTAGAATTTGCAGAGAGACAGCGGAGTAGAAAATTGAGCTAATGATCTGAAAGAAAATGACCTACAGGAAGAATATGGTCTGCTTATTTAATGCGGGACGGATCTACCATCAATACAGAGACATTTATAGAATAAGAAGAGTATGGGAGTAAGAGACATTCTGTTTACATAATTTATAAAGTTTAATTAAAGGTGCCAAAATATTTTTAGTACCAGGCCCAACAAGACAGAGTCAGCACTGGAATTATTGGCTTTCTGATCAATAGCAACTAAGGTCACAGAGAAACCACAAGTAATGAAAGATCATAACTTGTACCTAAAATGAAGTTAAGGCATGAATTAAAGCTAATTAAAGCTATAATTAATTACATTTAAATGTAGACTGATATTTTCAAGAAATTGTCCGG
>Ga0181612_170533_pt1 | contig 11326 bp, 9 predicted proteins | sample HoacroProtozoa21_FD_119630 | JGI IMG/M metagenome (GOLD analysis project Ga0181612, IMG submission 119630) | Hoatzin crop microbial communities from Cojedes, Venezuel. Combined Assembly of Gp0051906, Gp0051904, Gp0051908
ATTTATTTTTTTACAAGCGAAAGACTTATTTTTAAAGATAACAAATGGTTTCAGGCACTTCCACTTACCATTACTCTCCTTTCAAGACCTGAAAGTCAAAGGCTTGGGGAAGCACCTCGGAAAAAGCAACATCTAAAGTACCTTAAGTAGGGCACACCACACCATGAGTCATTTCTCAGAATCTCTCCAGAAACAGTGAAGATGACAAGACAGTGCCATGTGGGAAGTATTTTGTTACAAACAGTAGAACTGCTCTGCGTATAAAACAAGGCTATAATCCAACACTGAGTAGCAAAGGAGCTATATCAATAACTGTTGTATTTTAAAAGCTGTCTGAGGTACCAGGTGACTTTTGCTGCATATATTGCCATCTCCTGATTAGAAAGGGAGATGTGTATACACACATATGAAAGCAACACAGCAGTGACATCATGATTTAAAAATACTCTGATAGCACAAGATGGAATTCAAGATGTAACCAACCAACAGAAAATGCATCATTTTCCTATTTTAAATTTGGCAAGTATGAAAAAAAGCCTTGCCTTTTTTATCTCTACTATCTTGTCCACGTATAAGGTTTGCTTTCCACTACAGGCTATTTTAATGGGATTGGTTATTAAAGTCAACGGGAAATAAATCACTGTTTCCAAGAGGTCCTGTTCGAATTTGGAATTTTTTTTTTTCCTACTGCATCAAGTTAAATCTTTCTTAAACAAAGACAAACAAAAAGATCAAGATATGACTTGTCAATGACTATATTAATCCATGTCAGGCATTTCTTTCCTGGCAAGTCAGAAAAAGCCATTTTTAAAATGTAAAACTTATTAGACAGTCACTTTTTAGACATTAGTCAAGTACGGCTTTCATTTTAATTTATAAGCCATCACTTCACTTTACCACACTTACTCAATATATAGATATCTGGAGACCGATTCTGCCCTATCATTGCTGTCAGTGCAGAGACATTCTAGTGAAGTCACTCCAGATCAAAAAACAATCAAAAGTAAAACCAACCCTGTATGTGTCTATGTTTCTTCCCATTTGGTGTACAAATAATTTTGCTAGAATTGGGTACATCTAACAATTTCTACTCTTGCCAATTAACTATTGATTATTTTTACTGTACAGTGACTAATGCATCTGGGGCATTATATAATGGAATTTCCTACAGGAATAAGTTGCATCTGCTGAATATTACCATTTGACTCATTATCCATTCCTCAACAGAAAGGAATTCATTATTCTAACCTTTGTTTTTTTTTAATTTCAGAAAAACATACACACATTTACCCTGCACAGGCACACCAATCTCCTTTACATTCACAATGTTAGATTGATTAGGTGTATAAAGGTCTGTTTGTGCCTAATGGTGCTATTTGCATATTGTAAATTGCAGCAAGTCTGGTTTTTTGATAATTTTGCAAAAGTAATTCTACTTCTTTCTCTCTTCTCAACCTTTTCCCCCCAAATACCACTTAATTTATTTTTTCTGATTAAATTGCTACACTTTGTGTTTACGTATGAGTTTTTTCATTGCATCTCCATTTCAAGACCATGACCTGCACCAGATATGTGCCCCTGGAACAACGAAACTGTCAACGCCAGGGCAAAAATGTGGCATTTAGCCCGTGAAATTTGGAAGCCACCCCCAAAACAGATCATGTTGACTATGGACATCTGCCCCTTCAAAGTGAAATGCAAAATCCACTTCTTTGATCTAGTCCTCTGCTCAGTAACACCACATTTATAAACAAACATGCATCACATAAAATAAACATTGCCTTGCTCCTGTTGAGCAGAGAGAGAAGAAGGTTCCTTCTGTGCCCATTTTATTTTTGGGAGGCAACTGGACGCTACAGCAAAGAGACGCTTTATATCAGGACCTAGAGATGTGGAGATTTTCCAAAACTAACAGTACATTGTGCACCGGCAGTGTGGTAAGTGAAGCGGTTTTTACCATTAACGCCTTGCAATCCTAGCCACATATTCAGCTGAACCCCCACCTGAAATCTGCCAATGAAAGCAGCTTTAGCTTGCACACAGCAGTGACAGGGAATGAAGATACGCATCAGGCTGATGAGCACTAAGAAGTAAATTGTTTGCCCAGATGGAAATCAATAGCTCTCTTCACTCCCTTCATTCTTTGGCAGGATCGGGAGCTTCAGATGGCAATTAAAGCTTGCCCAGCTGCCAAGTGTCCTAATTGCGCACACACAAAATCCCACATTTCTCCTGCTACCTGAAACACCCCTTGCACCACATTCATTTAGCTCATTACAGTCAGGCCTCCTGCTTTTGCTAGCACTGATGTATTTTTTTAACAAAAAACCCCAAATGCTTGCTTGCCCCTGGCTCCACCAGTGAGCCATCCTCCCAAAGCCCCATGGATGCTCCACGATGGCCACCAGCCCCTGTGCCGCACAGGGATTTTCACAAGACCCTTCCAGGAAGTGTCTTCCCTCTTCCACTTCACTTTGGGTTTCACCTCCCACTGAATTTCGCAGCCCACGCTCCCCTGCCCAGGGCATCTTCCATTAGTTATTGCCTTCCCACCTACTCGTTCATCGGCCACTTGTTCCTTTTACTCACGCCGAACTTCCCTGCATCCTCCCTAGCCATCACCATGGCTGCTTGGGCTCTGCGTTGCTGGCTGCATTCGGAGCAGCGTTCAGAGGCAGCGAGCAGCAGCACGGGCGGTGGCCGAGATGCAACGCTGCCCAGGCTGCCTTTGAACGCTTCACTGCTCGAGTAGGTAACCGGTTTTCTAGGCAGGCTCAGCATCAGCTGCATACAGCACCGAGAGAGTTCAAAACAGAGCGGAGAGCGGCTTCATGCTGACATCCATGGGCTTGTCTGATTCTCCTGGGACTGAAGCCCTATCTTTTATGTATTTTGCCACTACAGTGTTCATCCGTCCTTTGTGAACTGAGGCACATCAGGATTCTAAGAGGAAAGAGCAGATTTTATTTCCCTTGTCAGGAACAATATAGCAAAAATTTCTCATAGAACTTTATAATCTCTTTAATTTTCCTGGCACATTTTTTGGTGCTGCATAAACAAGAGTAACTAATGGACAGCTGAGCTCGAGCAGTGTGAACAGCTTCCAGGAACTCCTCCTAATAGTCCTTGACCAAAATATGCGTTTTTTCAGAAGCCTTCAATAATTTAGGTCTGAATCTAATGCAATTAGTGAAGCTGTGCAAAGCATACTGAAGAAAAAAACACTAAAAGCTCAAGCCTCTTATTTTATCATCATGATTATCACTTTATTATGAAGTGGGAAAACCCATTAAGTACCTGTGGATCCAAGAGCAAAATCTCTAAAAAGCTCTAAAAGACAAAGGTAAAATAGCATCCCACTTAGCCTGACAGCTCAAGACCACAATGCCCCAGACATTGTGCTGTATAAATCACCTTATGTTTGCACGGAATGGATAGATTATCTTAATTAAACCACAAGATTAGCTGAACAGGGTTCAACTATATTCACCAAAGAACAAATAAGCAATCAGATACATCAAGTGAGAGAAGAAAGGGTAAGAAGGGATCTGTCATTCACCTCGAGCCATCCATAACCTTCCCATTTACGTGTGAACTTCTAAAGATGAGGAAGGTTAAAAAGAGTATTACGAACATTAAAGTGTATTAACTTGTGTTATGATTTTTTCTGGTCCCTTTAATAGCACTTTGATTCTCATTTATCCTCAGCCTCTGCTGCACTGCTCTGGAAGGGCAAAGAGGCCTTAAAGGCAGTTATAAATGAATCTGCACTGCCAAAGCAGCACGTGGGGTCCTTAGAGCTAATGAAAATGATCTCCATAATCGAAGAAAGAAAAAACATTGAACAGCCGGCACTGTTGTTTATGCAAGATATAGTTAAAAATTTCACTTCATTGTGATGTATTATAGTTCACCAAAAAACACCATATTCATTCTCTTTTAATACAAATATTTCATAGGCACATACACTATTGCAAATAAAGCCTGATGGGAATTCTCCTTGAAGGAGAAAACGGCCATCTGTCCTTCCTCAGCCAGGCACAAAAGGGATGCCTTGCTGTCTTACGCAAGCTGCCAGTCAGCCCTAAGTGTGGGACCATCTATCACAATAGGCAGCGTGCCATCTCCCACACTGGTGAAGCGCTGTGTAATTTGCAGCGCTGTGAACACTGGTTGTAATTATATTTGATAGGGCCACAGGACATAAATTACATAGTTTTTACCGCAAATTCTTGCCTGGCACTAGCTCCTAGGCATTTTCAGTAAGGATAGGGAGGAAGAGGGGGAAAAAGACATCTTCCAAACTTTTTAAAAGACTTTATTTTTAAAAAAAGAGTCTTAGGAAAAAAATCAATAGTATCTGTGCAGGAATTTTTTATTATTATTATTATTGTTTTGTTGCCAGTTCGGTTGGATAACATCCCAATAGGACTAGCAAGAGAAGAAAAAAGTAACAATTTTTTAAAATATATTTTTTCTTTTTTAAAGTCCAGGGCTGGCAGTATCTGTCTAGGTATGTCACAGCAAGACCAGTTTTCTTCTCTTATTTGCAATGATTTGTAAGCACAGCTGTTGGGCAATATTCTGGTCTGGAAACCAGCTTCGTAAAAAGGACAGCTTGTAAGCTGTTACGTATATATCGGGTGCAATACTTGGTCGCACTTGCTGACTATCGTGACAGATACTGTCCAGGTCACAAAGCAAGAAGGCCCCTCCTGCAGAGACCTTAACAATGGAATCTGAGGAGACAGATCCTAATTGTAGCACAAGTGTACAGACTCTGTGATTCCCTGGGGTTTACTGTCATTAAGGAACCAGTGGCTGAAACGGCAGCACAGCGAGGCCATCCTCAAACACGGATCCCAGGGAAACGCTGGATGGTTGAAGATTAGCAACTATTTAATCCATTTTGGCCTGAAAATAATTTAAGAAGAATGAGAAGCTTGAAGCAAGACTTGAGTAAGCCTGAAGCTATCCTCACATATTTGTGAGCTAAATTCCCTCCCGACACTTTTCTATTATTTTCGTTCCTGGATCCTCATTCTTTGCATGCTGGGACCAACAATGGCTTTTATTGTAGCCTGCCCCATTTTCCTCTTGCACACAAAGGGAAAGCTCCCTTGGCGAATGCCAGAGGCAAATACTGCTTTCTCAAAAAGTTACATGGGAGAAGTATGCTTCGGCTTTTGTTTGTGTACTGTAATCTTCAGCTGCACTGAAAGCAAGCTGAGTCATTCATAAATATGGCCTTTGGACTTTAAAGGTCAGCTGTGCTTTCCATAATAAAAACCTGTTCACACAGAACCATCCCGGCAAACCCAAACATCAGTTTTAAGTAAGGTATCACAAACGACCCACCACGATAAACACTCCACCCATAACCTGCTATTCTCCAGTCTACAACAAGCAGTACCAAAACAAGAAAAAGTGATGGAGGTAGGAAGGTCTTGGAAAGGTCTAGGAAAATCTGTGATGTTTTTCACATACCATAGCTTGGCGCAGGAGTGTACAGAAATGCCTGACACAGCTGAAGACGAGAATACATCAACTTCTGAAACAGCAGGCCAGCTTAGGAAAGAAGCAGCAACATGCAAAGGATCAGGTTGTGAATGAGAAGCCTTGCAGCAAAATGACGAGGGCCAGTTGTAAATAAGAGAATAACACTTCAGACACAAAAAGAAGCACAACCTATTTCCAAACATAATGAAAAATTCAAACTCTTTCAGGGGCTTAAGAGTATTTAAATGTAAATGAGCTTAGTTCACCCAGCCCAGAATCAAGAGCTGCTTAGAAATTGTTGCATTATTTTCTGTTGAGTAGTCATAATTCTGAGCATCCAGCATACTCCCGGACAAAGAGCTGGAAGCAATGAGGCCGTTCGTGTCAGCAGTCTCGCTATCTCTCCTTCCAGTCAAGCACCTGGAGTCAGATAACTTCTAACTCCTCCACATCCTTACCACTTCTGTCCTCCCAAAACGTGTCTAGGCTCCAATATTTCTTTCTCTACAACTCTACTGAGAAGCCTGGGCTGACCTGGTCATGACTGAAGTATGGTGTCCCTTCTGCTACCCTGGCACTTGGCCACCTCACCCTGCTGGCTTATAGTGTTGCTTTGAAGTCGCCCAACTCTGGGATCCTTCAAAACTGTAGCTCCTCACGCTCCTCTGTCAGGTTTGGTTTTCTCAGAGCAAGTCCAAAACTGGTGGAAGCCACCCTATGTCCCTCTGACTTCAGTATAAATGTTTTTATGATCTGCAGATATGCTCCTTGCTCCTCCCTTGAAAATCCAGCCCTGGTCTCATCAGACTCTAATACCATCTCTCATATACGCATCCCTGGTGCTCCTTTCAGGCTCATCCAGGCTGATGTTTTCTTCTCTTTCTTCTGCACTACCTCTCCATATGGAAATGTTTTGCTAATTCTGCTCAGCTTGCCACATCTTGTCTTTTAAATCCCTCCTCAAACTCCCTTTCACCAGCCTGCTCACAATGCAAACAAAGTAATGCCCGGTTATTTGCATTAGCTTCTCAAGAGTTATGTCACATTGCAGTTTAACTTCACCCTTCTCCTGGGCACTCGCAGGAGGGGCTGCCGAAGGAGCTGGCGGGGGGACGGGACAGGTTCCTGCACACATGGGAAGGCTGTGGAGGAACAAAACACGTTCCTCAGCTGCCCTGCTCAGACCTTGCCCACCACAACCTCCACTCAGAGCCGGTGCCCGGGCCCCAAAGCTGTTGCCAGTGGCTCTGGCCCCTGCTCTCCATCCCCACATCTGCAGGAAAAACTCAGCTCTTGGTCTTGCTTAAATTGGAATTATTAAGCTCTCTGGCCAGGAAACTTGTGCCGTCTCCAGTAAGAGAATTTCCCTTAAAGCACCGAGAAAAATTCTGGGCACTGCCAATTTACCACAGGGAAGGCCATTTCTATTTCCAAACAGTAGGAAAATGAATGGATGTGGCAATATTTATTTCTAGTACTTGATAAATATTTACTCGTGCTGATTAGAAAGACACTATTCCTTTGCCGAGTTAATTCCGCAGAGCGCGATTAGCAGCATGTATCATTTCAACTGGCTGACTCTTGGGCCAAGTTAAAAAGCCAAAGCTGGAAGCCTTCAAGTGAGCATGTAAAGACGGAAAATAAAACAAGAAACTGTACACATTTTAAAATATTTGGATTGCTGGATTTTTACTGCAGATATGTAAATACTGAAATGCCTCACACCATACTGCTACCCTGTTTCTACATCCAAACAGGCACTAGAGCTATTGTCACTGTTTCTGCAAATGAGAGCTTGTTAAAGTTTGCTCTCATAACTTCTGCAGGTGATAAAAAGGCCTATCCCTAGTGAAATATGTATTTAAAGTGTATTTAAAGTAATTTTTGGAAACTAGACCCAGACTTGTTTTATACAGAAGAGTGCAAAGGCTTACGGCTGACGTTTTCCTAAGCTTCAGGTTGTCCTTCAGTGAGCTAAGATCTTATTTTAACTTGCCTATAAGGATTTCTGTTGGTAAGTGGCTGTAGTGTGCTCTTTTATTTGCAGTTAATGTCTTGAAAAACAAGGTATCGAAGATAGCCATTGCAGAGCCTGTTTGCTCCTCTGGTGTCGGGGCAGTGGTGAGGAGCCGTGCCAGTGACACCCGAGTGCATTTATGGGACAAACTGTCATGAAGATGGAAAATGGGGGCAGGAGCATCAGCGGAAGGAAGGTGAGCAAGGCAGTGCGGGAAGAGTGCTCAGCGTCCACACCAGCCACGCCATCGGCTAGCTCCGGCGAGGGCACTGTGAGACATGTATCACCTCAGTACCGAAGAACAAGACGAATACCCAACCAGGCAGCAAATGAGGTAAAAATGGATAACAACAACTAGAAGCAAATAGAATTTATAAAAGCATGCTGTAAAGCTAAGCAGAGAGGTACTGATACCATTTAGAGACCCGGTCTAGGTAATCTGACCCAGACTAGAGTCTCCTCTGAAAGCACAGGTCTGTCTTTGTATTTCAATACACCAAAGAAAAGCTCTGATCTAGGCAGTTACCTAAGCGCATATGCTTGTATCTTCAAGCAATATTTTAAACTTGCAAAGCAAGGGTAATAGCCCAAGGATATGTCATTCCCCACAGAGAAAACCGAGCGGATCACCTTTCTGCCTGGAGCCTACACAGCCTGGCGCGTGCGGGCTCCGGGGTGTGAACCAAGGGAGGCTTTCCTAGGAGGAACCGAGAAGGAAGGGGAGGGTGAAGTGACAGGCGGAGGAAAAGCTGCGGGGAAAGGGTAGGTATGTTTTGGATGCCAGTAGGAGAAGTGGCTTAGGGATGGGTAGCTTCTCAAGTGTTAGTATCTCTGCAAGAATCTGACCTGAAACGCAGAGCTGAGCATCACACGAATGCATTTTCTGCGTGTCTGAGTCTAGGGAGGAAAGAAGTCAAATCCATTTCTGCAAACAGAGGCAGGGTCTTCAGCTGGGCCAGCCTTGCCCCCGCTCCCGCCCCGTGCCCAGGCAGTCACCTCACGGCTCAGCACATGCAGGGGCAGAATGGAACTTGTTTTTAAAAGTCAGATGTCAAACGGACACCTTTTTTTCCTCCTAAAATGGAAAACTCCTTGTGCTGGAATCAAATAATTGAAAAGTTGCTGAAACAAGAGAGTAACAGTTAATCCTGCCCAAAGGGTAGATCTAAATTCTCCCTGGAAAGGCTACTGCATGTGGGATTATATACAGTGGTTAACCAAATATTCAAGGGACATTAGTAATTACCATAACATCCCACCACTTACCCTGTCAAATGCACAATTTATGCAACAAGCCCACAACTTCAAAAGGAATTTGTTTATTTTAAAAATAGTTGGAAATACATTTCCAACCCACAGTTTTTTCCCCAATACCTTCCTGTTCCCACCTCAAAAAATGCCTGAAAGGCTTCTAGGTGTTTTGTGCAAACACCTTTCCCAGTGAAATTTCCCTCAGCGCCGTTCATTTTGAGCATGTGCTGTGCCAGGGCACACAGCTCCTTCATTTCCCTGCTCTCCTGACAGGGATGCGAGCTGGCTGCCAGCGTGAGAAGGCTGCTCCCAATGCCAGCCCCCAGGTCCGGAGCCCTCCTGCTGCCCCACGGACCCGCCTTGGGGATCCCCCATCGGCTGTCACACTCATGGGAGCAAGGAAAAGGGTCACAGAGAAGGTTGCTGCACAGAGAGCAACCTTTATGCTGCAATTTCTAAAAATCTGAGATTTAGTACAAATGCACCTCTGGCAGCAGAAATAGAATCACAGAAGCATAGAATGCTTTGGATTGGAAGGGACCTTTAGAGGTCATCTAGTCCAACCTCCCTGCAATGAGCAGTAACATCTTCAAACACATCAGGTTGCTCAGAGCCCCTTCCAACCTGGCCGTGAATGTTTCCAGGGATGGGGCCTCCACTACACCAGGGAGATGTTAGATGGGTGTCAGAGGCCAACAGTTCCCACCACTCTGCAACACCAGCACCATCACCCTGGGCACCAGAGGTGCACCGGGATGGGGGAGAGCTCACGCTCTCCCCGCAGCTGCTTTGGTCCCAACTCGAAGGGAGCGGCAGCCCCTGCCCGCGGGGAGCAGCCAGCTCTTCTGCCCGGAGCCAGCAGCTGGCAATGGGAGACCTCCCAGCCGCTGTCGTTCCAGGCTGCACTGAGTTAGGACCCTAAAAATAAGAGCCGTCTGTGCTCTTTGATCTCCCGGCCCTAACGCTGTGCTAACCCACAGCTTCTGGAGCACTTTGGCAGCCGGGCCGGTGGTCTGCCTAGACTTGTTGTAACCTGTGGCCCCATCATTTCAGTGATATGTCAGTTGAAAGCTTACTCTTTAAACCTGATACACGTTGTGGTAACTTGCTTCTTTCCCACCTATGCCCTGGGAGCACCAGATGCTTTTAGGTACAAGGGATCAGGATGGACCCCGAATAATGCTGTGTTTTTATAGCAGCACTTCAGTTTCTGATGGGATTTATTTAAGACTGTGGAATATTTATAGTTAAATGGAACTGAGCAATGGAATAGACTTTATAAGTTAAGCTCATACTATTAACTGACTCAGTACTGGCAACCAAGAAAGAAGCGGTGCTTGGTAGTACAATTTTGCCTGACCAGCCTAGCTCAATAAATAGGTTGAGCTGAACTTCACCGGTCTTCTGAGCTTGTGCTCACTGCCTTCACCTGGACTTCGAATGCGGTTCGCACTCCCTGCCTTTCCCCTGCGTGGGCACGGAGCTAGCGGCTCCCCACAGCGTGGCACGCTGGCAGGAGGGGAGCTCGGCAGCCCAGAGGGCAGCTCCATGCCTGTCCCCCAGCCCGTCCCTGGGCATGCTGGCACTCGCAAAGCTCTCCTGGCCACCCCTCTCTCTCCCTGCCTTCCGCCTGGTTGTGCCTCCGACCTCACCGGCTTTGCAGCTGAGCCTGTGCTGGCAGAGGCTCATTACTGTGCTGTACACAGTTATTCTAAAAAAACCCGATCTTGCAAAGATATGGGAACCGAAAGATCCACTTTGTTCATATTTGTCTTCCTTTGGCTGTGTGCATGCCAAAGGGCTATCATCTTGCTTCCTGGCTGAAATAGAAATTCAGTAATGCATACTTGGGGAGTTCTGTCACTGCAGTAATAATTTAATAGTGACAAATAAGCCAGGGAATAAAACAAACAGATGGAAAATGGTCATCCCCATCCATGGACACCTGCTCTGGGATGCAGTCCGTAATGATCTATATACACTTCAGAGACAAAATTACTTTACCACATGTTGGAGAGTATCTCTTCAGATCTGGGAATGAGCTACAGGAAAGACATAATGGGTACCAAAAATGGCATCTAATCAACAGGCTAAAAAGTACCTAGTTGTAGTTTTGAAAATAACAGATTATCTCATTCACAAAAAAGCTCTTGATTGGGAAACAAAACAAGGGTAAAAATATCCCTTAAAGAAAACCAATACAGCCCCAGCACTGTTCACCCCTAGGATGAGTCACCGGCACCCTAAGCTTCCAGGGCTTTTTCAGATGTGGCTTTCCGAACCTGATATTGTTCATAAGAGGCATTCCTCTGACTAGGAGCAAGGTGAAGCCTTCCATGCATTTCATTTCCAGGCTCAGGCCTTAAGGCATTTAAGCAGAAGTTAAGAATTTTAAAGATCACAGAATCACAGAATGGTAGGGGTTGGAAGGGACCTCTGTGGGTCATCTAGTCCAACCCTCCTGCCGAAGCAGAGTCACCTACAGTAGGCTGTAGAGGACCTCGTCTAGGCGGGTCTTGAATATCTCCAGAGAAGGAGACTCCACAACCTCCCTGGGCA
>Ga0181612_128560_pt1 | contig 11325 bp, 6 predicted proteins | sample HoacroProtozoa21_FD_119630 | JGI IMG/M metagenome (GOLD analysis project Ga0181612, IMG submission 119630) | Hoatzin crop microbial communities from Cojedes, Venezuel. Combined Assembly of Gp0051906, Gp0051904, Gp0051908
AGGTGCCTCTGCGGGGCGGGCTGAGGCGAGGCCGAGGGCAGGCCCCGGCCCCACGCGTGTGCACCTGCGGAGGGCGGGCAGGGGCCCGAGGGAGCCTGCACCGAACTTACGGCTGGAAAGTTTTTCCAGAAAACGCTTCCGTGTTCCCCAGCCGCCAAGCGGGCGAGGGTTCCCCCTAGGGCTCCCCGTAGGGCTCCCCGTAGGGTTCCCGTGCGGCTGGAGCTGGCAGGAGGGCGCGGGCACGCCCGGCCATGCCTGTCCGTGGCGCGGGCAGGCGCGGTTCGCCCACTCCAGGAGGTTTTCGCCTGTGGGAAACCGCCCTGGGCCCGAGTCCTGCTGTGGCATCTAAATTGGTGCCAGGGTTAAGATGAACCAGATGTTTCCTTCACAAGAGAAGCCATCCCCCAGCCCATGGCCAGAGAAGGTGGATGGTCTCACAGAGTGTGAGGGGTTGGAAGGGACCTCTGGGGATCATCTGGTCCAACCCCCCTGCCGAGGCAGGGTCACCCAGAGCAGGCTGCACAGGACCTTGTCCAGGGGGGTCTGGAATATCTCCAGAGAAGGAGATATTCTCTTGCAGCAGAAGTGGGACATCGATGTGGGGTGAAACCACATTGCTGTGGTCTGGTGCAGCCAGTTTGCTGAAGCAGCCCAAGGGCCTTCACGTGAGCTTACTGGCTCAGTGTCCCCTCCCCGCTGACAGTCCTTAAGGTGTGGGTGACAGCTGGGACCGTCTGCTTTTTTGAAATCCAGGGTTGAGCTTCGCGGTCACGGCGACATCAAGGCGCAGAGTGGAGAGAGTCGGTAACCCCGTCCCTCTGTCCCGGGAGTGTTGGCACCAAGGCTGGTCCGTGTGCCCAGCCGGTTGGTGTGACTGCTGCCCGTGAAAGCTCACGTTTCTTGGAGCCAACTGCCTCAGATGCATCAAGGTGATGGGGCGACGGCCAGGTACCAGCTCTGGTGAGGGCTGTTGCTTGGTTCCTCGAGCTCAGCTGGCCGATGTGGAAGGCTGGACTGGAGCCTCAAGGTTTCTTCCCGAGACAGTGAACACACTGGTCTGAGATTGCAGCCTTAGCCCCCTCTGGATTGATTGACTTGAAAGCACAAGTTTCTCTAATTGCCATCTCTTCACCTTCAATTTGGGATCAGCAGAAGTGCCCGACTGGCTCCAGGCGAGTCTTTGTACGCAGTGCCCTGTTACTGGACGGTGCTGAGTGGAAGGAGACAGAAAGCATCCCTCAGTGGCCAGAGACAGGTAACGCCTCCCGCGTTAAGTGCTTGATCTTTGGGAGCCTGATAACTGGCTTAAGCCCTGGAGCGTAAAATTTAACATCTCTTTCACAGAGCGCACCACAAAGTGTCTAGTCCAAAGCAGGCAGGGTAAGGGAAAGCCTCACTCTGTTACTACAGAAAAAAGGAGCACCGTGTCCTCTTGTAGCCCCTTCCTTTATTTTCATCGCGGGAAGGACAGTAAGTCTGGGGCCTTCTCTTTGTAAGAAATAAGGCTACGTGAGTAGCTTTCATGTGAATTTTGTTTGTTTCATTTTAATGCTCTGAAGCGCTTTTGCATTCCCACCAGCTGGCACAGTGCCTGGGCTAGCTGGACGTACCCGAGGGGGAGATCTGCTGCTGCACCGGCTGCCTCCTGTGCCCCCAGTTTGAAACCCATTTACGTAGCTCTTCTCCAACTGAGGGGATGCCCCAGGAAACATCCCTGTGAAGGAACGGAGGGCGGACCTGCCATGAGTGGGGACTGGCGTGGGAGTGGGATGGGGGTGCAGCAGCACCAAGAGCTGGGAGGGAGCCAGGAGAGGGGCTGGCGGCACAGAGAGCGGGAGAGGTGCCCTTGGCTGCCGGGAGAAGTGAAGAATTTGTCCTGGCCTGTGTTCACCTCAGTGCAACTTCACTTAAATGGATTAAATCAGAGTCTCGATCTTGCCGATTGCCCAGGGTATGGCAGTCTGTCAAGATGTCAGTTAACAACTGCCTGGTGGTTCTGCACGCCCAGTGCAGCCCCCAGTCCCACCAGCATTGAGAGCAGCCTGGGTCCTGCTCCTATCTGCACCATCTGACTGCACGCTGGACTGCGTGGCCAGGTCAGAAACGGCTCGGTCCCCGCAGGGGCAGCGGGGAAGAGCGTCCGGCAATGGTTGTCTGACTGCCGGGAAGCTCCCTCCAGGCTGGAACTCATTATAGCTTATATCCAGGTGCTTTATACCTCTTGAATAGCCGAAAAGCATGAATCCCAGTGATGAAAATCGGTTTCATTACGTTATACTCATGAGTGTTGTTAATATTCCCAAGAGTATTCTCCTCTCGCTGCTTGGAAGCATACATCACCAGTTCCATAAGAAAATATCTCATGAATCATTGCTATATATTGTGATTGGGGAGATATAAGGTGTAATAAAATACCAGAAGCTCCAAAATGAAAAATGCTGATTTTGTAATGGAATAAGGACAGGTAGAACGTAGCATTAGAAATACCGCTTTTACTTTCAAAGTTCCATACTCTTAAATGTGAAGCCAGAGGGCATTAAGCAAATTAAATATGTAAATTGAAACAGGAGAAACTTTCTGTGCTCATATGTAATAGCAATGGGAACTGAAAATAGTTATAAATGTAGAAGTACACATAAGACTGAGTGCATCACCAATATAGAGAGATATTTCCTTTTTATTTTTAGCATATCGTCAGCTTTGCAATCAGTATTATACTTGTCACTGCAGGAACAAAAATTTACTAGAGTAGTAAACCAGAGTCCTTCACAACAGGTGTAAGAGTACCAGGAAGTAAAAATCACAGAGGGAAGGCAAGACAATGTTAGAATGGACATAGAAATTATTAAATATTTAATTTTGTAGGCAATTTACATCGTTCTAGCTGTTCACCTCAGTGTAAACATGCAGTGTTTCATGGTATCTGAAATAAACTTTCAGTGAGAATTTCAGCGCTCTGAGTTTATAGACAGCACTAGGGAATTCTTAATTTCTGATAGTATTATTTTATGTAAATGCTTTTCCTTATTGACAAAAAGGAATTATCTTCCCATAGAAACCAGTAGACTTCTGCTAGCCAGCTTCAAAGGAAATAGGTTTAGGCTCTAATGTGCAAAACTGTATTGGAGGATATGTTGTGCCAAATCTAAATTATACAGATAATCACAATAACAACAATAAAGCCACTGGTTTCAGTAGGCTTACCTTCCTTAAGTTAGGGTGAGTTGGAAAACAATCTTAAAAGATTGCAACATGTTAGTAATATGAATTTATCATAAAACACAGTACATTTTTAGGATTTATTTTTGCCATGAACTTTCAAAGTGGCACAACTTACTGGTTACCTGGCGTCGAGACACTCTGGATAAAAACCCATGGGCTTTCAGTCAAATGTTTGAGTCTCCTCAGAAAGCCTACCACACCTGTAATAAAACGAAAGATTCATAGAACTGATGTTAATTCCTTCCACGTATTTAGCTGAAAAAATTAAACACTTAAGAATTGAGGCCAGGTACTTTTTGTGCAGCAGTTATGCATATCGCAGCTTGGCTTGGTGAGATGGTGTCACCTGTAACAAACAGACTTATTGCTCATATGCGCTCCTGAGTCGTTGTAAAGTGTTCAACAGCGTTGTTATCACCCTTACGAAGGTCGGCTTCCAGGGTGCTGTGGGAGAGCTGGAATACCTTCTTTGACTGTTCCCTACCGCATAAGACAGAGGAAAGAGCAGAAATGAGTACTAAAGGGATTCCTGGATGCAACGGAGCTGTATTCTCTGATAGTCGTGTCCTGCCCTCTTAGGTTTCAGTCCTCTCTTCTGAGCTCTGGCCTGTGTGTGGAGAAACACATAACCAGAGTCTTGAAGTCTGCTGAGTTGCTTTGACTGCTCATGCGTGATGATCAAGCTGAGTATAGGCGTACGTGTTTGCTGGACCAAGCTAAAGGGCTCAGCATTGTCCAGTCTGGGAATCTAAAGATGAGGTAACTGCAAATATTTGGAAAATGCTGGCAGGCGAAACCGGAGGACGTTCTCTCAATTGAACTTTCTCCTCTGTATAAGTACCTGCTGAGGGAGAGCTTGTTGGTCGAGTGAAGTGAAAGCATGTTAATGTGTTCCACTCAGTGATAGGGATTATCCTTTAGAAAGCGGCGGCTGGCATCCATCTGTTTTCTGCAGCAGGTATCTGCATAGTATCTCCCTGGCAGATCACATCCAACCCTCAAAATCACGTGCCTTATGAAAATTGCAGGAGTCGTACAAGTTCAGGATTAAGATTGTAATGCTGATTTTCTCTGTAGTGAGCCGTATAAAAAACTTTATCTTGAGAAGTAGTGGTCTGTTGAGGCGTGTCTTGTTGGCATCCCACAGGTATCAGTTCACTATTAAAACAATACTTCAATCAGGTAATGAACATCTTGGCCCGAACCCCCATCCTGGGTCAGGATCCAAGGCCCAGATTCAGAGGGTATAACTTCCATCTAAATTCATGTATCTCCTCTTGTTACTTGATTGCCCTAGGCCTCTTGAGATGTCCATGCAATAGGAAATATGGAGACTTAGGTGGAGTTAAGCCCTCTGAATCTGGATCCTGGACCCATTACAGAGCTTTATGGGCAATGAGGAAACCGAGGAATACTTGTAATGTCTGTTAGGAGAAGACTCTGGAATTTAGGCTGGGGTTCCTTATAAGAGTATAAAACTTGCAATAGAAGAGGAGTCACATGTCCCTAAAACATCTTTTAAAATTCCGTTTCCAAGCCTCAAGCCTTTGCTTCAGTGACTTTCACTGAGAATTTAGACAATGAACATGTTATCATTTTTCTTCTGTAAGACTGGTTATTTCTTCTACTGCTTGGTATGTTTTATTGGAATATCCATAGCACAGAGGATAGTAATCTTCTGCTGGATTTACATCTCCAGATCTGAAAATTCATTTACATATTTACACATGCAAGTGTGCCTATATGCTTATGTCACATGATTTTACCCATGTAAAATCTGCTTTTCTACACTCAACAATTCTGTATGATACCTGCACTCCTCACTGCTATTGCTAAACTGGGGCACTCAACACTGCTGAGAAGTGAGGAGAAACAACCCAAACCTCACAGGAGAGAAAACTGAAATGTAGGGGCTGAGGCTCAGGGTCTCTTCTTTTGCAGGGTTTCCAGAAGGGCTGAGCACACACAGTGCCTTCTTCTTCTGTTGCTTTTTAATTTCTCAGTCAGCTTAGATACTCTTTCAGTAAAACTCTGTGATGGTGTGTTTATTGCGTTATTTATATATTATTTCTATTAAATAAATGAGCCAGGAATCCAAGCTACCATCCCTCCTCCCTTCCCCTGCACATTAATGCTTTAGGGATTCAAGTCCATGTACATCAGCAGGCTGTAATGAGGAAGACCAACATTGTGGCTTTCATCATTGTGAGCAGGGAGTTGCAGCAGGCTACGGTCGCTGGATTGCACATCTCACCAATGCAAACCACAAAACAGAAGTGAAAAAAGTAGTTAAGTCACTCAGCAGGGTGCTCCCCTCCCCTCCCCACTTCCCTGCTTTGCCATCGGTTCCCTCCCTTCCGCCGCCTCTGGTTTTTTGCCTTTGGTTTGAGAGACTGACTGGCTGCATCACTTTCAGCCATCAGCACATTGGGCCACATGCAGGCAGCCGCATGTCCCCCTGGCCCGTTTTGCCCACCGCTGGCTCCCCACATGGAACAACCGCTCTCGGCGTAGCTTATACACAACAGGGCTTCTCCAAAGCATCACCAAGAGTGGTTGTCCCCCGGCCACCGTTTCGCAAAGCCTCTGGCCCCAGCTCCCCCAGCTCAACAGTGCATGCGAGCGAGATGTCTTCACTTTGGTTTTCGGCGCTGCCACACCAAGCCCTGAGCCGGTAAACACGGGCAGACCGGCGGTGCCTGTGGGTTGTGGCGGACAAGGGTGGAGCTGTGCGGCTGCCGGTTGGGTTGGGGCCGGGCCGCAGCAGGAGCGCAGAAGGAGAAGCGAAATGCAGAGGAGGTGGTGATGGGCTCAGGGGTATCGTGCCGGGGGCTGCTGGCCCGCCCCGGGGAGCTGCACGCTGCGGGGGCCTTCGCTGAGAGATGTTTGTATGGGAACATCATGGGGAAGCATGAACTTCTGCCATTTTGACCCCTTCATCCTGGATGACTCACGGATGAGATGGGGCAGATAGGTCCCTCCAGGACTCTGGGATTTCCTGCCCAGTCCGGTCACATGGAGACATCACAGGCACTGGGTAGATCCTACAAGGAGCGGTGTTTTGGCTTCCGTTGTGGCTCGTGTGTGGCGTTCGTTGTGCTGATGCCTGTGACAAAGAAAACCAAAAGTATGTTTTGCACAAGATGTTTGTTTTGATGTTGAGGTCTGTGGTTCTGTGTCTAGATTGTATCGCTCTTTTCGCGCCGCTGTTGGATGCATAACCAGTTTTCTTGGAAATACAAGAGTAAGGCTGCTCCAATAATACAGGGAGGAAAAAAGACTTTTTTTTTTTCTTAAATATCTGTATATTTTTAGAGTGAATAAGGTTCAGCACAAGATGTTATGCTAAAACTCATACTGTGTGTGGCATCAGTGAGTTACTGGACATTCATGCTATGGGATGCACTCATCTAAACAAGTGTTTCCCCAAGACTATCACTGACCAGCAGGTACCTGGGATAATGACAGCAAATCCTGCCTGGTTACCGAAAATGGACCCCACGACACTCAGAACTTAACAACTACCATGTTATGATATATAAATATATATATATATACACACAATGTACCTCTTCCGAAAGAACAGCATTTGACTGATAACACGCATCCCTTCCCTGGGTACGCCCCTGGCCTGGCCGCGTCGGTGTGTGGGTCAGCCGTAGAGGAGGAAAGGGCACTGTGTGCCACCTTGCTCCTGTTAGGAGACAAATCTGTGGGGAACAGGTGGCAAAGCAGGTCTCTGTTCCTTCTTTCCCCACATGTGGCACAGGCTGGCCGGCAACCCCCTTCCCTCCGTAGGCAAAGGGGAGCAAGGGCTGAATCATGCCTTCCCAAAATGCAGCCCTTACCCCTCTTGGGAGTGTTTTGGGGAGCGGTGGAGAACTCCACCCCCTGCCATGGGCTCCATGCTAGGGATGCAAACTGGCTCTAGAAATCATCTCCCGCTCCCACCTGCCTCTAAATTCCCACTGAAATACTGGAATTCAGCACAGTGTCCATCAGGGCTTCATAGCCGTAAGACTGGCTGCGTTTTTCCTTCGCTGATCATTAATTTGTCAAAGTCAAAACAATACTAAATTAGAAAATAGATTCGACGCGGAGGCTGCCAGCTTCCTTTAGCTTTATTTTGTTTACTTTTCATTTGTCTGCAGCCGCTTCCTGGCTTTGGAAAACAGCGTTGTCTATGACTTGTAAATAAAATTAGGTCAAATAATAAAAACTGTTAATGGCAATATAATCATTTTATGGCAAGTGATTAGAAAGATGTAAACAGAATATTATGACTTCAGGATGTGTACCAACGATACAGCATGACTTCCGCAGGAAAAGGACATACCCAGAAATCTGGAGCAGCAAACTACAAAGAGCAGTTAAATGGAAAATAAATCCATTCACGTATAGATGCCCAAGAACCAAATATAATTTTTCCATTAGATCTTTTTAAAATCCCATCCGTTATGCCTGTTTGCTAGCAGAGAGAACTCTTTAAATCAATAGCAAATTGGCTAAGCGGCAAACTTGATCAAAGCCCCATTATGCATGAAAATTACATTTTGCTGGCTAGGGAATTGTGAGGGGGGATGTTTCGTGGCTCTCTGTTTCCTTTCTGCTTCTCATGCACTATAAAGGGAATTGCAGATTTCCGAAATCCCCATAGCGGGTGTAGGGGAGCAGAGGATGCCACTCCCTCGTGCGCTTGGCGTCCAGGAGGACCGTGACAGCTCCTCTGACTCCAACGCCGCCGTCCTCACTGCCGGGCCCACAGCAGGGTGAGTGTCAGGGATGGGCTGGGGTGTCTCCGGGATGGGGGAGAGATGTTCTTGCTATGCTGAGATGACAGGTCGTTTTCTTCAGAGCTGATGCTCGCTGGTGCACACAACAGCCACCCCTAGGCTTCTCCAGCCCGCATTGAGGCTACAGTCATAGTTCAAATGACAACACAGATCTTAAGAGAAGGTGCAGCCACAATCCCACAGGGAGAAGAAAGGCAACGCGTTGATGCCACCAGCTTCTCTTTATCAATGCAAAATGCACAACGCTTCGGGTAGTGCTAACTCTAGGAAAAAGCTACCTTCCCCAGCAAGTCCAACGAGGCTTGAAGAGATGCCTCCCTCTCCTCCCTGAGCTGTGTCGAGTCAGAAAATCTGGACCAGGGCCTAAAAACACTCTTAAACTTGTGTCTCCTTATCTCTTCTGCAGAACTAGAATACTCTTTCCTGCCTCCCAAGAACTATACAAAAATAAATCTTCTTGGATCTGCAGAATGCTTTGCTGACACTAATTGTGTTATAAGAAAGAAATAGATTTATTTTTAATGGAACAGGAGACTCATTTCTAAAGAACACATTTGAAGGCCTGTTACCAAGATGAAATAAGTATTCAAATTTAATAAGAGGAGCAACGTGACCTTTGCATACTTCCCATCGCTTTAGCAAGGCCAAATCCTTCTCACTTTACCTCAGCTTGTGCTAATCTCTGCAAGGGCTCCATGCGTAGGAGCCTTTGCCGGCACCAGAGCCTACGGAGACACCACCAGTTAGGCTGCTTGCAATCAACCAGATGCTGCTGCAAACCAGCTGGAGCTTACTAATCTTTTCCCTCTCCATTCATCCCCCCTCGCTATGATACTGTCTGAAGTCTTCAGTCTCATGCGTCCCCGCTTCTGTTCCCTTCCCTCAGTCCCCAACCAACTCCCACTGGCTGGGGCAGAAGCAGCAGGCTTGTTGTAGGCATTTACCCCTTAGGACCTAAGACATGAAGCTCAAGAACTTTGCTCCATCAGGGCTTTCATCGCCTTTCTGCCCTGGCTTGATGAAAAGGAGGGTTTTCACCTTTCATGCCTGCGTGTCTGCTGGCACCCACAGAGTGTGCCTGGGGTTTTCCAAGGAGCCAAAGGGGTGTCGGTGCCCAGATCTCCCTGGCTTTGCACCCGCATCCTCTGCTCTGTGTCACTGCAGCGCGAGCTCTTGAACATGCAATCTGAAGGTTTGCTGTCTGCCAGTGGTAGTGCCAGAGAAAAACAAAAATTAGTGCTGGAGCATTGGGGAAAGCAAGCATGATGTAGAGTGAGGCACGTTCATTTTTCAGTGGGTGAATTCTCCCAGGATGCCCGCTCTCCTGAAATTTTCGGCTTCATTGGAAACGTGTAGATCAAATACCCAATAGAGGGAAATGGATTAGCCAAGGTTGTAACTTTACACACACATTCAGTGGGGGAATACGATAGCTAGATTTCTACGATTTCAACGTGACCATTGCAATGGCAATACTCTTATGAGAAAGGAGAGGGGAAGAAAGGTGCTTCTTGCCACAGCTTTATCTAACGTGGTCTCTGGATACCTGTCATGAAAGCCAAGAAACTGCTTTGCTCTAGAAAGCGAAGCAGACCCTTTCTGTAGCACCACCAAGTGGCTGAGCATCTGTAGAAAAAAAATCTGTCTGCAAAACAAGCTTGCAGCAGTGCTGCACAGCAACATTTTTCAACTACTTTACAGTATTTTAAGTGGTAAATATGATTTTTGGCATCCTATTCCGGATTTAAATTGGGATTAACATCACTGAAGCTGGCCAGAGTGTAGGTGAATACAGTATTAGACATGTTACACTCAAAGCTGTCAGGGTAAGACTGACAAAACTTTAATGCTTATCTGTCGTTGTTGTGGGTGAGCCGATGTCTTGAGCTGTGAACCAGGACCTGGCTGCGATGGGAGTGCTACAGACACAGAGTGACAGATCTTCGAGAAACTTTTCACTGGGAGGTGGTGTCAGCAATCAGTGGTAGGCGAGATCTTTTAATGGTTTTTGAGCAGAATTTACTTTTCTTCTCCTGGGGAAAAAAAAATAAAAATCTGTGTGAATTCATAAATCAGATTTCAACAGCTGTGACAGGGGATGTGATCAGAAATGAAGACAGGGTCTGGTTCCTGGTTCCATGAATGGCTCCTGGTGTAAAACTGCCCTGCGACAGTGATAAATGATCAGTGAAATTTTTCATACGACATGTTACAAGCGGTTGCTGCCCTACCTTCGGGGTTGCTCCTCAAAGGGGATTCCTTTGCCTTGACTCTTCTTATGATGGAGAGGGGCTGTAACAGCTTGGTTGCTCAAGCTCAACCCCACCACACAGAGACTTGCAGGCTAAGGGATTGCCTGGGATGTCGCTTGTAAAACCCAGCTCCTGACACGGTCCTCAGGAGCATGCAACCATCTAGCATAAGGGCCCAAGCCACTGGTATCGTCCTGGTCGCGGCTTATTTGAACCCACAAATCTGACTCATACAAAGACTAAAAGTGCTGCTGCTGGGACCAGAGCGTCAGGCCACATCTGTGTAAAACTGATTGAAGTGGATTTCAATGCAGGAGCAAAGCCCTTGCCTCGGCAGTAATTAGCCCTTGGAAAGGTACACTGTGTAACATGCCGCTCAGCTATCCCGTCCCCCTTTAATCGCTGCACTCATCAGTTGTAGGTGTCATTAGGTCTCGGCCATTGACCCCTGCTCGCTCCCTGGCCGAAAAAGAGGGAGGACACTGAAGCTTGTGTTCATCACTGGCCTTTTGCAGCGTCGCAGCAACAGCAGCTCCCTTCCGCCTCCACGAACAGGGGGGACCAAAGGTGTCCCTGCCTGTCACAGGGGCTGCTCAGGTGAAAAGAGCCCCAGGAGGAACAAAAGGCCACCTTATTCTGTACCAGCTAACGCTCCTGTAATTAATAAAGCAGGTGCTCAGTGGCCCTTCTGTTTGCCTGCCTGCAGACTTGCAGCGCAGCCAGAGATGCCTGAGGTGCCGCCGCTTGGAAAAGCAGCAGAAGACCCAGCATTCCTAATGACAGAGATATGCTTTCAAAAATACCTTTATCAGAACAACAGGCAAAGCTCAAAGGGGCCTGAGGTGAAGTCTCAGGTGAAGCTTCGCAGAGTCCTATTTCAAAAACAGCAGCTGCCGGGGGTATGGTTGTCGGACTCATCCTCCAGGAAGGTACCGCAGACCTACACTGGGGATATTTTTTATGTGAAAATAGGAGATGCACCAGCAGACCAGGACCCATCATAAGCAAGCTTGTGAGAGCTAAATGTGATTTTCAGAGGAGGTGATTATGCATGGCTG
>Ga0181612_130710_pt1 | contig 11325 bp, 5 predicted proteins | sample HoacroProtozoa21_FD_119630 | JGI IMG/M metagenome (GOLD analysis project Ga0181612, IMG submission 119630) | Hoatzin crop microbial communities from Cojedes, Venezuel. Combined Assembly of Gp0051906, Gp0051904, Gp0051908
GACATTTACATTGGCAAATCAGCCATCGGTTGTTTTTGCAGACTTTCACAAACGCAGATGCTGGGATGCCAATATTTCTTAGGTGTTAATATTCCTGAATATTAATGTAGGGCATAGAGTACCGCAGCATGAATTATCACAACTGTCAATAACAAACACTGCCTTTTGTTGTCACTGCGCAGGCAGGATCATCCTGTCCTTGCCACCTCTCCACCATCTTTCACACCTGGTACCAGGCACAGTGTGTGACTTTCACCCTCCAAGTGTTAGACAAGCACTGCTCTACTCTGAAGAATACTTGCTGCTGCTGAGGCTAGACCAGCCACAGCCATGACACCCTTGTTCCCTCAAGCCAAGTGTTCAAGTGTTGGAACAAACGATTCTCCAACACAAGGCTTTTACAAGAATGTCTGAAATTATTGTTCTGAGTTTCACAAAGTGCTCTGAAGACCAGGAAAAAACAACAGATCCTCTGGTCTGCTGTTTATGCATCAAAGGATTGAGCTAGCTTCTGCTATCTGTCTTGACTCCTGGCCATCTCTTCCATGGCTTTGCTGGTTGCAGGCCTTCATCCTCTTAGTACGGCTGTCATTACCTGCTCCCAGAAACACACTTCTGCTGCAGTGAGATACTGAATGCTGAAATGCTGGATCTGCCCTGCAGATTCTGGTTCAGATAACCTTGTTCAGTGATGATTCCTTATTAGAACCTACAGTGTAAAGTCTTCCAGTTAACTAAGCCTATGTGCTGCACCCTTTTAATACTCATTTTTTAAATGAGAAACCCAGCATCTCAGAAAAATAGCACCTATTACATCTTTGCAGTTACCTTCATCTATCCAGTTTGCAATTTCCTTAAAGAATATCCTATGAGAAGAGACCTATTCTCCATATTACTCTTCTGGTAGACATTAATTATATCCTTCTCCCTATCCCTCCCATGTCCTTGAGAAACAAGAACGTGTCCTTGGTTCTCTCAGGAGTGTTTCTGAACATTCTGCTTTTTCTGGATCACTCTTAACAGTTTCACCACCCCAAACTACTCAGAAAACAACACCACTACTAGCATTTGTTTTGTTTTAAAATCAGCCTATTCTGGTTGTCCTAACCTGCCACGTATAAGGGAGTGTATGTTGTCTTGAGTTTCCATGTGAATTTTATCTGTTGTAATTTCAAGTGTCTATTCTAGACTCACTTTCTATTTGCACCATATCAGTTGCTTATTTCAGTTCATTTTGTTTCTCACTGATCCAGAACTAAGCTTCTACTTTTAAATGTTGCTTTTCATGAATGTGAAGTTAGAACTTTTTGTTCCTACAGTAACTTGGTCTTAAAAAATCCTGTTTTTTCCTGACAGCTTTTTTCTTTCTTCTTGATCATTTATACTCTGTTTCACTCATTGTTTTGCCTGAATTTGGCCATCTTAAGTACCATATAATCCCACATGGCTCTATCCTCCATTTACCCATACTAAACACTACCTGGTCTACTACAAAGCATTGGTTTTCCTGTCCAGTTACAACTTAAATTTTGTTTGCTATAATAAAGCTTGAAGCAGAGTAGAGTACAGGAGGGCAGACACCTTTCCATCATAAAATTTTCTCTTTTTTTTTGCAGCAGTGCCTGTCAAGCTCTGTCTACACATTAAAGACTGCGGTCCTTTGGGGTACAGTTTCTCCTTCCACACATTACCAAAGCAATTGCATGCACAAGCATTCACCCAATCCTCTGGTGCAGACCTATGATCTATTACAAAGCCTACCTGTACTTCCTCCCAAGCATTTGAAACAGTACATTGATTCATATGCATTCAAGATGTTATAGTTCTGAGTTATCAACAGTATCTTTAACATCAAATTTAATTTTCTCAGTCTCTATTTCCTAAACAGGTTACAGATAGAGATTTTAACATTCTAGTCATACAGATCCTCCCACCAGGTTTCCATAACACCAGTTAAATCAAATTTCTTCTCATCAGTGAGAATTACCAGTTCCCCTAGATCATTAGTCAGTCTTGTAGCATGGGTAAATGATTTAGTAAAAAATATCTTGCCTCCACATTCCTTGTCAGATCAGACCACTTTGTTTAAGACACACTGAGTTTAAGCAGATACTGCCTTTACTGTCATTATACCCCTGGGTCATGTTGCTACTTCTCTTCCTACTCACTCAAGCTGGTCTCCAGCTGAGAAAATTAGTTCCCTATCGGTAAGATACAGCCTGTTCTGGACAGTGGCACCAATTCAGAGTAAATTGTGACAAAGTTCAGCCCTCCAAACCCTTCTGTTTCCACCAGTCAGCTGTCCAACCACTCATCTCCAAGATGTTCTCTCTTCTGTTGTTCATAAAACCAGAAAGGTCACTTGAACTTTTATCATCTTTGCTTGTCTCCTGTACCTCCCTTATTATTTGTGCTGTTCTATGTAATGTTTTTGATTCCAATGTGTGTTTTCAGCAGAGCAAGGTTTGACTAACTGATCATCCCATCCAATATTACTGTTATATTTCCATATTTTTGCACTTGGAAAACAAGACATTTGTTTCCTTTGTTAATTTTCTTTATAGTTATTTTTATTTAGACTATGGACAGCACCCCTTTCCATTTAAGATATCTTAAGAAGCTCTTTGTTCCTGTTTATTTCTTATAATAAGGACGTTTGTTGAAGTCCCTCTAAATAAGTCCTGTTTCTCAGCAGGTGACTCAATAGGTATCTGATATTGAGACAATACCGTTAGTTGGATCAAGCATCCCTTAATTACTGATCACTAGTCAACTGACTCATTTCACAACATAATCAGTTCTCTTGCCACTAGCCCTTTTCCTGACTAGTGGCAATGAATTCCAAATCTAGTTGCCAGAAAAGCGGTTTTTTCATTCTGCACTGTGCTGAACTTGGCACTTTCAGATCACATATCTTATCCTCCAGAATAGCCATCAATTTGCACTTCATGCATCATAAATCTCTCCAGTCTTTCAGCAGAACAGTATGACACCGCAAAGACAAGTCACAGTAAGGGTTTCTTTACTACTCATATTAAGCACACAGCTCCCCAGTACCCTTTCGCTTCCAGCATGGGCTCTGTGTAATGAAAATATTAGTAATGAACATTTGTGAGAAATCGTATGTGTACTGATCAAGACCCTTATTGAAGCAGAATGGGAAACCCATAGCAGTATCAGACAGGGCTGCATTCATGATAAAATTTTAAAGCACTGCTTTGAAATATTTGAATCAATGGACCTTGTCAATCTTTTTCATGTCTTGCAGACCACTGTGAAACTAAAAAACTCTGAATGAACAGAATAATAAAATAAGTACGCACAGAATTCTTCAGGTTACATGGGACCTCCGGAGGCTACCCAATCAACCTCCACTCAGAGAAGAGCCCTTACATCTATTGCTGCTTTGTATGATTCCTGCAGGCCTCTGACCTTGTCTTGTGGGCCAGAGACGCTTTACAGAAACAGACATGAAGAGCTACAGCTCTTCCTATTCGGACCCGTGAGACACTGGGTCCTCAGGATATGAATAGATATGATCTCTCAGCTAGAGTCTGAAAAACTGCTTTACTCAAGAAGGAGATTTTAACACTTCTGTTAAAAAAATATCCTTTACACATAGCAATACATCAGTACACAAGCTACAACAAAATTAAACTGTAAAAAAGGTGAAGATGAGCTAAAACCCTAAAAGCTTTATGTGGTAGTTCCAATCATTACAGCTCTGATGTGACTTTACTATCTTACTGTCCTTGCTTATATAAGAGAGTGAATGAGCAAAACAAAGTTGGCAATGGCCTTATTGTGGAGCAGGGATCGGCTTGGAAGTAGCAATCAGATACCACCAATTGCAATCAAGAGTTAATGTATATTGCAAGTTTTACCAGTTTAATTAAAAACTTCGGCCAACATCACCCTGGTTGTATTGCCAGGTTTCACTAAATGGGTTTAAGAACCACATTCTTAGAGAAACCTGTATAACTGAGCAGAGATAAGGCTAGAAGTAAGTAGTGATAACCCAGCAGAGAGTCAGAACTACTTCTAGGTGTAGCAAGAAGCCCCAGTATTAATTCTTCAAGATTCTTCTGCATTTTTGAAAACAATAACAGAACTTGCTACATTTGTCTTCCATGTCGCATCATGAATCTTACAGCAAGCCTTGCAGCTTGTACATTTACAAACTCCGTGCTTTGCCTCACTTCTGGACGTATACTTTTTTTTATTACCTAATTCATTCACCCATTACTTCTTCAGACTAAAATCAAATGCCACTTTAAAGCTATTTTTTATAGCAGGTCCTTTAGTGTCAGGCTGTAGAAGGAAAGAGTACAAGCCTTAGTTCAGTGACAAAAATACGGAAAATCACTGTTAAACAACTAACTTGTGTAAGTTCATGCACTAGCTGGTCTTTGCAGGTCACAGAATTTCTTGATGATAAATGCAGGATTTCAGCTGTCTGCATACCTGTCGATGCTACAAAAAGCTACAAAAATATCATGTAACTAGACAACAAAGCACAGCACACACAGAAACACACTCTGAATTTAACAAATGGGAATCTATCAGAGAGCTATCTACCTCTCCAAACCATTTCTTTTAAATTTGTAGTTTCTGAACCTCTCCTCTCAAACCAAAATGAAAGAAGCAATGAAAGCGTTTTCAGGAATCAAAGATGGACAACGGGAATTTGGAGAAGACCTGAAACAAGTTTTAAAAAAGTGCTGGAGGCTTCTGAAAAGTGATGAAAACAATATGTGATGTTTTCCCAGAGACGCCTGGCTGATAGCCTGCAGACAAAAACCATGCCTTTGCTGCTGAGACAGCCTTAAAAAGTGTCCTCACAAATTGGCAAACTCAACTGCAGCACCAGGCTGGGACAGCAGCAAGAGCCAAAATTAAGAACTATCTCTTCAGGAGCAAGAGATATGAGGAACACTGCAGAGCTGTGCTGGAGGATTTCAAAAGCACCCAAATTAAATTCAAGGTCTTGAATCTTTTCTCTGAAGTACCTATGGGTATATTTAAAATACTGCCGAGATCTGGAAAGGCCCAGCGGTACCTTCTACAAGCGCAGGGTTTCCTCTCTCAGGAAAATGTCATTTTCTCAGTGGCTGGTCCAGTCTGTGAGGTAAACTCTCTGAAGAACCGGGAACACAGAAAGTCACTGACATCCTCACCTTCTGCTCCAAGGTCGAGGTAGATTTCCATCTTGTAACAAGCTGTTGCTACAAAAATCCTATCAAAACACTGCACTTTACTGAGCACATTACACTCCCTACAGCGAGGACCAGAGAACAAACATATGACAGATGGCAGTTAACGATGCTTAATGCACTGGTGAATGGTATTCAGATATTGTGGTGATAAAGGTTGTAGCAGAGTCGACACAGAGGAAAACAGGTAGAACAGAGGATGCTCGGGTCATACAACAAGGCACTGACATTGGGAAGGATGAGTTTATTGTTTGGAAAAGTACACGCAAAGGATTCGGTTACCTCCACCATGAAATCACATATCGTTGTTAAAAAGGTTTCAGTGATCTCCATCTTAACATATATGTGTAAACAGATTTTTATTGAGAGGGTGACATATTAGTTTGAAAGCTTGCAAAGAGGACCCATCCCCTCAGAGAAGTCTCTTTTTGCTCCACTGAGTTCCGTATGTCTGTGGAACATCTGACAGGTGTGTGTTACTACAGGGTAGCTGGTAACCTGGTAAATTTGATGAACGTACAGCACGAGATAAGTGCATGCTCAGCTGCTAAGTACTTTGATACAGATAGTTTTACTTAGATAAATATATTTAAAACATTTGGGCACTGCTTGCAGTTTAAAACCAGGGGGAGAAGAAGGAAAGGGGCAAAGAGAAATAGCTTTATGCTAATTCGCATTTCATCTTATTTTCTGTTGTGCAATGAAAGACAATCTCTCCCTCCTGCTTAATTTGGAGGTGGAAGCAAGGTTAGACAATGAAGGAGAAAAGGTCAAGAGGTTCAGTAATCTAGTGCTGGGTAACTGCAGCTGTGTTATTACCTACCTCAACCTTATTTTGAAAAGAATAATACCTTCCCCCACTTCTGAGTGTTCTTCTTTTTTTGCAATAAGTGACTGGACATTTCTAAACCGCCATGGTGCCCAAAGAGTCAACATGTATAGATTATGTTTACACTAATCCTTGAACATTGTACTCTTTCCCTGCATAAATCCTGACCCCTTTCCAAATTTAGTAACTCCAGTTGCACTTTCTCTAGTCAAAGATCAAAATTCATGATGCAGTTATGGGATTTAAGGCTATGGAAAGCTACTGGTTATTAACAAAACTCTGCATTGAATTAAATGTTTATGCTTCTATAATCCTGACCCCTCAGCTCTATGCTGATCTGGTGTCTATCAGTAGTTTTCAGTTCAGACAGCAGCATTTGTTCCTCATGAAATCATCCCAGCCTTTCACCACCAAACTCTTACATAAACTCCCCATCTACCAACCATTCACTTGATGCACGTGTCCAAGATCAGTTGTGCACTTCAGCACCTGAATCCAAACCCAGCACTGTGTTACAGCCCTTGAATCCATGCCGCACACAGGAGGTAGGAGCCACAGAACCAGCTTCTCCAGTTGTGTAGCCTTAGGGACAGAGGAGAGGAAGAAACAGGGAGGGTAAAATTCAGAGATTTTTTTTGTGACTATGCATTCCACTTTAAAATGTCTTTGGGAGATGGCAAAAGAAATGCATTTCTTGTGGACCTGATTCAAAGCTCACTGAAGTCAATGGCAAGACCTCACAGACTTAAAAAACTTCAGATTAGGCCACTGGTATGATTTGGTCCATTATCCTGTGTCCTCACTGTGGTTTTATGTAATATTGCTATGATTTCCACTACCATTTGCTTTGATTCTCTTGCTCTGCTGTTCTAAATCATACAAGAGTACAAGAGTAGATTTGGAAAAGAAATCTGAAAGCAATTCCAGTTCCTCCTGTCCATTTTTTCTGACTGATCCAGCATTACCACAGAAAATTTATAAGTTCCTGATCCTTTTATTAATATATGATTTCTAATGAAGACATTGACACATGACTGTATCATAAAAGCTGGATGTTTTAGAGGAAAAGTCTACTAAGAAATACTAAAAGAAAACCAGCTTGACAGCTCACAGCAAGAATAGCTTGATTATTGGTTTCTCTGACCTCATTATTTTTTATTTTTCTCTGAATTCTGCCCTGCAGGTAAATTAATATAATAACTACACTCAGGGGACCAGTAAAATTAATATATTCATGCGTAACTATATTGCATATGAAACTTTATGGGCAATGACTCAGAATGTTGTCCTATGCTAATATGGACGCACTGTCTAAGTCTTAGAGTCTTCTGTTATATGACAACCTGAAAAAGGCTCAGACTGGTAAAAAAAAAAAAATTGTTCAAACAGAGAAGTTTTGTAAAATTAGAACTATTTTGTTTACCTTAAACTGCTTTCCTGAAGCAAATATATTTACATTTTCATTTACAATAAGCCACACAAAGGCACCATCACAGTTTCAAAATATTTGTAGACATTTTTAAAATTTGCAGACCCACTCACTAAGAAGAAAGTGGCAGAAAAGAGAAAGGATAAGAAAAATGAGATTGGTAATGAAAGATTTCCAAGGAAGAGAAGTCTTGACTAACAGAACAAACAAATAAACAAAGAAGATGTCTAGACACTTTGTAAAACACAGTTCATGAAGATTAAAACTTCTTGTGAGTGAAAAATCAATGGAATTTCCAATTAAACTAAATTTGAGGAAAAGTGTTTATTTGGTCAAAACAACACATGTGGACATTTTGAGAACTAGGAGTCTAGTCCTCATTTAAGATAGAAATGTACTTTAATTGTATTTTTTTCTGTATAAAAAAAGGAAGGGGACATTATATGAGATCAAAAGTACAGTAAAGTTTTCACATCCTCAGAGTCAGTTCCCTCTAGCTCTAATTACCTATTTTTGACAATTAGGGATTCATAATACCTTTTTTTCTGTGAAAGGGTGAAAACTTCATAACTTCACACTGTTCTGAAATGATAAAACTGTTTTTCTCCTGCCTTGCTTACAAGCAGGCAGATCTGCAGAAGGACTATGTGAACTGTCCCTTCGCTTCCAAACTTGAGTGTTTAGGACACCTCCCCCCTACTTCTGAAGCCAGGACTTCTGTATGGACACTCATGCAATCAGGGCCTCTTAAACTACCTTTCCTCCAAAGGCTTGCCTGTACCTTACAGTTACACCTGCCCTGGTTGTATGCTATGACCCTCCATGGAGCAGAGAGGAAGCGAGAGAAGCTTGGTTGTGAACCAAAGTCTGGCTAAGCTCATGAGGAATCCCAGTTTCAATGCAGAGATGAAGAGAGTGTAGGTGGGAAGGGGCAGTAATGGGGCCTTACAGTAGCATCATCTTCCAGTAGCACTCAGGGCTTCTTAAAAAATAGAACAGTCATACCGTAAAATGTAACCTTCAACACCCAGCAGAAGAGGATATTCCCAGAAAGACACAGCATTCTGAAAAACAGCTCTAAAGGAGAGGGAAGAGACTAGCTGAAGGCAGGAAAAGGCAGGGATATGAGCAATCATAGATGACTCACTGCGATGCAATGAACTCATGCTCATTTCAAATGGATATGTCACACTGCTCTAGAATATTGTGAAGTATTGCCTTAAGCAAGCAATTAAAATTAAAGAATAGTTCAATGATAGATGAAAATTTTTTTGGAAAGCACATAACTTGCTATTAAAGCTTAAAGTTATAATTCTTAAAATGTGTCATAATCTGTTTTTTAAATGTCAGAATGTGATTTTTTTAATGAGTAAATATAGTGACAAAGTTTGTACCGAATGTAATTATGTTGCTAGACAGAGAGAACTGAGAAATATTCTACCACTCTGTGGTAAAGACTGTTTAATTTCAACAGCTAATTAATGACTTAAAAACATTTACTAGCCGACGAAACATAAAGGCACATGAAGTTCTCCCCTGTCTCTGTTGTCTCAACTGATGAAGACCACGACTTTATGAATAAAGCACTAGCTTCAGCTGCAAAAGTGTGTGGGATATTTGGTGAATTTAGTGAATGAACGGATTGTCTCAAACATTTTTGTTAAAAACTCTGTATGTCACCATACTGATAACTAAGCCCAGATTCAGAAAGGAAAAGTTGGATCCTTGCTTTATATTTTGCTGCCCAACAAAGTTGAAATATAAACAACCAGAATGGGCTATTTTGCAAAAGACTAGTGTTCTGCATTACCTGGGGATTTGTTTGTTCCGTGACATATAACTTCCTACTTTTTTCAGGCCAAATGTTATTCTCAGGGATGGACGTGTCAAAAGAGATGACAGTGAAAACATATGTAACACTTTATGTGCATCTTTGTTGGCCTGGTAATCATAAAGCGGATGAGAAATGCTGTGTGCTTAACAGCACATTCTTAATGCATGACACCAAGTTCTACACAGTATGCACCAGAAAATAGCTTTTTTATTATCAACTGGCAGTGCTTAAGAAGACAATAGTCATGAATCACAACTTTAGTATGTAAGTGGTGGTGCTAAAACAACACATCTTCTAATACTGCAATCACACCCTTTTGTACACAGGTTTGGAATAACCCAGGAGAGCAAAACATGCTTGGGTAAAAAGCATAAGGATATGTGGCTAGGATTATAAGGTAAAACACTCAGTGTTCACTTCCAGCTATTTCTAAACAGAGCAGCATGAATCGTATCAGGCTGAATTAGAAACAGAGGAGTTTCTTTGTTATTTAACAACACCCCACGCAGCTGGAGCCAGCCCCTTATGGTTAGAAAACTTCCAGGCAGTTGTTGATGAACAAAAGAAGGGGGAAAGACAGAAGAGTAGGTGGAGGGAGAGAGGAAGGTGAATCAGGGCTCAGGCTGTGATAGCTGTAATCAACTTGAAGGGCTCTGTAGGAGACACACAGTGACACTCATGACAGCTGAAATCTTTTTTAAACAAAGACATTTCTCGTGGCAGCTTACAGGCTTAGTCTTGCCCTCACCTGCACAAAACAGCTTCAACAGCAATTAAAGTCATGCTGTCCCCCTGTCTTGAATATGCATTACAGTCTGGAACATTGAAGATGATATCTGTTTCCATAGCAAAACACAAGTTTTTCCCTTATAGGTCTGAAGTAGCGTGGTTTTGTACTAATTAAAATTAAATCATGCACAGGTAACAAAAGCAATGTTTTCAGACCCTAGCATGTTTTTATATGAAAGTTGCAATTAAATGAGAATACCCTAAGCTAATGTAATTTCAAACCAGGAGACCTGGAGGATGACTATTTTGTTCAGAAATAAGATGATTTAATGACTTGAGTTAAAAAGAAAACTTCCAAATTTTCAGAATTGTTTTGAAATTAGATGACTCCTATGGCTGACAACTAGCTGGGTATTATATGCAGGCTAACTGCTAGAACTCTGGTATTTTAACGAGAAATGCCAATTTCCTAGATTTGTAGCAGCATTATTCATTCTCCCCCTCTTGGATACTCTTCTGCTTTATAGATCGGTTTCAGCAAGATCCAGTATCAGGTGCTATTCCTTCTGTCTGTCTAGGAAGCAACAAGAGTTTTCACTAGAAAGAACATATTGCCTCTGAAAGTAATCAAATGTCTTCTCTGCAGTGCTCTAACAAGGAATGCAGGTGTTGCTGCCTTTGGAGTGTTGCATGGCAAACTGTGAAAGCAGTTGTGTTAACAGCATACCAAGCCACAGAAAACTACAGGGAAAAAGGTTGGTTTGTCTTCAGCAAACAACAGACTGCAAGTATTACTTAATATTAGAGGACAGAACCTTAAAAGATATTAAAATGCCTTGTGTACAGTGGTTTCAAAGGAAATTAGATACATGTATGTCTCCGTATGGTCACGGGCACAGCATATCCAAGTTTAAGTGCAAAGCCACAAAGCAAGATAGAAAGCACGATCTCCCGCCTTAGAGCTTTTTCCTTAAACTTAATTTCTTAGATTCTAAGCCTCCTAAAATACATTTTAAGCAGTTTAAAACCCCCGATGTTTAAATAATAAGCTTCAATTTGTAAACATAAATTTGAAACGCCTTAGTAGTACCTGGAGAATATACCTCTTGAAAAGGTAGTGGGAAAGAAAGAACAAATGACATTGTGTAGTTGATGGGAACATGAGGAAGAATTTCTTCACTCTGAGGGTGACGGAGCACTGGAACAGGCTGCCCAGTGAGGTTGTGGAGTCTCCTTCTCTGGAGATATTCAAGACCCGCCTGGACAAGGTCCTGTGCAACCTGCTGTAGGC
>Ga0181612_131150_pt1 | contig 11325 bp, 8 predicted proteins | sample HoacroProtozoa21_FD_119630 | JGI IMG/M metagenome (GOLD analysis project Ga0181612, IMG submission 119630) | Hoatzin crop microbial communities from Cojedes, Venezuel. Combined Assembly of Gp0051906, Gp0051904, Gp0051908
AAGGCAGCTGTGGGACCAAGGGTTGCGAGCGGAACCCCACGCCAAAGAGAAAAAAACAAAAAAAAAGGGTCGCCACAGGGGGGGGGGGGGGGGGGGGGGCGGGAACCGACCACCTTTGCTTTCTGTAAGACTTCAAACACCAAGGTTTGTACGCAAGCAATGACCATCACAACTATTCCAGTAAAGCTCTGTGCAACTGAACCCTGCCTTACTGAACGTCCCTCTGAGCGGACAGACATTTCACACATTTCTTTCATAATCCCACAGCACTGTTTCCTATATTGACTTACAGGTTTGTACATCAATTAAACATGCTTTCTTGTGCCATCAGTAACATTGCTTGCTGAAAGGACCAGGGCAACAGACTCAAGATGCAACAAGGCAAATTCAGGTTAGATGTTAGGAAAAAACAAACCTCTCAGTGAGGATGGTCAAACAGCAGGAAGTCCAGAGACGCCGCGCGATCTGCTTGCACACACTCAGAACCTGGCGTGACACTGCCCTGAGCAACCCAGCCCAGCGCTGAAGTTACCCAACTAGGCTCCCTTCCAACCAAAACGATTCTATGAAAGCAGCTGCTTTACTAGATGACCTCTTGTAAGATAAGGAACTTGTTAGGTGTATGCTCAAAATATAATCAAACAACTTAGACTTACTCCAGACTGCCTGCCGATTTTCTGTTCCCCAGCAAGTTGTTTTACTTTCAGTTTATTCATAGTATAAACAAGCACCTTAAAATTGCTTCCACCATTCACATTAACCACTACAGGACAGTGATGAATGCAGTATAAATGCTGAAACAGAGCTAAAGAGCACAGGGCACTTCATCTTTGTAACATGTGACTTAAATTCAGTTAGACTGGATACTCTATCATTTAATGCCAAAATTGCAGGAGGACATTATGGACCTGCAGTTTTATCTTCTTCACGTTTCTCTTCACCCAAAGTCTGCAATGGACGAATTTTCTTATTAGCTCTGACGAGCACACAGCTTCATGCAGGAATTTCGGCAAGCAATTTATAAAGCCTTATCTTACGTCACACAGGAAGACTTCAGCAAAGAGGATGTTGCTTAATGTACAGACATGAATAGCCAAGGCTATAAAAAAAAATCCACAAGTAGAGAAAAAGCATAAATTGAGTTACTAGACAGTGAGAGATTAGATACTGCCTACTTCACTACTTCATACAACAAAAAAAGTAGCAAACTGGCTATGAAACAGGCTCTTGGAAAACCTAGCACTGGTGGAACATGCCAGGTATTTCACAGCTGGAAGCACCAGTAGACGTCACAATTTATAGGAAACCTGCAAAAGCAGCTGTGATGGGTTACAAAACATCACAGTATTGCATAAGCCAGCAAGGAAGCAGTCATTTAGCAACTGGTCATTTATTTCCAGTGATTTGTGTTCTACGGGGACAGCAGTGCCCCTTAGCAGCTGCTCAGCCCACGGATACAGCCTGCCCTAACGACAACCCAGGTCTCACCGTACCAGAAGGTCCTTCAATAGAATGTTGACTGAACTTCACAAAAAAAATTCTGGGGTTTTTTGGGTGTTTTGTTTGTTTTTTTTTTTTTTTCTTCAAATAGCCATACCTCTTTACAAACTACTTCTCAAAGGCTCTTGACTAATTAGTGATAATGGGTCCCATTACAAGTTTATTACAGATTTTCAAAGCTTATTTTGATGCAATGAAGAGAAAGATGAGGAGAGTAAGTTTGGTGCTGTATTACCAGGCCTTGCCAGGCACCACAAAACCTGAGGAGGAACCTGCAACATCAGCAGCCAAAAAACTCTCCTGCTAAGCTGCACTTGCCACTTTGATTAAGTCTTAGAAGCACATCATATACATGATGATGCCAGCCTGGGATGTTTAGAGTACTCCTGATGATTAACTAATGGAGTTGACTAAATCTTGCTGCTTCTTAAAACCTGAAGCCCATCTTCTCTCCTGTAAGTGAACATGCAAAAGTCAGGTTAAAGAGAAAGGGAATCCTCCATGTATTAGTAGCAGCAGACTCACCTGAACTTGCTTGCGGAGTTTGCTCCATTCGTCTGTCAAAACCTGCAACTGGAGACGGCTCTGTGCAGATTCCAGCTCTGCCTGTCTCCGCAATTTTTGTTCCTTTTCTAAAGAGCTGGAGGAACGAGAGGAAAGCAATCCTTAGGACTAGGTACTACCTAGGATACTTCTCTGGGCTGTCTCCTCCTACCCCCAGCCTTCATCCTCACACAGGTCAACTCAAGAGTAACAGAAAATCTGATACCGCGCTCATCCAGCACATTCACCTCGAGGTGTTCTCAGTTATACAATGGTACTGAATGACTCACTCAAGCATTGTTGCATGGAAAAAACAGCCTTTCTCCTCACCCTCTCCAAATGTGCTAATTTAGTAGAGTGAAAGAGAAATCAGTTTTGTTTTTTCTACAGAAACAGTTCAGCAAATTCTATACCATCAATGTCCATGTAATATATACCATGTCAGTAATACAGCAAGTCATAACACGGTAAGATCTTCAAGCTCGTTTCTACTACCAGTAACTAATTTTGTACTTCAGGTAATACAGCTGAATCAGAAATAGACAGATACAGATAAGTTCTCTATAAATACCCATATAGAAGCCACACTGAATACCTCACCTTGAGCCTAAAAGTGCATGCATGCAATTTAGCAGCAGCAGTTTTGATAACATACTCCAATTTCTCTTTCATATATGCTTTATGCATGAAGGAGCAGTTAAAAAGGAGGAAGAAACACCAGTATTCCTTAAAATTATCTGAATGTTTGGTCTGCAGTGTTGACCACTGCATTCTGCACTCCAAAAGCTGCAATATTCCGGTTATTTCAGTAGTTCAGGTGCAGGGAGATCTAGCTTGCCTAAGTACCTTCTAAATATACAGACTTAGACTTGCATGTTTACCAAGCACAGAATCCTGCCATTTCCCTATAGTGCCTTCAGGCATGTTTTCATTTGTTTGTTTTTTTCCCCCCCGCTGTGGAAGAAACAGGTGAAATGCTTTATTTAAGCATCACAAACATTCTTTACACAAGCAACCAGAGCCAGAAGGCTGGCTTTATTGAATGTGATCTTATACCTAATTCAGGGCTACACGCAAACAATATCGATGCATGCATCAGCGTTCACGTTTGCCCTCCGCTCATGGCTGTGTGCCACAAAGCAGCCACTGCCAGCAACCTGACTGGGCAGACAGGCAGGCATTGCTGTCTGCCTCCCGACAGCAACGGGAGGCAGAGGAGGTGCAGGGCAAGCGGGGAAGGGCTGCAGCGAGATCGAGACAGAAGCAGCAGTTAGACAACTGCCTCTCCTTGAGACATAACGAGGTTTCCACACCCAAATGCCTTCTGCGCTTTTGAAAAAACCTTATTTATCATTTGTTTTGCGGTGTCAATCCAGTAAAAGAAGCGTGACCTTCTAAAGGTCTAGTTCAAACACCATCAGGCAGTGGCAATCTGGACAGAAGAGATACTTTCCTTTCGTGACAGTTACTCCTCAATCATTTCTGATTAATAATTACCAGGATAGCGAGCTTTCTCTTGAAAGACTGCATTGAAAGAACAGCAGTATAGTTAAGAGACATGTGAAAGACTCCAATTAAATTCTATTCACTACAAGATTCAGGAGAACTGGTATCTGCAGGCTTTTAATTTCAGAATAGTATCTGTGACAGCATCTTACTGAAAAGAAATTAGTCCCCATTTTCATACCCGCTTTTCCTTTTTTCAGTAAGAAGTCCGCATTAAACTTGGAGGGGGAAGTAGAGTCATAGCAATGCTTGCTGACCTTTTGTAAGTAAAGCTACATGAAGAGTTTGACAAAGCAAGACGGAAAGTGATTCATATGAGAGATTACTCTGTCTAATGCATGCAGACAAGATGGCAGAAAAGGTCAGCCATTCGCCCCCCTTGCATTTCTAACTATGCCTCACTTTTCTCATCTAATGATGAATTAGCAATACACAGCTTTTTGGCAACTACTCTGCATGATCTCCCGTGATGCCATTTCAGGATGCAGCACACAATAGCTTTTGCGATTTCAGTGCTGCAAAGCGCAAACTCCAGAATTCTGTTCCAGCAGAAAATTCTCCTTCCAGGTACGACACGTGCAACACAGCCTTGGTTTGTGAAGCCAGCCATACTCATGACAATCCCCAAGGGAATGCATAAATTTGCTTTGGACAATACAGGAAATTAAAGCAAGAAGTAGAAGCCAGACTGCAGCTTTCAACAGCATATGGTCAGGGAGGTCACATCTTTACTTGGGGACTCCGTACCTTTTCATGCGTTCCTGTTCACTGGTATCCAGCGCTTTCAGAGTGCGAGCATACAGGATCACGATGTCAGACCGTTTCGCTTTCTTATTGCACTGAAATAAAAGACAGGTTCAGTTCATCTACAAGATTTTAAGGAGCCAAACTATGCATCCCTACAAGTCACCAGACATTACTTTGAAAAATCCTTATAGCTTTGAAGGGAGGGGTTGTCTGCTTGAAAACAAGTCCACAAAAACACAAACATACCACAGCACATTTGCAAGACGCTCCCTCACATGGACACCAGAGCTCTAATCAGGGCTACAACAGTTCAGGTCATGTATCCTATTGCACCTTTAATAATGCATCCTCCTGCTTCCCACAAAATTTGTTCTGCTATAGCACCAGTGACACAGCATGGTCAGGTAAGTTCCAGGGACAACAGAAAAACAAACCACAAACAAAACCCATCCAAAGAGGAAAAAAAAAGATCTGAACCAAAACACCAGCCCAACTTCTATTTTGAAAACATCAAGACTGGCTACTTGGCCAACAGACAAGGAATTGGGAACCCCCGAGTGTACTCCCAACTCTATTTACACACTGTATTTCTCTGATCAGCTCCTATAGGCCCAAATCCATAAAAGCATTCCAGTGTCAGTATGAAATACTGACATCCCGCTGACTCAGTCGTACACGGGGAGTCAGATATGTCAATAATTTTGTGTGGCTGGCTGTGATCATTTAGTACTTTAGACTCTCCTTAAAAAAGAAGAGGTAATACCTCCGAGTGGGAACTTCAAAGAAATTACGGTGTCTGCAAGCTTACTGCTTTGCTAATCTACTTTGTTGATCAGAAAAGAGGCAGCAAATACTCAGATCAAGTAACCTCCACTGAACATTAAATTCCTACGTACACTTAAAATGCAGATTTGTCCATTATTCAGTAGCATGAAGGTATCACGGGCAATGTTGTCAGATCAGGAAAACCCCCTCCCCTCATAAAGAGCCGCCTTGCAGAGCAGTAAGTGGCTAAGACGGCTTTCCCGGCAGCCAGCAGCTGTCACTGGCAGGATCAGGAATGCCACAATTTCACAGTAACTTGCACTCAAGCCACTTAGTATACAGAGCACCATGCGCAGCAAGTCTGTGCTATTTAATCAGGGAATGCCCAGTCGCGAAGGACAGTGACTGAAAATGAAGGGAAGATGATTTAGCTGCAAGGTTCTCTCCAGAGCAAGTTCTCCCAGGAAATCTTCAGTAATTACATCACTGGAAGAAACAGAGGGAGCAAGCGCCCCTTACGAGTTGTTAGTATTCAAGACGAAAGAAGTCACAAAATTCCAAAGAGCAAAGATGCCAGGAAGGTCTCTGAGAATTCTCTGGAGTGGGCGAAGAAAAGCTTGCACAGAATTGACAGGGATAAGAAAAATAAGGTTTGGGCCTCTGCCATGGCAACAGTGATTCTTTAGGTTCAGTCACAGTGCACATCAGCAGGAAGCTTCTTGCCGAGAGAACAGAATCCTGCACAAAGTCAAGCAAGACCATGGAAGCTCTCAAAATGACAAAGCCAAAGAAATCCTGGGCTTCCGCCCACCGACTTGGAAAGCGACAGAACTGAATCCTATTTACAAGGTACTCGTTGACCTATTTTTTGTCAACATTCCTTTCTGGAGAAAAGGAATAAGGGCACCACAGAGAAGTGTAGACCTAATTGAAAGAGATCTGTATTACCCATGGAAACCGAACTGAGAAGAGCACCTTAAAAAGCAGACCTACAACTTGCAAGTCCACGTTGAAGGATGCAACCTGTTCCTCAGTTTGCAAGCTACCTAAACAACCTGACCTGCTTAAATGCTGCAGAAGTGGATGCAGTTCAAAACAGAAGATCAACCGTCTGAAAATGGTTCTCAAACAGATTTCTTGTCCAGTAACGTATTCTTTATGCTTAGTTAATTGCTTCTAGGAATCTGTCTGGCATTCCCACCCTCCAAGACCACAGTGCAGCGTGCTGAAACCAATTACAGGTTTAGCACTTGAACTCGTTAACTTCTGAGTTGCTACTCACAAATGCCCCACTTCAGGGAGACAATCCAAGTCAGAATTCTCCCTTTAAAGCAGCACTAGCTGCTCCTGGCCTAGTTACATCAAAATAATAGTGATTTGTGTTATTTCTCACAGCAGGCAAAGGTGAATTCTTCATGCAGCAAGCAGTTGTAACAGTTAATAACTTTCGCTGCAGGCATGATCAGCAGACAGCAAGCCCTTTCCAGTGCACAGAAACGTGCATTTTACCTGGGGGCACTTCCCTGCTTGTCCCTTGAGCCACCTTTCAATGCATGTGTAACCAAACAGGTGTCCGCATCGCAATGCGGAGAGACGGTGGTCCCCAGCGTTGGTCCACGGCTCAAAGCAGATGGCACAGGTATCCCCTTCCTCCTCCTCCAGCGGGGCAAGAGGAAATGACGGTTCCAGTTTCTTATGTGGAGTTCCCTAGGATTAAAAATTAAAAAAATTTTTTTTTTTAAACAAATGCAGCACTAACCATATTTAATCTGTCTCCAAAAAAATTTAGGTCATCTTACCTGATTTTGCTGGACTTCAGCTTTTTCACTTTCTTGATTTCCATGTTCTGCAGAAGCTTGAGGTGGCTCCACTTGTACCTGGCTGGAAACTAAGGAAAGCATTGCTTAAATGAACTGAAACATACCAGGGGGAAAAGGAGTTCTCCTTGACTTGATCCGAAAGTGTTGGGCATAAGGTAAGCAGTGCAACAACGGCACAGGTTACATACAAAGCTTCAGATCCATGTCCTGGACACTGAAGGTCGGGCAGTCTGTGCGTAAGCCCTTCTATTCACCAATGGTAGTGCTGAAGAACTTCATGCTTTCTTTCATAGAAAGCAGCAGAATTTCAGCATATTTGGTGAAAAAGTAGAGGTCTTTTAAAGACAGCAAATGTTATCAGGATTTTCTGACCTGATGGAAACAAATATATCTGTGTACAGGTCTATAGTTAGGCTGAATTAAAGAGAGATTCCCACATCGTTATGCCCAGAGAAAGACAGACACCAACATGAAGTTATTTTGCCAAGGGATCTAAACATACATATTTCATGTGCCAAGAAAGTATTTACCGTATGCTATCTGTCCATTCACCCTGACTGAAGCAGTTTACCAGCTGGTTGTTATTGGAACTATTAATTCTGCTGGGCCATATGTTTTTGTGGTGGGCCTCTGTTAGCCCTTCTGCTGAAGTATGAGCACACAGAAACGCTACGTTTGGATTACCACCACCAGCATACTAAAAAAGGAGCAGAGCTCACTGTCTAACCCCTATCTCCTGACAAAACAAAAGAGTTATCAGTCACATTCAGTATTTGAGGCAGATACTCTCAATCAACTAGAGAGGTATCACCTAACCCTGGTAAATGTCAATAAAGTTTTCAGCCTTGATGGTCCTGGGCTGAAGAGGAAGCAGTGGCTTCTATAAGCCAAAAAGACAAGGGAATTTCAGAAAATCCAACAGAGAGCATATGCTCACACAATATCAGACAGTACTTAACAGCTTGAGCTCCTGTCACGTGTAAGACTAGCACAGAGCAAGCGGAATAAATCTGTTCAAAAGGCACCTCATAGATGTACCCTCAAAAAAAGGTGTCAAGGTGAGCTGGTCAATCAAAATCAAACCTAAGGGCAGAGAGTGAAACCTAAGGACATTCCTTAGAGACTGAAGTAAAAAAATCTTGCTCTCCTATTCTCTGGGCATCGATAACCTTGAATAGCAAGTTAACTACTCGTCACTCTTACATAAACTGCATACATCCATCACAAACAATGTCAGTGAAGTGCATGGCAGCCTGTGGACATGAGTCTGGATAAAGGACTGCGTGACAGAAAAAGCTGAGGAAGGAAAAACAAAAAGCCCACTGTCTTAAGTACCTCTACCTGCTCAGCCCAGTGTCACAAGATGATACAAGAACGAAAAGAAAACTCTAAACTGAAGCAGACTGAAATCACAAATAATTAAAAAATACTGAATCAGATCCTTCTCTGAAAACTGAAAGCACTGCTGATCTCCACAGATGCGACTTGATGTCTTCAATAATACTCCTTGCTAATATATGACAGCAGAAGCGTGCTAAGTAATAACCTCTAATCTTGGAAGTTATTCTGAACATTTCCAGGATTATTTATAAGTAGCAGCCGGCTAAAAGACTGTAACATTATGGTAGCAATCACCCGCTGCTGCTACCGCTCTTGGGAACTGCTTGCCAGGAAGCCTTGTGGCACCAGCCTGCTCCCGTCAGCTGTGGGCACAATGATCTCTTAGCACCGTCTGTCGCTCGAAAGGATTTCCCCACTGAGTATTGAAACAGCACGATGAGTTTCTCAAATCAGTCTCTCCAAAGCTCAAATACAGCACAAACCTTCCGAGCTAGCTGCCGGAGGTATCTCCGGGGCTGACGGTAACAGCGGTGCCGCAGCCTCCACCGCTTCCTCCTCCTCAGCAGAATCGCCGCTGTCAGAGTCGCTGAGTTCTATTGTTTCGTCTGAGCTGTGTTCCTGGTTGTCCCTCGCAGTGTGTGAGGGCTCCAGACGCAGAACTGGTCCTGTAGCTGGCTCTTGGGTCCTGCTGAGTTGAAAGTAACTGTCCAATGCTGCCCTGAGTCTAGAAAAAGCCAGAAAAAAAGCCGCAGTTATTTCAGGTACGCTAATGACTCAAAATATTTCTCCACGCTTGTTTGCAGTAAAATTCCTAGGCTCTGACTGCAAGAGGAAGGTATCAAAGTTATCAAGACAGAGCCGCTCTGTCAGAGAGGCAATCCAATACAATTGCTCACTTTATGAATAATCAGCAGTATCATACAGCAACCATTCATTTTGCTCAGCTCAAAGAAAATCTCCTTCTCATTATAACAATATTGTCTTCTTTTGGGGTGGGGTGATGGTGGAGTTGGAGAGAAGAAAAGCACAGAAATACTGGCCACTAATAGCCTAAGGAACTCCTAATCGGCACCTCCAGCCCAAACTCTGACCTGGCTCCCATAGGCACTGGTAATATTAGATGCACGGGGCTTGTATCGGTGTCCCACTCCACCAACAGCTTTGTGCCTAGTCTTTCTGCTTTCCCTCTTGTGTTCTGATGGAGGTTCATCCCTGGACAGAAACATCCTCCCCTCTCCCCCAATCAGTTCAGCCACCATCTCAATTATCCCTCAGATTCAAAAGAGAAGTTTTTCAGGTTGCCTTCTAGCCCCAAGCACTACAGTGACCTCCACGTGCGATCCAAGGGCAAACAATGTTTAATCACCTGGGAGGAGAGGAGTTCTTGGCCTCACTGAATTTAAAAGCAATGCTCCAGTTAATTATAATTTCACCCTTGACATTTACAAAAGCTACAAAGATGAGACAAAAACCAAACAAACCAGAAATGGGGATTTCTTTCTGGCTGGAGAGCACCCCCATGCGTCACCCTTTAAACCCATCACAAATGGTGTTAAAAAGAATATTTTTTCTTTGCCTGGAGGTAACAAAAAACCCCTGCAGAAAAAAAAAAAATACTAGTTTGCATGTTCGTGAAAATTTCTGCAGCAATTGTCACCAGAAAACTTGGTCAGGCAATCCCCAAATGAAAGGTGAAATGCAAAACAGAGCACGAGCTCCACTGAGCTACATGCTGGCTGGAACAGCCGAGAGTCAGCACTGCTGCCGGAAGCACCGCCAGGAATCTGGCAGAGCAGAGGGAATGGTGCGAGCAGAAGCTCTGCAAGCAAGGTGGAGAGCATAGAAGGGCTCACAAGTCAACAACACTGCCAACGTAAGAAATGGGGGGATTCAATTAACAAGAGCAAATATCCTGCCAAAAGGGATCAGAAAGCGCTGTGCCATTATTGAGCTTAAAAGGTACATGAGCTGCCCAGAATTTGGCCACAACCACACACCTGGACTGAACTCGGTTCTCTATGCCAGGGAGGAAGGCAGTTTTAATCCAATGCCAGGCTTGATAAGTTCAGACCCAATTTAATTTCTGCTTTACCTGGCACTGACTGTCCTCTGGGAACCACCAATTCTCTGTTGCCTGCGAGCTCTCCTCACGCGCGGACGCTGCAGCGCAGGCAATGGCTGATATGGATCCGACGCCCCTTGCAGCCTTTGCAGTCCATTGAGAGCCGAGGTAGGACTCGAGCGCGGGTTGGGGCCAGGAGCTGCTTCCCTTGCTGTAGCAGCATTTGGTATGACAGCAGCATCATCAGCAGGAAGAGCTGTAACACTGCCTGCTCCTTCACCGAGCGCTGGAGCACCGGACGACAGCGCTGCATGACCAGCGGGCACTGCGGGAAGCGTCCCGGGGCTCTCTACAGAGTCACCAGCCACCGGCTGGAGATCAGTTTCCATCTCTTCTTGAGCCATGTCTACAAAGAGTTAAAGAAAACAAATAGCATTTGCAAGTCTGCAGCCTGCTTCTAGCCTGACAGTGGCAAGAATCAGGTGCAGCAGCAGTGACTACAAAAGCCTTTAGAATTCAGACCCCAGAGACAATTTGTCCTTCTGCCTTAGACAAGCAGCGGAGCTAAACCGTCTCAAGTCGATAGAGGTGCGTGAGCTGGCACAGCAGGCAGCACCCTCCCAGAGTCCTGGACTCGAAGTCTTCGGCTCAACAGCAGCTAGAACCGAAGGCCCACTGCAAAACCAACTTAAGTCAGCCTTTGGATGCATATGGAACATTACGGATTTCTTGCTGGCATCATTTACTTGCCAGTAAATTCATGTGGATCTTGGAGAACAGAGTCTGGAAATATTCGAGTGATTCTCCACAGTGAGCAGCACTGCACAAACACCCACCAACAAGCTCTACAATGCAGCCCTTTGTCCGTCACACTGCTCTCAGGAGGTAGGTTTATTTTCAAGTTTCTTCAAATAAAATTCCACAACAGTAACAAGTTACCACAACCCTTTCCCACAGCTCACTTAACAGGCCTTTCAGGTACTTCATATTCACCAACACCATGCCAACCCAGAAAGGGTATCACAGCAGAACCCACGACCG
>Ga0181612_149776_pt1 | contig 11325 bp, 5 predicted proteins | sample HoacroProtozoa21_FD_119630 | JGI IMG/M metagenome (GOLD analysis project Ga0181612, IMG submission 119630) | Hoatzin crop microbial communities from Cojedes, Venezuel. Combined Assembly of Gp0051906, Gp0051904, Gp0051908
ATAAGAAAGTCCTACAGGATGGGATTTAAAGTGTTGTTTATCAATCACACCTCTTGCTTTCCCTGATCCAGAGGAAAACTATGCTATAAAGGAGGAAAGTGCATTGTCTGCATTCTTCATGGCACATCCATGTGGTTATATGGAAAATATGATTTATATCGCAGCATAAATCATATAGATGTGCAGAGCATAGTTTCTATGAAGTAACCTATATAGTAGTTCAGAAATTTCCTCCAAAATCTTCTTGGGTGTTGAAATTAGGCTGACTTGTCTTTTGTTTTTCTTCCTTCTTTCTAAGACAGTTTTTATGCTTACCACTCTCCTGTCCTCTGGGACCTCACCTGCCATCCTTGAATTATTGAACAAAATGACTTAGCTGCTCAGAGCCACTTCCTTAAGCATTTGAGTTGATTCTGCGAGGTCCTGATGGGTCAGATGCATCTGTGTTGCCTCCATACTGCTTAATGCAGTGTTCTCTCTCAAGGCTCTTTCTTCTACATCAGTTTTACAACTAATTGTATTATCTATGTGATCACAATTAACCTTTATTTTTAACAAGAAGATAGAAATTTCCTACTATCTTTCTGAAAATATAGTCCACTTCTCACCATCTCTGCATCACAGGCTATATGTTTTCCTTCCCAATGAAACAATAGGATGTTCTTCTCTTTGTCTTCCTCTTATTTTGAGTTATTTCCAGATCTTTCTTTGGTTGCTGTTGTTAACTAATTTTTATTCAGTCTGCATATTAATCTTCTTGGTTTTTTTGCTCCACAGTTGGGTTTTGCTTTTATTTCTGTATAAAAATTTAAGACTTCTTTCCACTTTATCTGTAATCTTCTTTTTTTTCTTTTCCTGCCCAAACCTTCAGGTTCTTAAGGCATTCCTGGTACAACCATTTTGATCTCTTCTCTTGTTTTCTTTGCTTTGACACTGGGGTTTGCTGATATGTATTTGATGGACTCTTTCAGCAAAAGCCAATGTTTATTTCATTGCTACTGAGACAGTCTACCAAGGAAGCAGTATTACTTCACATTTGTTGCCCACTTTGTCAAGTCTGTTTCTATTTTGCCATTCTTACCCCTTCACTTCTTTAAAAACGTGACAGTTAATGCCACTGAGACAGCCTGGAAGAAGTTACCTTTCACCTTTAGATTTTCAGCATTTTTTTTACCACATTGCTTTTCTTCCCCTCCTAAAACAAAAAATGCCTGAAAATTTCAGCTGTCACTAGGTCACATGCTGCTGCATTCGTTCTCCAATAAATAGTCAACTCATTCAAATCCCTTGGGTCTTACTTGATCTCATCCTCTGGTTGCCTCCTTCAGCTGCCCAGAAAGTGTGGGTCCTGCTTTCCCCTACTCCACAAGTGCACTGTGGGATTCAGTTGCTGTTATTTTTTAGCTTTCTTACCACTATACTCCTTTAAAAGCGGTATGAAATGGTCCTCACATTATACTCAGAATTTTGTTATGTGCAGAATGGAATGGACCATGTACTAAGGAAAAAATAAATTATTATTATTAGCCAGTCTAACTACAATGCAAAAGTTAATTAACTAATACTCCTAATCCAAATGGATACAGTTGAGGCTCAGTAACAACAATAACATTAGAATTGTTATACAAGAAAACTTACTAGCGTCTACCCACTTTCTCTGGTGTGATGCTCACCCTGTCAACATCCCTCTGCAACCCAGGGTTGACAGATTTAGTCTCCCTTGAGCACAGAGAGAGGGTTACGATGAGTCGTCACCACCCTGAGGTCTTCCCTGACAGGAGCATGATGTCCATGGCGAGGGTTTTTCCTCCTCACTCTTGGGTCCTCCAAGCGGTATCTTCATGCTCCCACTTCCAATCACTTTCTCCCTGGTTCCCAGCACCAGAGGCAGAGCTGCCCAGCTCTAGCCTGGGCACACACAGGGCTGGTGTTTCCTGGGCAGTCCTTGGCCATGCTGAGTGTCCCCAGCGCTGAGTTCAGGCAGGTCGGATGTGAAGCCCATGTCCACAGGGCACTTTTGATCACAGGGACACGCAGCTCAGGACACAGTAAGCCCAGAGCCATCTTGAGACCCTGAGGTGTTGGGTCAGTGAAAGGTTGGGGGCCTTTAGATACTGAGAGCAGAAAATCATATTTGCTGAGCTTCACCAGTTGAAGGTGATGTTCCAGCCTCCAAAATAGGGTGGGTGCAGCAGGTTGAGAAACAGTGCTCCCGAAACTTGACCTCATCTGACTGTTTACCTGCTCGTGTAATTCCTTACGACGGCAAAAGTCTAATCAAGGCCCACAGAGATTGACACACATGAATCACTTCTCTCTGGCTTTGTGAGCTGCATCAGCTCAGCCCAGGCAAAAGCAAGGGTTGGCTGAGGGATGTGAGGGAGACTGCAAAGCTGGCAGGATGAGGTGGAGGAGAGGGAAGCTGGGGAAGCTGGGTGGTGTGTGCCTGCTTCAGTAAGAGCAAACTGCCCCATCCCACAACACCCATCGCAGCTCACAGCTCCTTCTGACCTCAGGGAAGCACTACAGATGTCCTCCTGCTCTGCAGGTGTTTGCTTTCATCGATAAGCACCGCCCGCCACTGAAGTTTTGGGCTGCTTCTTTTAAACTCATGCCTGTCTCCATATTGTCATACAGAGAAATATGTTTGCAAACAGGACTTCAGGTAACTAATACTTCCCTCCAGTACAAAAGCTAGCAGATGAGCAATTGCTGGAGGGACATATGTTCAGACGGTTTTCAAACTTTGATGCCCTGTGATTTGCAACTCTCTGTAGTTGAAACTTGCAGACTCTTCTTTGCAGCACTAGTCTTCAGGGGAAAGAAACCAGTCAAAAGGCTCTTGCTGATTTCAGTGGGATTTTGACCAGACTGTCAGTGAACTTTTAAATGACTTTAAGTGAGTTAATACTTCACACACTCTTCTTTACCCCATGCAGCGGCTGATTGCTCCAAAGTTTTCTAGCTCTCTGCTTGCTGAAGAATTGAAGAAACTGTGTCACCTTGCCTGACTGAATGTTGTCCTTCCCTCATGCATTTATTTCCCTGCTAGTTATTTTATAAGTTAGATGACAATATTTGCCATGTTAGTGAACACATCTTAGTGTTTGGGTATGCTTTAGTGAGCCCAATTGGACTCTGATCCCGAATGCAACCTTGCGCACTGCTGAAAGACAGATAATAAATAATCACAGCACAAAACAGGCATGACTGATTTTCCAGTTGTAAGCTGCTCTCTGGTCACTTAAAGCTTTCTCCTATTCATGAAATACATCTGGCCGTACAAACTGGTGGAAATTGTTTTTGCTTTCCTCACTGGATGTCTGAAGGCTTGAGGACTGGGGTCTTTCTATTTAATAGAAAAAAGATAGATCACAAGGAAGGAACAGACCTGTGTCTGGTATGAACATTTAGGATCTCCTAACACTCTCGCCCTTTCCCTATGATAATTCTACAATGCACCAGAATAATTCAGCTGCAGGAATAGCAGTGGCATTAACCCCCTACTTCTTTCCAAATTCACTTTCCTTACTCTGTTCTTGCTGATTATAACACCTCGCACAGGACATTTGCCACTGGTGTGTGGGTAATATAAAGCATTGCACTACTAATGAAAGAGGAAAAGAAAAGGTGCCATTTAAAGATAAATCAGGATCTTGCTGTCAAGGTGACTCCAGATGTAGTGCAAATGCATTAACTAGAAAAAAAGCAGAACCATGCAGTGAGTGTATTGCTCTGGGAAGCACAGATTCAACGTGCTGAAAGGCAACCTGAGGTGACAGGGGTGGAGGGGGACCGCTTGGCCATGGAGAAACTGCGTACAGACAAACCATAACAAAATTTAAAACCTCAGTCAGGTTGTGCTTCCAGGCATAAACAGCCAGAGTCTGCTACATCACTGCTACTCTGAAAAGAGTCGGTGGCCAACACCAAGCAGGTCTGTGAGAGATGTTTGAAGGCATGTATAAGGAATGACCATCACCCTAATTTCAAATGAGGTGAAAAGAGCAATTAAACCAATTCATAGTACAACAACTGGAAGAGACAGAATCCACTACCCAAAGCAATGGCCCAGCCATCAGGTAGGCTGTGTGACCTGAGACCCAGGCAGAGAACACATGCCATCTCCGCAATTTAGCTGTCTAGGAATTAGATATCTATTTTTCTCGTCTCCTTCTGCAGTCAAAATAGACATGTGTGGTAGTTTACTCCTCACACCTTAAAGCGGCAAGAATCTGGAAATTTCATTCTCCATTGACTTTGTCCTGTAAAGTTAGTCTGTATTAACTTTTGGGCAATGGAAGGTGAGATAAGTCTTGTCTCCAGAGGCGCAAGTGGCACAAGCCAGGGAGATCAGGACAAATCTAGCAGTGAGCAGGTGAAGCAGACGGGATCCTGACCTGAGGTTGAACAGAGGGGCAGAGATCACGGACACCGGACATGTAGCAAGTGCAGGATGGGCAATCGTCTTTGAGCAAAAAGTTCCTGGTACTTCTACCTACTCTGCATGCAGGATTGCATGCAAAAGGGGTTCTAGGAACAGAGGTGCTGACTCTTGCAGGGCCTTACTGGTAGGATTCAGGAGTGGAATACAGAAGGCAGAAGCAGCACTTTAATTCAGATGTTTGCACTGTAGGTCTGCGTTTGAGCAAATCACCCTTGGTTCTCCACTCCAGAAAGTCATCATTTATACTTTCTATATGCACCAGGAGACAAGAGTTTGATCCAGATGAAAGAGGAACTGTGCTTTGGGCCCCCTCAGCCCAAGAGACTATCCTGAGCTATTGTACAGATGAAGGGAAGAGGGAGTGTTTTAAAATAAAGGAGCAGCAGCTCTGTCTCTGTGAATGCAGAGTGTCTCCGGATCCCTCGGGACTGCTGATAGATAAAGGGATGCTCAGGGTAGGTAATCTAAAGAGTATGGGGTTTTCTGGGTAGGAGCTGCCTAGCTTTGCAATGAGCAAGGATCTCTGTACACGCCTATAGGCAGAGCTTTAAGGGGAAAAAATGGCACCCGTGTAGCTCAGGAGCCTCTGGGATTAGGTGATGGATGAGTGGGGATTTTCAGGATCACTGTTTTAGAGTTAGGTGCCTAAATTCCCTATAAATCTTCCTTTAGGTTTGTAAATCCTTTGTGAATGCTCTCGGTAAATAGGATTGCAGCCAAGAAATACCTGGCTTGTGTCAGCCATTTCTCTCCTCCAGAAATTAATCCTGCAAAGGCATGAATATTGGCTAGACTGTGGGTGCTGAGACTCATGCACTGTGCGCTCTGGGAGCAGGACGGTGGACCAGAAAGATGAACTGCTGCCTGGTCGTCGCTCTTGCAAAGGTCTTGTTGGGTGCTGTGCCTCACTTTCACCAAGGCAAGGGCAAGAAAGGAAAAGAAGAGATTTAAGCCTCCCAAGCTAAAAAAGGGGATCAATTCATTCTACTGTAAGCTGGACAAAGAAGAGAGATGAACCATGGTGTCCCCACACCACCAGTTTTAGTATCCACCCCCAGTGCTGAGAGATGTATGGCACTTTGAGTCCTTCTTTGTATGCCCTGGGAAACTGCTCTGTGCCATAGGCTGTTTCCATCAGTAGAGGATTCTCAGTGCAAGTGAAATTCACACCTTCAGTTCAGAGCATTGGTCCTAAATACACAGGGGAAGACAAGGGCAAGGTCCCCGGTTGTCCCTTCCTGCCATATGAAAGCAGGCAGAGGTAAAAGCAGGGTTAGCTTTACAACAGGGTGGCTTTCCCAGTGTTCCCCAGCCCCAACACACCTCCCTTTTTTTTTTTTTTTTGCAATTTACATTTTTCATTCATTTACACGTGATGTTAATCTTTCCTTAATCTCCAGTTCCTTGGTGTGTGTGGGGGGGATGAATTCCATTTGTTTTTGTTCCACTCTATCAGACACAGCAGCTATAAGATTAAATGATAACTGTGGACCTAATAATAAAAATACAATATAATGTAATGAAAGTAATGTAGATCTAATCCTCTGTTTTATTGCATCCTGAGTGCCTTTGGTGCTATTATTTTTTCCTATGCCTCTGTCTTTGACTTAGCTGCATCCTTTCAAGGAAGCAAAAGGATTTGTAAAGATTATAGTATTATTCTGTTGAGCACAGACTTGCTGTGGGGCACCTTTAATTACAAAATGCTATCACTGCTTATAGGGATGTGTGTTTATGTATGTGCTTGCTGGTGTGTGGTGTACAAGGAAGATATTCCAAGCACCCCAAAGCACTAATGCCAGCTCAGACCGCTATACCTGGGCAATGCTGCTGTCTGATTCTTTATACTGCATATTTTGTGCTGCTTCTTGCCACGGTCCCTTCACTCCCATGATTTCTTTCTGCTTTGTTATTTTTATTGTTTTAATCCTTGTTTAGGGAGAAACTTTAGAAGTGTTTAAAGCAGGAACTCATCTCTGCAAAACCTTCCTCTCTGGTTTCATCTGCAGCAGTGGCTGACCCTGTTGTTTGGGTAGTGATGCTTTAGAGGTCTCTGAGGTGCAAAGTAGCATGCCCTTTCTGACCTGTGCTGCCCTCACTGTCTCCTGATCTGTCTGGATCATGCTGGGAATATTATTTTGAATTCTGGAAGTGACTTCTACTCAAAGTGCCTAACAGCATAGCCAGCCCTCCATGGTAAGGACACTTTGGAGGCTCTTTTGATGAGGTCTGGGATGGGGAAACAGCTGGCCTAAGAATTTACATGGAGTCAATGGAAGAGATTTCCCATAGCTGCAGGTTCATGTATCCAGCTCTGCTGGCCTCATCAAAGAGAGGGAAGCAGCAGGAAAAGTTCCTGGTTTATTATCCTAGTGCTCTTTTGCAGAGATGCATTGGGCAGGATGTGAGATCAACATCACCCTGCTGCTGGGCTTAATCCTCTTTTAAACTAGGGACTATGCGCAGCTCCAGGGATCCCAGAAAGACCCTCACCTTGTACTGTATCTCCTCAGCCTGGATCTCAGTTTCATAATCCTCTGACAATTTTTTTTCTTTAGTCCTCCTGATCCAGGAAGGATTAATCCTGTTGCTACAAACACAGGTGCTAGGAAAGATCTTGAACATCAGGCAAAACAGAAATCAAGAATTCGTTGGTGCAAGAAAAATAATTCAAACATAAAATACATTTTTATTCTGCAGGATGAAAGCAAAGCCTTTGAAATGCTCCCCAGAGAGGTATGCAAGAGAAAGGAAATGTTTTCTACCCTGAATGCCAAAGAACTCACCCAGGATGTGACATAGCTGCAGTCAAGGCTGTCTTGGCCCAGGAAGGACCTGAATATGGATCCCTCACAGCATCAGAGCAGCCTCCTACCTCCTACCCCTGCAGGAGGGTTGGACTAGATGACCCACAGAGGTCCCTTCCAACCCCGACCATTCTGTGATTCTGTGATTCTGTGATTTGTCATCTCCTCTTTGCTGCGGAGAAGTCTTGTTTTGTGCATACAAGTGAGTAGTCAGTCAGACTACAGGACAAGTCAGCACCCTTGGAGCAGAAGGAGGTTCACCACCAGGTCCTAGCCTGGAACTCAGACCTGTCACAACCATAATGGTAGCAGTGGGATCCCACAGTGGGATCAACCACCCTGACAGCCTGCATGGACTCAACTCCACATGGAGATGTTTTAGACAGAACTCTGTTGGCTAAACAAAAGGGTCCAGCACCATTGAAGGTGCCCTAAGGCTTTCAACTGGTCTCCAAAAGATGCTCTAAATGGACACATCTTTTCAAGGCTTTGACATGCCTGCTGGGTCCACGTCAAATATCTCAGGGCATCTCAGATGGCACCAGACACATGTTTAGGCAACTAAATCATCCTCTAGCATCTGTGGATATCAACACCTAAATGAAAATGTTTTAATCTACCAATTAATCTAATCTCTTGTGCCTATCTGACCCAGATAGGACCTGAGAAGTCATTTTAATATCATGTTCATTAGAAGGCTAAACTCTCTCTCCTAGATGAGTCCAGGGGATGCCCTCTAAGACTGGATACAGATTTTACATGTCTAAACGTAGGTGAGATGAATTGCACTCTGGGTGTGGATGTAAGCATCAGATAATTATATAGTATCTCCATTCATTGCATGAAGGGCAATCTAAACCAACTCTTACACCTGGTCAGTCTGGAAGCTTCTACCCAGTCTCCTGCAAATCAGCAGATGGAGAGGGTGCTTTTCAACTGGCCAGAGACATCTATTTGGTCATAGAGCATCCCTGGATGCCTCTCCAATAAAGCATGGATTTCCACTAGGTCTAGTGTTGTAGATTAGTCCCAAATGTGTATCTCAGGGTAGTCAGGTGGCATTAGATCCCAGAAAGCTTTGCAGACTTGGACTTGATTCCCACTGCTTACTGCAGTTTCCCCTCAGTGAACCTCCATGCTTCCAGCTTTCCTCCTTTGTTTGTCTCATCTGCTGAGGCTCTGAGCTTCCCCCAGACCAGAAAACCTTCCAACAAACTATTCAGTCACTTGAACAGAGGTAAACCAAATCCTGAAAGCTAGATCCAACTCCAGAGTGATTTTAGACAGATACATATTTCTCTGTTTCACATCAAACCCAGTCTAGCAAGAGTAGCTGGGTGAACTAGCCATGTGATTCAGCTTCCTACTTGCTCTCCTGACAATCATTGCTGCTTCTTCCTTTGGAGAGCTCCAAATTGCTGGTGTTCTGCCTGTCAGCAGGCTGCAAATGTTACTTATGTGCTTGTGATACGCCTCCAGTAGCGTCTAGCACTGCTGCAGAACCGTGGAGAGCAATGCTAATGTGGTTCACAAGAGTATATCTGCAGAGACATGACCTCCAACCTGCCGGATGCAAAGCCCAGTCCCCGCTCTTTGACCTGTTTGAGCATTAGGATAATGCAAATTCTAACTTTTGGAGGTTGTAGAGACAGTCTCTAGAGGGAGACATGATCATACCAATTTCAACAAGGTATTCCCTTCTGTGGAGTCATGTATGTTGGAACATGGGGGACCGGCACCCACAATGTCAGCTTTGTAGTCTGACAACCTCAGGCTGGTCTTCCATCAGCTGCAGTGAAGGCTATGTTTGTCTTGTTTTGTCTACCTTCTTTTTCCAACACACCCTTTTTCCATCTTGATATTTTTGTAAGAGCCAAGCCGTAATTTGCATTAAGGGTATATATTCAAACAGAAAAGTCTCCCAGCAGTGGTTCCTTCACTTGGATAGTGCCTCTGGGTGTAACCTGCAGGTTGGACTAAAGGATGATCTTGAGTCCAGCCTCCTAGATAGAGAGGGAGTGAATGGTGTTGTGATGTCTGGAGCTGCACGCTGTATATTTAGACCGCTGAGCTGAAAGTCACAGAGGAAGGGAACCTGTTATTCATGGTTCTTCGCCAACACTTTGCCATATTCCTGCAAATGCTTATCTCATCTATTATTTCTGTTCTGCAGAAAGGAAACTGAGGCACTGCGCAATCATGTGCTCTGCTTAAGGCATCACAGCAAGGCCCTGTCAAAGAACGGATGAAAATACAAGTCTGTAGGTGCCTGCTGCCTCACCTCTACCTTTGATGATGGTAAAACAAGACTTCTGCATGACCTCAGAGCAGAATTTAGGAGAAATTCTGTTATGTTCAAGACTGCTGAGACTAGGACCCTGCGGGTGAAAAGTCTTGGGTAACTGTGAAGAATGGAAATTACTGAGACAATCATATCCACTCAGGAAGCAGTTTTTACTTTCTCCTTTCCCCTTCTACAGAGCAATACACCCTCTACACTGGGGAAGTGGTTCTTAAACACACAAGTCATTTTCCCTGTAGTGACATCCTGAATGATTTTCTTATCAGTCGAGCACTTGAATGTTAGTGTCACTTGTCCTGATCCGTGCTCCTCCATCTAGTTTCCTATCAAAACATAAGGAGGCACTGAAGAGGAAGATGCAAGATTCTGGGTTGCTGTAATTGTTAGGTGAACTGAGTTGGATGCTATGTAATCATAAACCTTGATCTTGGCTGTAGTCTTATTTTGTGGTAATTTTTTTGTACTGGGAGAATACTTTAAATGCTGCAGCGATGGATTTTCAGTCTGTCCACCGTGGCAGATGCAATGTCTGGAGGTTTTCACAGGATCATAGAATCGTAGAATGGGTTGGATTGGAAGGGTTCTTAAAGATCATCTAGTCCAACCCCCTGCCTTGGGCAGAGACATCTTCCACTACATCAGTGTACTCAAAGCCCCATCCAACCTGGCCTTGAACACTTCCAAGGAGGGGACATCCACAGCTTCTCTGGGCAATCTGTTCCAGTGTTTCACCACCCTCACGGTGAAGAATTTCCTCTTAATATTTAATCTAAATCTGCCCTCTTTTAGTTTAGAGCTGTTCCCCCTTGTCCTATCACAACACACCCTTGTGAAAAGTCCATCTCCCAAATCAAAACTTTCAGTGAGATAGGCACGAAATAAGAACATACCTCTTCACAGGGTGACCACTATCTGAAAACACTTTTAGATGCCTTCACCTATGGTCTTTTCAAAGCCATCAAGAGATCTGTTTCAATCAGCATAGCTTATTGTCCTGTATATCTTTAAAGATGAGGAAAAAGTCAGGAAAAAGGCAAATGGTCAAAATTTAGAAGAAGTTGGTACTATAATTTAGAGGTAGTAGGAATTCTTTTATTACTGGTATTACAAGATGCCCTCTTGATTTAATAAATATGTTAGATTTGGAAAGAAACTTAAGCAAATACGTAAAATGAACCCAAAAAGTGTTCCCCCATCCTCCCAGGAAGTCTGAATCTGACATCTTTGTGCCTAAGAGAGAAGAAGAATACGTTTTTTGGGGGTTACAGATAGCCTCTTTTAGATAGTCTCTTTTAAAGTGCGGTGGCCTATTAGCTAAGAGGTAAATATACAGTATGCAATATTTGATTTTAATAGTTACTGTTGTGTGTCAGCATTAAACTGTCATGAAGCTGTATAGACTTGTTTTTTAAAACATAAGTTGAAGAAAGTAGATGAAATTTTCACAGAGGCCTTTACAAGGCTTGAGTCTGAATGACTACCATGATTTTTCCTTCGTAGATCTCTTTTTTTTTTCCTTGTAGGAGAGAATTCTACAGTTTCTGCAATTTCACATCCACCAACACAAGGATAGATATAGCTGCCTAATATGTAGTACAGAATGATCCAATTATCATGTAAGAATTTACAGACTGAGTTTGCTTAGATGGGCACACAGATGGTTAATTAAGTGGTGAATAGGCAAGCAGAGCAGTATATTTCTTAGGTGTCTACCTATTGCACAACAGCCATTAGACTTAAACCGTGGAAAACCCTTCCTCCTCCTGAAA
>Ga0181612_154393_pt1 | contig 11325 bp, 6 predicted proteins | sample HoacroProtozoa21_FD_119630 | JGI IMG/M metagenome (GOLD analysis project Ga0181612, IMG submission 119630) | Hoatzin crop microbial communities from Cojedes, Venezuel. Combined Assembly of Gp0051906, Gp0051904, Gp0051908
CTTTTCTTTTCTTTTCTTTTCTTTTCTTTTCTTTTCTTTTCTTTTCTTTTCTTTTCTTTTCTTTTCTTTTCTTTTCTTTTCTTTTCTTTTCTTTTCTTTTCTTTTTTCTTTTCTTTTTTCTTTTCTTTTCTTTTCTTGCTTTCCTGTGTGAAACAGATTGTTCACAGAAAATTATTTCAAGAGCTTTTCCTTCACTTTCCTGTGCAGAGCTACAACAGAGTACTAATAGCATCTGTTTCTGCATATGCCTAGAAGCCCGTGCATTTCGAGTCACTTTCAGAATCAGGGCCACGAAGTGTAATAATTCACTACAAATTCTGATATGTACGTTTTTTTCTTAAAAGGTATTTGAAATTTCAAAATACCCCCAAATCCCTGCAAGCGTCCTCTCAGGAGAATAACTTTCTGGGGAATCGTGACATTCTTCATAGCATTCTGATAAAGAAGCAGCATGACAAACACTTAGGCTGATGAAAAAGCTGAATAATATCAAAATAAAATAAGAATACAAATTTACAAGCTGTATCAGTCATAATTAACCAGTCAGGAGAAATGTCAGTGTATACAGATCCACTATGGGAAAAATAGTGAATATTTTAGCAATTCTTTAGGAAGGTACTGAACTTTTCCTGCAATTAATTATTCATCCATAAAACTTTCCTTATTTCCTCCTCAAATTATTGCAGAACTTTCTTCTCCTCAGTGAGATCAGGAGTGTAATCACATGCATGTATACAGCACACAGACAAAAACACATACCCAGAAAAGAAGCTGCAACAGATACCACCCCCAACTTTCCCCAGTTGTACATTTGATGCTTGCTGGTGCCGTTAAGCAAACACAAAACAACAGCAAGCGCATTCTGTTGAAATGTTTAGCTAAATGGAACCAAAACAGTCACAGTTCACAATTTCATAAATACATTAATTAGAAGTGTCTCCAAATAGCATGTGATTTTGAATTATTAACATAAAACACTGCATTATAAATGACTGCAAATTGCATTCCTTAGTGCTCTCCATGCTTAATTTATTATGCCGTAGGAAAATTTGCAAATTACTTCACTGTTTTATATTTAATGGATAGTTTTATATGTATATTGTTTCATTAAGATAAAATTAAACCACAGTGTACATATTATATGCCTTTCCAGTGACATAAATGTCACTAGAGACCCTCAGACTTTGTCAGGAGGGGAATGTGCTTCTGTCATTTCCTAGGTTTAATAAAGAAGTGAAGAGCAGATTCGAGTTTCTGCCCTTTCCGTGCCCACCCGTAATCGCTCCTTCCAGCCAGACGATTTCCAAGGTTTGCAAAAGGCCTTGCAGAAAAGTTTGCTGCCAATTGTAAGTATGGAGAGGAACAGCAGAGCAGCCCTCCCTTCAACACCTCTGTGGTTTGAAGCCAAAGGATGCTTTTCAGCCGTGGCCTCTGCTGCTAAGGCAATGCAGTCCTCATGCTACCCGTGCTTTGTGGGTCAGAAAGAAGGGAGCAAGCCAGGTGAACCTCCTGCCCCAAACCCCAAGAGCAAAGATACCTCTGGAAAACTGTTTCAGTCTCCCAGGAAGATGAAGAAAAGGCTGGTATGGGCTGGTGTGATACACTGCCAAGGTTTTTGCTGTCACATCTTCTTGCAGTGGGGAAAGGATGGAAATAAATCATATTAGGATTAGGAAATCCCAATGAGGCTATGTGGGGCTAGATGTCTGGAGAAACACTGGGGAGGGGGGTTGAAGGACATTGTATATGACAGGAAAATCCATTAAAAATATAACTATAAAGACATACGTCTTTGACAACTTATTTGCATGTTGTCTGTTCTTAGCCATTTGTCTTCTCTATTTGTAAATTCCTTAGAAGAGGAATTGCCTCTAACTATGTGCTTGTAGAGTGCGTGTTACAATGGCAACTCAACTTCCCTGAAAACCTGAAATGCAAATAGAGCATAAATAATAGATATTATTTACGATACACAAATAAATAACATTGGGCCATGAAGAGGCATTTTAGATGTGTTTAAATAGGCTGTCCAATTCCCTGTTTTCTGAGAACTAATAATATCCCTTTGGTGGATGTGACAGAAGTTTCTTTGAACTCACATTCAGGCCTTTTTATTAGACAAAAAAGGTACTGTCTACCTGTCTGAACAGGTTCCATGTAGTTTGCAGATATGTTTTTGTTTAACAAAAATATAGCACAATAAAATATTGCAGGATGGGTAGGAGGTGGAGAGATGGCATATTTGGGAAAAGCTATAAATTCTGCTTCAAGTTAAAATTGTATTAATGAAATTTAAGCTACAAGAAGATGCGTACAGGAGAGAGAGACAGCCCTCTGAGCTATTCTTTTCAAGTAATGAAGATGAGACTCTGTGAGAGATTGAGGTGTCAAAACTGGAAGTGCTGGAACAAATTCACAAATTAAAGAGCAACAAGTCACCATGACCAGATGGCATACATCTGAGAGCTCTGAAGGAACTTAAGAATTAAGTGGTTGAGCTGCTAACAGAAAAATATGCAGCCTTTCATTAAACTGCTACTATGCCAGAGGACAGGAGGTAACAAATACCTCTTCTCACAAAATCTGGAAGGTGTGTTCCTGCGAGCTTGATTAAAGCTGTAGATTGCTTTTCTCTTTTAGGCATCCTGGCTGCAGAGAGAAGTTCAGCACATCCAGCAAAAAGAGCTGGCCTCAGCCGATCGGGACCCCCTAGCGAAGGCGAGCGGTGAGCATTTTGCTGACTCAGCATATACTGGTGACCATTAACCTGGATATGGCTGGGGGGGCCTTGCAAGGACTGACTTCAGTGATAATTAAAAACCAACTGCCCTAATTACCCCCTGCCTTCTTAAAGGTGGTTTAGGTTCCACAAGTACCTATCCCTGGCAGTATTTTCAGGATAGCTTAACTCCTTCCTTGGCATGTTTATGAATTGGATGAGAGGACAAAGCTATGGACTTACTAACCCAGGAATTTCCTTCTGGTTTTATGTCCTACTTGCATTTCCTTATCATCCAGATAAGAAGCTCTCTGTCAGAGCATACAGAGGAGAAGACACAGAAGGGAAAAAATGAGCTCGACATCCACCTGTGCAGCACAAACCATGTACTAGTATCATCACACAGATTTAAGGTGAGTGTTTGATCACCTAGTCCTGCGGTGCACAGCTGCTGTGCTGTTACTTAGTGTGCACACAAGCACACGGCCCAGCTGATGCACATTAAGCAGCGCAGACATATCCCCACAGTCCCAGACAGACCTTGCATTCACAGATCAGCAGTGCTGGGCACCAGCAGCACATCTCGGACTTTTCCTGCCGTGTACGCCTGGCCCAAAGACAAGGCTGAGGGATGCAGACATCTCTGATCCCATCTTCTGGGGGTGCAGAGAGTGTTTCATTATTATCCTGGTATTGGATTGACTAAAGTATATCGTCCTGTTAGATACTTAGCCTGTGACAGACAATATCAAGATTTAGGAAAGTCATCTCTACCGATGAAGGTCTCTGCCAGTCATCAGCACTATTAAAAACATATACCTCACTTCTAAATTAAATAGAACTGGCTTTCATGCCCAGCCGCTTGATCTTGTTGCATTCCTATAGTTAACGAAAGCCCTCGGAAAATGAGTTATCACTTTGAAGATTACAAATAAATTTCAAACTATCCATAGAAGAGCTGCAGGGGAACAGTTTAGCCATCCCAAAAAACATTTTGAGATTTAAAAAAAATATATATAGAAAAAAGGTGGGGATCCTTCTTCCACAGAATCAACCCAGTCCTTGTAAAAGCTTCATTGATGACAACTAGAGACTCTGCTGCCATTTCAATATACTCAGAATTGGAGAACTGTTATCTAGGATGTGCATAAGAGAAGGGGAAATACTCACTTGAGAACAGCCAGCCACTTGGCGCTTCAGACACATATTTCCAACATAGAAGAGTGAAACTCACATCACTGGTTTGAGTGAACACCTCAAGCCATTACTCGGGGTGAAAGAGGCTCTCTTTCTAGTTTGGATGAGAAGTTCTATCCACGTTGAAAATAAAACATACATACACACAGGAGTTTTTAGGTTTTAAAAATAATTTTTTCCCACAAATTAAATGCTTTGGAAGAGGGAACTGCTGGCCATGAACACTCTTGCTTGCTTAGGGGCTTCACAGCATCCTGAAGCAACTTCTCTTGAAGCAGAGGATAGCTGTAAAGCAGATGTTGAGAACCCCTGATTTAGACACATGGGCTGGGGCCATCTCTTACCTTGCCAGTATTGTTCAGTCTAGCAGTCAGACTAGAGGTACAAATGCTTATGGACTCCCTGCTGAAAGCAGGAGCATGAAGTGTGGTTTTCTTTCTCTGAAGTGAGTAGTCTAGATGGTGAACCCTTTTCTTCCACAGATAAAACAGAGAAGCGATGGTTACATCAACTGTACACAAGAACAACCTTGGGACAATGATGCTTTTTAACCCTGAATTGTCTTCCTAGCTAGAGTTGATGGACTGGCGCAAAAAAGGAGGAGGACAGCTGCTGTCTTCTGATAATTGTTCATAAATCTGGTTTCTCTTTCCCATGCATACACACTCACATTTTAAAGGAAAACACGGGCATTTCTTCAGGAAAAAAAAAAAAAGGCGAGAAAGAATAACAGAGAGTGTTTTAAACTTTGGCTTCAGTTCTTGATATTCCTAACACACATATCTGTGAGTGAGCAGCAGGGCATGAGCAGAAGTCCAAATTCTGCTAGTAGCAGGATGGGTGAAAACATCTTTCCTGTTTTCGCCCTCTGATGGATCTGCTGAAAAAGATGGCATATTTTTCATGATGTCTCAAATGTTCTCACTTTTGTTTCATTATTAGCAAAGGGTCATTTCTCTCTTATCCTTGCCTCAGTTTCCACTTTCAAAAATGGAAGTTGTTGTAGATACATCTGAATGCTCTGGATGGTCAAAGCCACTCAGGCTTCTCCTGAAACGGGCAATCCTAGATTTTAGGTCATGATGGAAAGTCCCATCATGAGTGACTTTCATATTTTCAAAATCTGCTGGAGGAACCGCAAACAGATGTTCTCGCAGAAATGTGAAAAACAGGATATGTGTGGGAGTCCTCGCTGGGAAGAATGGTGGCAGTCCTGCAGATGAAGTAATGGCCATAGGACTCACACTCAGCAGAAATCAACAGCTTAAAAATAGCTAAACCTCCCAATATATTCCCTGGGCATTCTTTTCATGGCAGTCACTTCCTTATCCTACATCAGGCAATAAATATGGACAAATTCACAAGTTGCTCTAGTGACTTTTAACCTAGAAATACAAGCTGCTTTTATGTTTTATCACAAATGAATTCCACGCTTGATCATGAAAACCCAAGTTTTCCCATGCTTGACTCAAATCAACTCCTTTGCTGTTTAGACAGACCACATTTTTGCAATCCCTAGGCTGGAGTACTGTAGCCTATTCTTCATGAAGCTACCACTGGAAAACCGCATGGTTCAGAAAATAGATGTCTATCTTTCAAACGCCATGCAGTGGACCTTGGTTGCTTTCATATGAAGCTTGTGGTGCTGCCTAAGGCCGACAGCTTTCTCCGTAGTTGGGGACTCACTTCACAAAGAGAAGGCTGTATTCCTTAAGTCTCATTGCAGCCACCACATCCTGTGGGCTTCTTGCAGACCTTGATGGCCTCTGAGCAGAGGGTCTTGGCTAGTTGCACATCTCTCTGGCTGGATCTGCTAGATGTTTCAGAGTCAGTTCAGTCTCTATACTCCTTTGGAACCACCAGAAGCTCAATTTGATAAGCTTCAAGTTGGCCTGGAACGTCTATCCGTTTTTCAAATCTCTAATTGGCTTTTGGCAAAATTTACCTCAGGCTTTATTTTCTGTAGCATCTTTACTGCTAGCATTATTTTCTTCTGGTTGAAACCAGCAGAAGGTGGGAAAGTGTCACAAATGCATGAAACTGTCAGAAAGCAGACAGAAACTTAATGAAGCTGAAATTATTTCTTTTGTGTTGTTAAAATAGACTCAAATAATCAAATCACGTTGACCCTGAGTGAAAACAAAGCTTGGTATCTTGGCCTGCGAGCTGAAGTGGCTTCAGGACTTTCAGGTATGAACTTACTGAACCAAAAGCACCTCTTTTATTACTGCCGGTGGAGCCAGGATGTCCCTCGATAACCTCTTTCCCTAACAGCGTTTGGACATGGAGACCTGGACGCAGGCCGGGGGCCCAGGCAGGCAGCAAGAAAGAGGGCTTGGAAAAGCCGGTGTAATCTGTGTGTGCTTACCTCCGGGATGGCTCCTGCCTGCTGGAGTTAATGCAGGCAGCAGCTCCGGTCTGGTGCTGGGCTTCTCCCCAACTTGCTTTCCTTCTCAACCCAGCCGAAACAGTTCAACTGGAAATTTCGGGGCATGCTGGGATCAGCCTAAAGCACTCCTCCAGCCAACGCAAGAGACTTCCACCTTGGATGGACCAGCTTGCTTCTGTTTGACGTTGCACAGCACTTACGGTAAGGTAATTAACTTTTTCAGGCTGTAATTTCTTTCATTTTGTGGAAGGCTCAAGTCCCCGAGCTTTGCTCAAGACTTGGAATCTAATGTCTTTATCTGTTTCCTCCCTGACAAGTCTCAGAGATATTAAAAATCAAAAGCAGACTCTAAGGAGCAAATAAAGCCTCTTTAAAGTACTGTTTCACTTTTGTGTTAACTCACAGAAGCTTTTTGCTCTCTCTGCCTGGCCCCAGTCAGATCTTGCATAAAAGGGAAAAAATGCACTTAAAAGTGCTGTTTTCTTTCCACTTCCCCCTGCGCTTCAAATCATTAGGCTTTCTGCATTTCTCTTTTATTCCCAGACTGGCTTGTGCCGAATCAGATTATAATACATTAAACCTCCAAGAAACACAAAGCTCTCCAAAGTGCTCTTTGAGGTCTCCATACATGTGGTCTCTCGCTCTTTCCCGCAATAAATTACTGCCATCCCAGGGTCAGCTCCCGCGCGCAGGTCCCACTCAGACATGCTCATCTTCAACTCCCATTGCTGCGAAACGAATTCAGGATGGGGTCTGCATGCGCGTCGCCTCTGCTTTCGCGTGCAGAACCAAGGGAATTGCCTTGTTGGCAAGGATGGCCTGCCCTAGTTTTCCAGACTCAGTCCCCTTTCGCAGAAAGGGGCCTCTGCATCTTCTTTGGAGAAGTAGGGATGGTGACCTTCCAACCAACTCCTCTGGACATGTCTTAATTCTCTCTACTATAGGCAAGGCTGTTGAATCACAGTCCTGGCCTGACTGACATCTATGCCAAGGCTTCTGTGATTTCAGTGGGACCCAGGCCCTCTCCCCTGTGCAGTCTTGAGTGATGACAGCCAGGGCTGGGAGCAGTTCAACAGTATTTGTGCTTTCAGAAGGAGACACTGCCCTTAGCCTGGCCTTTACCACGAGCAGGGAGAAGGCTGTACTGGGCTATCACCACTGGAAACAACAGCCTCATCCTAACGTAGCACAGTGCAAAGAGTTGAAGATCAGTCTATTGCCAACCACATCAACATCAGTCAGAAAGCACACAGTGATAATTCACAGTGACGCGACCGAGTGGTTTGACTCATTACTCACAGGTTACTGGAGAGCAGTATCTCTGGTCTTCCCAAGCAGCACTTCTGGCTCTCCATAGGAGGGACTCAAGGAGATCCAGGAGGCACTCAAGGGTGCAAAAAGCCCTGATTTGTGGTAGCCAGGGCTGCTTTATCACGCTACAGCTCCTGAGAGATCTGCTGCTGCTGAGGAGGTCAAGTGGTATGATCCACAGCCCTGGGTGAGCTCTGCAGCTGGAAGCATCTGGGGACAACTTCTGCCCACTCTATGCCGTATGGCTCAGTATAGAAGAGTGGTTATGAACTTACAGCAAATCAGTTATTACAAGTTCTGCAGAGAATTTATTACTGAAAAAAAAAGAGAGAAAACAGCCTGAACACTTGACATGCGAAGAAACATCAATGTGGGCTAGTAGCTTTTTTTGACTTCTGCAGGGGCAGAATGAAGCAAAATCCTTGGTATTATCAAAATTGTCAGTAAGGTTTTTGGTCAGGCCCTATTCCCAGAATAAAATTTTTAAGGAAAGGAAAATATTTGTCTGTAAGCTACCACCACTGTCCCTTTCTTTCTTCTGGAGAATATAAGTCTACATTTCTTCTGTGGGTGTGGGGATAGCGATGGTGAACTAAGAGCACATGCTTCTGTCACAGCTTTGTTGGCAAACTTTAATTCCCTCCTGAAGTGCTACTCTCATCCCAGTCCTGATCTCTTCTTCTAAAATGAAGCCTGCTCTCACATTTTTGTGGTGGTTTAATAATGTGGAAAAATGGGTCTATGACGGAAGGAGGGAAGGTTAAAATCCATTTCTACTCTTGCCCTGAGCAGGAAATGAGCAGATACTTCCCAAACTGAAAGTGTGGTTATCTGGCTTGCTGCATTGCCATGCCAATAAAGAAGCCTTTTTTCTATTTAAAGAAGTAATATAATAAAATGTTGGTTCATTTCATTATAATAGCTAGGAAGGATTTGCTAGTTTCACAGCATAAATTTAGATTAATTTTTTAGATTTGACAACGTTATAAAAATTATATTGATTCTGAAATTATAATTTTAGATTGGTTCTGTCATTTTAGCCTATTAGCAGTCTTTAAATGAAGTGATCCAATGTTACAATCAATCTTATCTTCCATTATGCACTTCCTGGTGCTAAAAAGTGAGATCGATTCTAATTAACTACACTGGTTCAGTAATTTGGGTGGTTTGTTCAGAAAAAAAAATTACTGTCCTAATATCACTAAACAAATTTATTATATATTTACATACTGAATTTATATCCAAAACGAATGTCGTTCCTATGGTAAAAATAATGCAGTTGCAGCTCTCTAAAGTATTAGGATGGCAACATCAGTGCTATTGCTTTAGCCAGTGCAGCACATGAAATATTTTCAGGGTCCACTTGAGCTTTAAGAAGCAAAGCAGGGTCAGCAAAAAATGCTTCCTCTGCAGCACAGGCTGTAAATCTATATGTACATTGAAAGCAACTTGGAAAATGGCATTCCCAACTTGCAGCTGTGGGCTAAGAGAACAGATTTAAATGCCGCTTAAGAAGCCATGATGGTGAAAATAATGTGATGAAGCAAGCTGATGTGATTTAAATATGAATAAGCTCAAAGTTACTTATTTCTTCCTACACTTCCTAGCTTCAGCTTGCATTGATGTACTGAAACTCCAAGGGGACTGCTGGCAGAGATCTTGATACACACCTTGCCCTGTGTCAGTGTCAAACTCGGTTGACCACTGGCCTTCAAATGAACTATATTGGTGGCATAGGTGCAAGGCAGTGGGGGACATTACGCTGTGATCCTACCTGAAATGAACCTAGAAGTCTGATGAACACCTGGAGAGAAAAGTAGAAATCAGAAAGGTCTGCACCGTGATTTTAAAACGAAGACAGCAAAGGCCCACCCCAGATAAAACTTGAAGGAAAATGTACATTGCTTGCAATTTGATTCCATAGTATGCTTAAATCATCCTCTTAAGTCAAACAAACACTATTATCTCAAGTACCGCTCTGTTATGTTTCTTATCTATAATGCTTGTGTCTGGAGCCGTTTCTAACTTTTTCCTTGCTTTTCCCTGCTACAGCTTTAAAGAAATGGAGGACATACACCCTCACCACTAAATCAGCTCATCTATCTGTCACACTCAATGCAACTTAGAAACGATCTGCAGCTCAAGGGATGCTACACTTGCTTTTCCAGTCACTGCCACTGCATCCTTTCGTGTGGAGTAACATGCTGGGGAATGAGTCAAGAATAAGAAATGTGAGCCTGGCATCCTGCTGCAGCAGATTTCTTGACCTACCTCCCTTCATACGCCCTCACACATGCTTTGTTCCTATCCTCCTAATGGCATCATCTTACTAAGAAGCCAATTTGTTGAAAAGAACTGTGAAAGGGAGCAGTAGCTTTAAAACACTTCACTTATTCTTATTTCTTTGTTGCTTTTCTTTAAGATCTCATCCTTGGGCATTCAATGGAAAAAGATCAGAAAATTGCTCTGAGCCCCCCTGTCTGTTCCCTTTGAGCTGAAAAAGCATCTTGCCGAGGGGAAGAGAAGTGCTGCAGAGATAGGGAAAACTGGATGGCAGGTGGACCAGCACTGTATTTCCCTGTAGGCCCTCAAGTATTGCTGCCAGTCACCATGAAGCTCGACAATAACTCTTAGGAAGGGGAAATCTCAGAACCCCTTTTCTTGATGGGATCCTTTTTCTCCTTCCCTGAATGTGTCTTAGTACTGAAGATGTTCTGGCTCAAAAGACTGACTTTGCAAAGCCACTGCCAATAACTACCCTGGATGCTGCTGAAAACCTTTCTATGGGAATCTCCTTCTTAAACTGGTGGTTTGTTAGTTCAGTGACAGAGAAATTGTTTTGCAAGTTAAAGTCTTGATTTCACTGTTACTGCTATTGCACTGGCATTGCACACTGTCATTAATTATTTGCCATCTTGTAAGCAGCCCTCGGGAGGCTGATTCTCCACTGCCTCACACCTCATGTAGTCATTGACAGCAGTGCAAAGCGAGTGCAAAACAGTATCACACGGCTGCAGGCAGAGGTCTGACTCTGGCTGTGTTCCACCACCCTCTTCCACCAGACAGAGTGGTGGAAGATGAGCTTGAAAAGCTGCGGAGAGGGTCTGACAGTACGGACGCACACTGCCCTCCTTTGCACAAGACAAAGAGCATTGCTTCACCTTTTTGCCTTTGACTTAAGGACGCCTTCTGGCACGCAAGTTGCTAGGAGAATCTTGTTACATCTGCAAAGCAGCGTGAGCATTTGTCATTGTGCAAGGTGGGAGAGGACGCTGCTGTGGTCGAACAGCGGCCGGGGGAGACTCAGGGGTGACTGCCTTTCTATTCAGGTCACCTACGGTGACAAGCCACAGCCACGCTCGCAGCAATAGAGCCAAGCTCTTCTGTATCTGCTGAGATGGTGGGGGGACACAGAGCCTGGCCTCACCTCGTCTTCCACTGGTGCCACTGGCAAAGCAAGAGGACGGACAGACAGACTCCTGCCTGTCTCGCGGCAGTCCCCCGGCATTTCCTGAATCTCACCACCAGCTGCGCAAAATGCTGCAGACACTTTGTGATGTGAGGCTGCCACGGACAACAGCGCTTGGGAGATGTACCCTGCCCGTGGCCCTTTGTGGAGTGGCAGGGGTGCCCTGCTGCTGCAGCCCTGGGGAGCTGCCGGGGTGTGCCAGGTCCCCCTCCACGCCCAGGTTTCCTCCCAGCAGAGCAA
>Ga0181612_182764_pt1 | contig 11325 bp, 8 predicted proteins | sample HoacroProtozoa21_FD_119630 | JGI IMG/M metagenome (GOLD analysis project Ga0181612, IMG submission 119630) | Hoatzin crop microbial communities from Cojedes, Venezuel. Combined Assembly of Gp0051906, Gp0051904, Gp0051908
ATGACTGAGTACTACAGAGACCATCGAAGTGAGAGTCTGTATGCCGAGAGCAAAAAACATGTCGAATGTTGTACAAGACGCTAAATAAAGACACATCCAAAATACTATTGGATAAAACTAGTTTTGTAAATGAAATACACTGCCAGAAGAATTAAACCAAGTCACCTTCTGTGTGATGAGACGACCTCCGTGGGAATCCTGTCAAAATTTATTCAAGTTTCCCTGAAAAGCAGATCTTACCAATTGAATATATGGGTTACAGCTCTGCAATACTTCTTTGTAGCAGAGGAACTCAGTCTATAAACAAGCACTCTACCCCATGTCATTTGTTATGTTATCTGTATTTTACTGTTATTAGGACATATAGCCAGATCAGTCCTACTTCTTGTATTTACAAAGTAGCCCAATAGACAGTCAATACAACACTTCTCTGTAAGGGATAAGGACAAACTGCAAAGCAGGCTTCTCCTGCCCTCTTTTCTGTCTTTGATCCTTACTCCATTCTTTCATGTTGTTTTCAGCCTAAAAAGCACAACATGACGTTTGAGAAATGCCAGGAAAACATTATTTTCTCTGCGCCACTCTATTTTGTGGACATCAGGTACATCCTTACCCCAAGCCCTGCTTAGTGTTTCGGCTGTGAGACAGGTCATGCTACAGCCCCTCTCGCTGTGCTCTCGGGGATGTCGTGCACCTCTCCTGACCTTCTCTGACTGCTAAATGTGGCTGTGGGTGTTTCGCTAATGAACAGCATTGCAGCATCCGTTTGGATCCCACTGCTGCACCTCCTTAGGGTGAGGGAGGAGCAGCAAGCAAATGCCAGTCCAATACCTCAGTCTGACTCCCAAAGCAATACAGCTGCTGATCCTGTGTTTTGTGCCCTTTTTTTTTCTTTCCAGAATGACTCAGATGCATTCTTTTTCAGAAATATCCCAAAAGTATAGAAATTTTAGATGCATGTAATAAAAATCAAATCAAAGTATATATGATAGGCATAAATAACGGAAAATTCAACTAATTAAAAATTGTAGCTTTTCTACGTGCATGACTGTGTGCAGGTGCCTGTGTCTTTAGAATGTGAATTTCAAATTGGATAAAAAGTTATCTAAGAAGAGTAACAGAAGTATAGGTTTCAGATTTTTATGATCCCACAAGTTTTTGACAGCTGAATCTTTAAAAAACAAATCTCTTGGGCATAAGCTGTGTATCAGGGCTTTTATATTGCACTTGTTCAGTCAAAAAAAAGAAAGAAAAGACATATTCCGTGATTATGATTGCACTTCCTTTTAAATTCCTTGGGACAAATACTCTCTTCTTTCTTCTCTGTATATTTTCTAGTGCATTTTTACACCACTGTAATATAAAATTTGGCATTTCGAGGTGCCCTATGCCAGAAATGCACATTTTATCTTGCACTCCATGAGAGAAGTAAAGGTGAAGATTTAATTTATGTAGACTAGCGTACTCAATCTTTATCTGTTCCAGGTAAGGTATTGTCATTCTGTAACTATAGTAATTGACTTTCAGGCAAGTGAAGGAAAATATTTCTTTACCAGTGCTTTCAAAGGGAATAAGTCTAATAGAGGGCTGGACGGGATGCCCTGTCCTTTCTGGTGAACAGCCAAGTATTGCTCGGCTCCCTGTGGAGCAGCCTGGATGGGGCTGGTGGCATAAAACATGTGCATGTTTACCTGTGCTGGTTAAACCATCCCCACTCAAAACAGACGTGATTGCTTGATACAAGGCCCAGATCAGTTTAGCCACACCTTGTGTGGCTACAGAAAATTTTCAGATTTGGGTTAGGGTGGTCTTGTTTTGAAACTCCTACCTCTCCTACACAGTTTCCTTGTTTAATGTCAGCAACGCCTGTGTTGTCTCCGTGCTGTATTTACACAGAATAGCACTGAGCTCAGGTCACTCAAGAACCAAGTGGATGTCAGCCCTGAAGTCACAGCAGGCAAGGCACCCTCTCCTCTCCACTGGGCAGGGCATGTCCTGGGCCAGCCCTCTGCTGACATCCAGGTGCTTCATCCAGCTTCCCCTGGCTTGGCTTTGCCCCGGGAGCCACTGCAGACCATCCCGTTGTAGGGTGTAGTTGTGCCCTGGCAGTCCAGATGCTCCTCCTGTATTCCCGCAGCTTCTGAGAAAGAAAGAGGTGGTTTGGGGCCCTTCGCAAAGCAGCAAAGTGACTCCTTTTGCAGGGCAGTGTGGTGCAAAGAGGCACGAGGGAGAGAGCACAGAAATAAGACTTCCTCGGCCCAGCCTCTTCATGTCCCTTCTGGCCATGGGTGTACGGGCAAAAGCAAAACAGCAGCTCTGCAAAGCGGTTTTTCCTGCACTCCAGGGAAAAGTAGGAGGTTAACAGTAACAGGGAAGCAATATTTTGCCTTTCTAGTAGGGCCAGAGTCTCAGCGGGATTAGGTGGTACAGAAATACATTTTTCCTTGCTTTCTGCAGGCGCGTGTAGATAGTTTAAACCAGGCAGAGCCGTGACTCCAGTAAAAGAAAATATAAAATGGAAACAAACCATAGCTAACAACAAATAAAAATCATGTCATGGTTGTGCCAGATACAGTCAGAGACACAAAAGAGATGTTTTTTTGTTACATGTTCCTTACTTTCTGATGATACGTCAGCTCCCTGCTCTGCATTTTGCAGTGCTTTCTAGGGTTGAGTGTTGTGCGACTGCGTGGGACCGGATGGCATGCTTCCTTTGTGAGCAGCTATACCAGTGACAGGATTTGAGCGTATCAGGCAGATGTTTTATTCACCAAGGCTAAAAAGTCATTTTCTGTAAGGATGAATATTGAATGATGGGAGCGGTATCTTGTGTTAATATTTTAAATTCTTTTTGGCTGCCAGTAGAAGATCAAATCTGTTTGGCACATGAGATATAAGAACAGCTGCATTTTGATAATAGTGCGGGGAAAGAGATGACCATATTAAATTGTATCTCCCCAAATCTTCCAAAGTAAGAAGCACAATTACATTAGAACACTACAGAAACTCAGTAGGTTTTCTTGGACTTTTATTCAGTCATGTGCTGTCCTACTATTAAAACCCTGTCCAATGGACAGGACATTGAAAGATATACTTCAAAGCCAGACCCTAGGATTTAGGCACTATTATAAAATGATTTATTTGGGAAAACAGTAATGGCAAAACACTATCTGCAGTCTGTCCACATGAACATTCCTACACACATTTCTCTGGGGTTGATTCAAGATCCGTGAAAAATCTGTTTTAGCGCTCAGGCCTTGCATGAAGAGCCCTGACTATTGGAAGGAACAAAGCAGGAGGAACAGAGAAAAAGAAAACTAAAAGAAGGGATCAACTCACTGCTCTTAGACCATGTCTGCATTTCATATAAAAAGGCAGAAACATTTCATTTGTGACGATACTGGCAGTTAGCAGATGCTTTAAGTTTCTGATTTAATTAAAAATTGTGCAGTATTATCTGGACTTATAGATTTCCCAGAAAAAAAAAAGTATATGGTCTTTGCACTTACTGCACACAAGACTGATAATTTAATCAATCCCCATGTCACCTGCATTTGTCTGTCTACAGGGAAAAACACAGTGATACTATCAGCAATTTCAAACAATCATCATTTAAGTATGAGGTGGCTGAAAGTTCATTTCTTTGATGATAGGTGCCTAGTGCTCTGTCTGGTGCATTGACAGCAGCCTTAAATTTGTTGTCGTTGTTGCTTGGACTAAAAGAAGGAGCAGGAGCAGGTGTGAAAAAACAAATCACAGGTCAGAGGATTCCCTCCTCCCCTCTGCCTACATACTTTTTCTTCCCCGGGGATGTGAATCAATGGCCTCAGGCAGAAGAAAGCAGTGTATCTTTCTTTTCTTTCTGTGACACCAAAAGGACCTGCTCTACACAGCACCTTTTAAAGCTGCTGTGGTGAGCTCCTATATATGATTTCCAGCTATGATGAAAAATCAGACCTCCAAGAGCTTTAACCCTGCAGTGGGGAGCTGAGCAGCACCCAAGATGAAACACAGGCTTTCTCACCGGGGTAGGATCTATTGTGTTAGCAGTCACTCAACAGCAAGCTCTTTATATACTACTTTTTCTCAAACACAGTTCCTGAACCTGCTGTGGAATAGCGTTAATAGGAGAGGAGACTATCAGATTTGTGTAGCAAACAAAATGTATTAAATTCTCCTAGCTGAGTAAAGATCTTTTTTTAAAAATTCTTTAGATGGTAAATAAGATAGTGAGCCAAAAATTACATTAAATCTATATAAATTGTGGAGTCCTGTTCAAATAAAAAGATTTATACAGGTAAATCTATTAATGGCATTGATAACTATCTGCATAAATCCCAGCTTTATCAACTGGAAAAAATGTTTCTTCATTTAGAAATCATCAGGACATCAAATAATGTACTACTGTGATCCTTACTTTCAGTTAGGAAGAGAAGGATGGTATTCTGTATGCAATTCTCATATACATTTTCACATAAAGCAGCAAGATATTTTTAAGGGATTTTTTTATAGAATGAAAAATAAGACCTTAGATTATCTTTCAGAAAATCTGGCATATGAAGTCTCATTTTTTTCTGCCCAAATCATCTGAAACACTTGGAAATTTAAAAATCCCTATTGAGAAGAGTTAATTTGGTTTTATCAAACAGGAACAAGTTTATGCAGAAGAGGTATTGAAGAATTCCTAGATACATTTCTTAAAAAACCCTATGAATTCTGCACCCAACAGCTGATATAGCTGTGTGGGTTTTGGTAATTGCTTATGAGTATTCATGGTACTAGAGCTCTGGCCAAATAGTCAGTAGAGAGCATATTACGAAGAAATGCTAACATTTAGTTAAGTTTCTCTAGAAGTTTTCCTTTATATTAGATCAGAATCCTACCCAATTAAGCCTGGAGCAGGGATATGTTTTCCGAAAATGGAGGGGAGGGGAAAGAACATTCGTTGTTTTGTCCAAATATCCTGCAAAAAATTGGTTTGTAATTTGCAGGTTGTGGATCTGAACTCAAAAGTGGAAGGAGCACCTGGGTCAATCTTATCGTGACTCATAATTTAGTGAATGTTTGTACTTCCAGAAAACGATGAATGTACCCTTAGCAATGTAGTTGTACGGGGATGTACACCTCTCCCACAGCCTACGTTTGGTTAAGTGACCCACACAGAGTGCTCTGAGGCTGCAGCTCCGTGGTTAACCAAGCTATCTGAGCCCTGCCCAAATCTGTGCGCTCACTTCAGCTGCGTCTCCAACATCATCTTGGAGGGCCTAGAAGGCCATCTAATAACACTGCATCCAGTAGCAGATCTCCCGCTGATTTCCACGCAAAGTGACTCATGCCCAACTTACTTTTGTCTTGGTGTCACATGCTTGTCTCCTGTGCTGCTTGCATTTTGCTTTTTATTTTTAATGGTCAATTGCTATGGCAAGGTCTAGAGATGTACTCCGCAGCACGATGTGTTTCTCAGCGGTGGACGTCAGGTCTATGCTGGGCAGCAGAGCAGGAAGCTGGAGCAGCCACTGAGATGCTGAGCATGGGCTGATATTCCCGGAGAGAGGTGGAGCTCACTGTCCCAGGCGATGCAATACGCCATGGGGCTCTGCCTGCGTGTACCTGCTTGGGTGGGCATGAACACCTGTGTTGCTGTGTAGCTTTTTTCCTAGAGAAAGACTACCTTTTACCTTCCACTTGCGTAGAGAAGTTCTCTTCAATACTCCTACACATGTTTAGCTGGAGATAGGCAGCATTGTTCCAACGGAATTTGAATCCCATTTCTGCTATATTTGTTAATTGAATATCTTGCGTTACGTTTTCAAATAATATTTATTAGACTTAGTATGACCAGAACAATTTTGTTGCTGCCTATTTTATGTTAACTTCGAGACAGTAATAAACCAAGTGTTGAAAACCATTCTTTGCTGAGGGGGTGGAAACAGTGACAACCAGAAACTGCTGGTAGAGGTGGTCAAAAGAAGCGTGTAAGCACAACGTGCAGGGCAAAATATCCTGGGAAGGCTTATAGGTACACAGAACATCTTCTGGGAAGCCTGAAAAGATTGAGCTGAAAAGGAGCAAGCAGAAGCGGAAAAACAGAAGATGCTCTTTATGTTTGTCTCTTACAACTGACATGAAAGATCTTTAAAAAATATTCTTTGAAGAGGGTTATTTATTTCTCATTATTTTATTGCAAGTACATGCCACTGATGTGTGTTTTGATATCTGTTCCTTCTCTTAAAAGGTTCAACCTGTTCCAAAGTCAGCAAAGAATCTGTTTCTGTATTCCTTATGCTTATACACTGTGTGCAATCATTAGTGAAGTCTATGGCTGATATTTTATGCTCCTCCACAGCCAAAAGTAATGAGAAACTGTTTTATAGCCATACATATCTTCTGACTGTTTACAAAAAGAAAATTTTCAGAGAAGCTGACAGAATCAGAAAAAGTACAGAAACTATTGTTAAGAATTATATTTATTCCACGAGGATTTAGGGCACAAATTCTTTTATAACTTACCTTTTTTTAAAAGCTTTGATAGCAGTAAAATATACTATCAATTATTTTGTGATGTTCCTTTATCTCTCAGGAAATTTTCAAGGCCAACTCTAATATGAAGTATCTAAACAGAAGAAAACTGCCAAAACTGCAAATATCCATATCTGAAGTAGCAAAGGGTTTTCAAGACTACCTGTAAGGTGTCTGTTTTATTTCACACTGGGGAGATTGTTTACTGCCTCTGAAGAAATGGTGTGCCTTCTGCAGTAAGACCAGTGTGTAGACCCGTAACAGGAAGAAAAGAGGGTTCTGCATTCCAGATGTTGGATTTCCAGGGGTTCATTCATGACAGGGCTGATTTGTTGGTTTCAGAATGGATGAAATTCACTCCTTGAGGCAGTCTGTAAACAAAAGTCACTTACTGCTTTTAAATCAGCCTTAAGTTACCAAGTGTATGTTGTTACTGATATTCTAAGTAAAATGCAGGGAGCAATTTTGTTTCATTCATATGTAATTGTCTGTCTTCCCAAAGCTCCAAGGAAGACTTTTGAAAAGGTTAAATATGAGACACAAAGTTCAGAGGAAGAAAAGAAAACATGGTACCTTACGTCCCAAAAAGAGCACTTTCAGAATAACAGCTGTGCTGAATTGTACCCACTCCTTAGCAAACATTTACCAGAGCGTCATCTAGTTCACTCAGAATTACTTTGAGGTTGTTTTTTTCTTTTTCAATTGTTTTGCACTCCAAAATTAGAGCAGGATAGATGGAAACCAACCCCAACCAAGTCTTGCTATCAAATGTCACATCAGGGTTTCATCTTATGTTGCAACATAGGGAATAATTTCTGATGTACTTTAATACATACTGCTGCATCTACTCAGAAAATTAGATAGTCTTATGAAATTTTACAGGAAAAATATATTTAATAATCTCATCTCTACTAGGGAATGTACTAGGCTGCATGGCTGCAAAGTGTATTTAATGTTATTTTAAAAGATAAAAACTGTAGGGGGGGGAAGATTTACATTTAAATCATATTTCAAGCAACCTTAAAGGTGCTGTTTACACAGTAAGGATATAAAATGTTAGCTCATTAAATATGCACAATGTTTTGCATTGCAGAAAGGATGTGGATTGTACTTTCCATTTGCAAGAAAATTAAACCTGCTGTCAGAAAGCACACTATAGCAGGATACAGTGGGCTCTGTGGAAACCAATTTAAACAATTTATGCTAGTGCCCAGAAGTTGGGTGAACTGGATTTCAGATAAATCTCAGTGACAAGCTTAGGTTCCTCTTACAAGAGCAGAAACAATCCTCATGTCTTGTAGGCATGGGATAGTTCCTCTTTTTCTGATCACAGATTAAGGGCTGTACTTTTACCCTCCATGAAAAGAGTTTCAACCATAGGTTGAAAGAGTTGGAGTAGGAGATCCTACACAGAAGGCACAAAAAATACAATGCAGTGAGACAGCCTCCATGACTTAGCAGCAACTGGCTACATCTTGCCATGTACACATCTGGGGTCGATCATGTATGTATTTTGCTGACCAGCACACTCACCCATAGAATCCTTCTGTGCAAATGCAGCCAGCCCAACCAGTGAGCCCATGTTATCCTAGTTTCCTTTCTCATTTCGGTTCACAGCCACATATTATTGGCTTTTTGGGCCTTTGAAGGCTGCATAAGGGTCCAGAATACGTATCTGCAAAATTAACTCATTCCAGTCCATCTACTTCATCATATGGTTTTCCTTAATCCCTATGTGATGAAAAAGAGCACGGCAAACCCTTCCTATCCAGTGCCTTGTGGGTTTTTTCTTAGGTGCAATTAGAGAACTACAACACAAATGTAAGTTTTCAAACACCAACTTTCCTCCTCTTTCCAGTGCTCTAACGAACAGCCAGGGACATATCTTCTCTTCTAACTTTTTATACTATTCACTGTGCTTAAAAAAGATATACTAAGAACTTTCCAAACACTGATTAATCATCCAACTGAGAATGCTGAGAATTCATCTGTTGGGAAAAATGTTTATGATACAGATGAGGCCACGGATTAACTGATGGCATTTAATTGAAAAACATCTCACTTAACTGTACGCGTAACATAAACCAAATTAAAACAATTCTGAAGATAACCAAATGTTTAAGGTAGGATAATTTTATTGAACAAATATAATTCCTTAGTAATAATGCATTTATGTCTTTAGGTTAGAGGATTCTAAAGCCCTTTACAGACTTCATGCACTGTCTTCACTGCATTCATAAAAATAGGCAAAAATTTCTAGATAGTACTCTTAAAAAGCAAACGACTCAGAAAAGTCCTTTTATGATTCTTTCTCAAAAAGAGTCTGGGAGGTTTTATACTCCCATCATATCCTCCCAGCCAACATATTTTTAAATTGCTGCCACTACTGAAGAAATTGGGTTCTGTGTGTACAACACTCAACCGTATTATCAACCATCTTATCTCCGGACAACAATTACAGCAAGTCCAATTTCTAGCCATAAAGCCTTTGTTTTCCAAAAGTGGCATCCATCTCCCAAAAGACTCCCATAGAAACTTCTTTTAGTATGAATCTGTCATTCAATTAGGTTACTGATGGGCTGCCGTGACAAATAGCTTGCCTTTTGCCATTTGATGTTCTTTTGATTTTGATGGTTTAAGTATTTTCTGCTTCTAAATACTGTCTTTTGGGAGCTGTACCCACTCTGTTTTATGTTTTGGATAAAATACTTGCAGACGCATCTTTTCCAAGTGAATCCAAAGAGCAGACTATAATGTGTCATATTTTTCCCAAGAGTGAATTTGATTTTGAACAATACTTATTGTATTGTGGAATAGTCTGAGTCTAAGAGTGTATTTAGTTACTGTTTTTCTCTGGCCTGAGAATTAGACAATAATTCTCAGTCCATTACTAATAATGTACAACTGATCAAATAGGCAGTAAAATCTTTCAGTTGGCAAAATAAATGTTCTCATTAATCCAAAATATCCAAATAGTGATGTTTTCTGAGCAGCCATCATTTGGCTCTGCTGCCTGTGGTTTATGATACCATCTTTAATTATTTTAGGATCTACTATTTTTCCTCAAGATCTCTGCCTCATTCACTACACAGTGGAATGGATCTGCAGATAAATCATATCTAAGTAATGAAAGAGACTGTTTTCTGAAGGACCTCATTTGCGGAAGTTGGAATAGAAAGGAAAGAGCCTGGAAGAGAGGGAAAAACTAAGACAGCTACTGGTACCCTGGAGGACTAGTTTCTACTCCTGTCTTTACTGCCTGAGTTTCTGGATGATGCTAGTGTCCACTTTCTAGCATAACTTTTGCCTAGTACCTATATTTTTCTTTTTCTTGTTCCTTTTATTTTGCATTAATTAAGTTTTCACTGAGATCTTTTTCTAAGAGAAAAACAAATAGAATGCAATCATAAAAATTTAAGAAATAGAAGGTCAAATTTATTTTTTTTTATTATTTGAGTAACTCTATAGCTAAATTCAGTAGCTAGTTCTGACTGATTTAAGCTATGTTGGAAGAATACTAACTAAGCAAACATGGTGGCCTTTAAATTGAGGTATAGAACTGCTTTATTGTACAAAATCAATTCCAAACAATTATAGAATATAAACCCCATTACTCACTGATGCAATTTTCCAGTTTCTTCCTGTTTCATTTTTGCCTAGCGTTCCCTACACCAGTATGGAATAATTCAGGTCAAAGACACTTAATTCATTGTTAAAATTATTTATTTAAATTCCAGTCGGTATGAGCTTCTATAAAACTAATTTCAAAACCTAGTGTATTGCTGCTTTTCATTACCATGTTTAATGAATAAAATATGAATGCAGATTTTAATGACATAAATGTGAGGATATTGCTTTTGAATTTTGCAACACAACTAGAGGCAAGGAAATAAATGGCCCCTTAAAAGAAATGTTTGGTACTGCAGGTGGTTAGACAACTCCTTAGCATTTCTGCGTATGAGTAGTGACTACTCTTATGCTTCATTCATGCAAATACATAATACAATTCAGGATCTACCCCTAAACAAGGCAATGGATCTGCAAATAAATTTGGTTTGAGTAGTGAAGAATATTGTTGTGTGAGGGCTCCAATTCCAGTTTCATTTTATTCTTTTCTCTTAGTTGCTTAATATATTTGTAACTTAAAAAAATGTTGCCTTAGTGTTAATGAAGTATAATTACTTCCACTTTCTAAACGCTTTTTTTTTTTTTAAGTTTCTAGGTAGAAATACTAACACTTAAGAATAGCCTATATTCATTCTCTTCATTTAGGCAGTTAAAGGATAGATTTTCCCAAATAAGTTATGTGATTTAGGAATGCAAGTCCTACTAGTTTTAAATGAAAAGCACTGATCAGCGTAAGGTAGTATAAATGTTTTAGAGCTTTTGATACACTGGAAGTTGTCATAGAATCATAATAAAAGTATTCTTTCCAATATCTATTCTAAATCTACCTTCTTTCAGTTTAAAACTATTACCTCTCGTCCTGTCACTACTTGCCCTTGTAACAAGTCCCTCTCCAGCTTTCTTGGAGATACCCTTCAGGTACTCAATGGCTATTCTAAGGTACTCTCTTCTCCAGACTGAAAAACCCCAACTCTCTCAGCCTTTCCTCATAGGAGAGGGGGCTCCAGCCCTCTGATCATTTTTGTGGCATTCCTCTGGACCCGCTCCATCAGGTCCAGGTCTTTCCTCTGATGAGGGCCCCAGAGCTGGATGCGTGACTCAAGGTGGGGTGTCACCTGAGCAGAGTAGACAAGTCGACTCACCTCCCTTGACGTCCTGGCCACGCTGCTTTTGATGCTC
>Ga0181612_135031_pt1 | contig 11324 bp, 6 predicted proteins | sample HoacroProtozoa21_FD_119630 | JGI IMG/M metagenome (GOLD analysis project Ga0181612, IMG submission 119630) | Hoatzin crop microbial communities from Cojedes, Venezuel. Combined Assembly of Gp0051906, Gp0051904, Gp0051908
GGACTAGATGACCCACAGAGGTCCCTTCCAACCCCTAACATTCTGTGATTCTGTGAAAAAGCTTGTATTTCAGAGATCCGGCTTTCAACTTTTTATGTTAGCCATAATGTAATGTGTGAGTATGTGTATACACAACATGTATTTTTTAAATAAAAGCATTTTCCTGACAAGGAAAGTGGTCTCAGCTACAAAAGCCATAGCTGACTTCCTGCTAGTTCACTTGACCTAAACAATAAGTCAAGGCAAATAAAAAATAAGAGTGCACATTGCTGCTTCTCCATGAAAGCATTGGTACAAGCCTTTTAACACTCAGTTTAAGACTTCAGGTACCAAGGCCAAGCTAACCTGATATTACCTTAATAAATAACTTTGTCTGAATCTTCTGTCCACACTCCAGTTGGAAACAACATTATCCTTGCTTGCTTATTGTATTTTGGGCTATATTGTTAGTAGTAAAAAAGAACTGGAATTATTTGCTACCGTTGCTATTTCCACTAATATATGCAATTAGGACCTAACATGATGTTGTGACATAGGCAACACATGGCATATGGCTATATCATGGAACACACACTTACATAAAATCATAGAATAGACCTGAAAGGTGAAAATACTGCCAAAAACTCAGAAATTCAGAACGTCCAGTATTTCAGCATCTACTGTCTTCCTAATCCAGAATTAAAAGCAAAAATTTTGAAATTCAGAGATGAGATAAGAAATGGAATGGAAAATAACAAAAAGGTAACATTACGCATACAAAATCATCTGAATTTCCTCTGAACCCTCAGAGCTCAACATCAACATATATTGTCAGAATAGAAGACAGAAGGTCAGGCTATGGAGAATTTAAATGACTTTTTAAATTGGCTGGGCTTCTTTAATTTCACCTTAAATATATAAAGAAGTGACTGAAATGGCTAGTGTTATTTTCAAGAATTTATGGAGGATGGGCAAAGTATAAAAAACCCAGAGAAACAAGAAACACAGTGCTTTTATTTAAAGAAGGAAATAAAAAAGGAACGAGCTTAGCCAGCTGAATTTCAATTCCTGAAAAAAAAATGGAACAGACCAAAAAAATAAACAAAAACTCAGCAAAACCATTTGTAAGTGCCTAGACAATAATATGCAACTGAGTGAAACCAAAAATCAGTTTGACACACATGTTGAGCACAGATCCTCAACAAATCTTTCTAACTTGCCCTCCACAACAGAATAGTAGGTTTGAAGCAGGGAAGGCGCTAGTATGCGTTACAATTATGACTTTAAGCTACGGGAACTTTTTCTCAATAAGACTACAACAATACGCACACAAAACTATATTAAGCTGAAAGAGCAGCCATCAATGTCTCACTGGCAGCAGGAAAAGACATAGCACATGGGATTCCATAGCAAATGCCTCCTAAATCTGGTTCTACACAGAATGGTGACCTGAATTATGGAACCGTGAGAAAGCTTACATTAATGAACTGGTAATAGAAAGCTTGTAAGGACTAAGCGAACATGAGAGGATAAACCTGAACTTCTAAAGGTTCTTCACAAATTGGAGAAATGTTCCAGAATCACCTAAAAAAGGGAATACAGTTCTTAGGGAAGAGATTTAAATTATTACTCTCCCATAGAAATTATCAACTATCCAAAGACAAGAAGGGAAACAAGATGCTACAAACACTCTGCTTGAAAAGAGTTAAGGTTATAAAGCGTTATGGCATCATGAGGTCAACATGAAAAAAAACAACAAAACCTTAACGTGATTCATACACAGCAATTTAGCTTGCAAGACAGAGGAAGCAACTCTCTCTGTTCTACTCAGCAGGAATACCCCATCATTTTGGTCAATGCATATCAGAGACGTGAACTGAATGCTCTCCTCTCTATTCTCACGAACAAAAGTGATCAGATGCCTAGAAAAGATGACTGAGAAAGACTGGGGACAGTAAAGCCAAAAGCCAAAACACCACAAAGATATTTGACCTAACAAGAAGGAGATTGAGAAGAGAAAGCAGATTCTGTAGAGTCTTGACTGCTGGTAGTCTTTAAAACAGGCAGATAAACTTCTCATGCACAGCCTAGATGTAATAATTGATTCTTCCCTGGGGCACCTTGATAGATCTAACAGATCTCTTCAGGTCCTTCCCTACCTTCCCTATTCTGTGGCTCTATGAAAACACAATTTAATAAAGCTAGCTATCCTACACATAAAGACAAAGAAAATAATTACCATGTACACATGGGAAAGTAATTTGGAAAGCACTGTCTCCCAGAAGAACACTGGGAACTGCAGATCAGGCTCCACCGTGCATTTATAGCATGGCTCACCTGCCTAGAAGGCTAATTTCATCTAAGATGCATAAAAGTAGGAATAGCAGGCAGAACACATGACAGCTTTTCCTGTATACGCTATCCTGATCTGACTGTTTAAGAATATGATGATTTTCCTGGTGTCAAAAATTATTTGGAAATACTGGAAGGTTTTTTATGGCTCCAGTTTGACTTCATAAAGAAAAAGGGCCTCTTAGTACACAGCTTAAAAACCTCAGTCTAGCCAAATTATGAGACAGCAAGTTGACAGATGACTTTTTGCATATATATACACATATATATATATTTATATACATACACATCCCTAAGACTCGTTAAGATGTCTGAAAAGGAGAAAAATATCGGAAAAAAATATTTTTTCAGATTCATAAATTAACTCACAGAAAACTACAATGAATGGAAATTGACATTATACAAATGTATCTTGCAGAGATTCATCTCCTAGCAGGAAGAACAACTAAACCCTGAAAGCTCTTACTACAAGAAATGGACACCCTTGCTTCATTTTTTTTAAGCAAGATTAGAGATCTTTCAGAAAGATACACTTATATTCAGCTTCTGGGAAAAAAACAAAACTCCATGACCTACATATACAGTAGATCAAATCAGATTGTCACAATTCTCTAACCTGGCCTAGCAGCCTGAACACTTCTTTCCCTCAGCTTTTCTATTAGATACTTCCTAGTCTATGCATTTTGCAGCTGGAGAGTGCTAAAGGGACTGAATACAAGTAACCTGATGCAGAAATGGGCAGAAATAATACTGTTCAGGTACTGCAAAGGCAATAGCCATATAAAAATCATTCCTTAAATTCCACAAAGCAAGAAAGGAGCTTGAAGACCTGGCAAATAGAAAACTCAAAGGGCTGTAGAGAGAGGAAAGATGCAAGGAGAAAAATGAACATAGCAGGAGGAAGATGCCCGCTGTACATCAGGGAAGAAATGGTGAGTTGCCTCTTGAAAAGGCTCTGGGCATGACATACGTGCAAAGAGAAATGAAACTCATCTGCTCCTGAAGACTGGCAAGAAAAGAAGACATTCCACTCTCCCTAAAGGCTGCCTGACATGTTTCATGTTAACTGTAGCTGAGGCCTTCTGTTGTCCCTCCATAGGCTCAGACTTGCCTGACAAAGCAGTTCCAAAGTCACTTTGCTTTCAGGAACGTCACAAAAAAACAAGCATGTATTTTATTGTTATTGCTGTACTGATTAATCCATGTCTAAACCTATCCTGTATATTACACGTAGTAAGAGTTTACATTTTAATTACTGTACGAGCTGTTCCAAAGGAATCTTTCCCTCCCCTATACTAAAAATCAGGAGAAAATTTTCCAATAATAGATTATGTTTCCAAGTGTGGTTATTGTCATAACGATTTAACCTTCAGCCCATCCTAACAACTACTGCTAGAACAAATTCTCCCTTTGGCCAGCAATGCATCAAGTCATGCTCCAAAACACTGTCAAGGCTGCTACTGGATGCTCAACAGAGACTGCAGCAATGTAATTAATTCATGCTACCTGTTTGCTAAAGAAAATTGAAGATGGCTAATACAGCTAGATCTTTTCTGTGACAGCAAAATAGTGTATCTGACATGCTTATAACGTACAGCTCCCAGGCTTAAGGTGTCAATATTTTTGTCACAATGTTGTCACTAAAAATTAGTAATAATGAAATTTCGTATGTCAAAATATATTATAAAAAGGTTGGAAAACAGAACTTAAGTTATATTTAACTTGTTTTTAAATAAAGACATTACTTTTTATAAAGGATTCCTAAAAACCTAATAATGGGAAAGATTTATTATACTGCAAAAACATATATCACTCCAGAATAGCCAAGACTAAATATTTACTCATAGTAGAACACGGGGAACCTTAGGATTTTTTAGCTCTTTTGGAAGATATATCAGAGTAAGTTAAGTTAAAAGAGATACAGAATACATCCATACTCTGTAGCCTTGAATAAAAATTAGTGACACTATAAGAAATCTATAGTTAGATTATAGTTAGATTAGATGCCTACTGGAGCTTGGACAGGAACACTCAGAAAGGAGTCCTAAGAGATGACAACCTGGGGATTGGCAAATCCCCCAAAAGAATAATGAAAGTATGTTACATTACAGGGTTATCAAGCTTTCAGAGGCTGCTAAGAGATGCAGGGTGATGCAGGAGGGACACACAAAGGCAAGCAGCCACACACAGGGTTAAGCGTGGTACATGTTAGACAAGAAACTGGAAGAAAAAACTTTGTGATTTGAGGCTGAAGTTATGCACAGGAAAATAACAGGAGATCCTGAATTTCTTCAGAGTGAAAATATGATTTCATAATACTAGCTAGGCTTACAGTTTTCTTACATCAGTCTCAGTAATGAAGTAATTAGGATTTGGAATCTTATGTGTATCTACCATGTGTTTCTATAGGACTGATGTATGTGCAGGAACCCATGGAACAGAGGGTGATACGGAAAGGTGACCTTTAAAAATTAGCCCTAGAGCAGCTCAATCATGAAGTCCCGTTTCTGCCTGAATGAAATTTCGAGTTCATGGGACAGAAAGATAAAATCTTGTTCTATATGTGATACAGAAACAACAGAACATGGAAGACTTCAGATATGTGAGGGAATATATATAACCAGGGCCATGCAGGGAAGAAGAAGAAATTGTAATAAGGCACACATTACAGACCTGAATAATGAAGAGAAGGAAAATGTCATCAGTGAAGCATAAAAGAAAAGAACAAGCTGACTATGTTAAAGCACTTCTGGACCTGAGCCATCTAACAAACAGGGGAAACATTCTGAGAGAAAACGCTCCACAAAGCGTACTGAGACAAAGTGTTTAGGAGACGAGGGTTTGCAGTATTGTAAGGTAGGTTCTGCTTCTCTTTTCAATGTTTTGGATACTGTACAGTCACTTAAACAACTGGCAATTTAATACTATGAACTTCTAACACTGCTAAGGTTATAAAAACCTCTAAAATCGTGATTTTAAATGTTCATAACATTTGAATTGAAATTCAGATGTCTTATAAACAGTGCAACCTACACAGAAGAACAATGCAGTCTCACTAAAGCAGAAGCCTGAGTGGCAGTACAGCCAATGACAGAAGCATCACTTTCTGAAGTATTTTGGAGAATTGTTTTTAATCTAGATATTTAACATTACCACCTATTTACTGAGCTCCAATTAAATGTTGTAAACTTATTTTTTTTTAAGCTGAAAGTGAAATTTAAAATTCTTTCTAATTTATTACCCAGGGGATGCATTAGCAGCAACAGCTCCTTACTGAGCTAGGACTTACCCATATTACAAGAAAGTATTTGTCTGCTAACAGGCCAAAAAGAGTTGTCTGCTTCAGTCAATACTTCCTTTTCACATGGAAGCTAAGAATATATGCAACCTACCAAGGAAGAACAACTTCAAACTTTGCAAAACAGCCAGGTTTATTTTTTACCCCAGTATCTGTACCAATACCACCAGTGCATAGCAGTTTTGTAGTCAAACTACCTAAACCAGCCAATATAAAACTCCTGGGAGACCAAATATTCAGTCCTCCATAATTCAGAGCAGGTTTGAGTTTTCTACTTAACATCAAATTCATGTTGTGATGCTGTTATTCTAGGAAGCAAACTGACATTTCCTATCCTTTTTCCTTATTTTTTAATCCATGGACAAAGAAGCAATACCAATAGGCTTGTATTTTAATTGCTGGTGCAAAACTGTTCAGCCTACCATTTATCAGTTCATAATGCTCTGACAGTCCGAGGAAAGGCTGTAACATATTCATATTTATGATTTTCATATGTAAATCATATATTAAAATAGGGCTTAATTACAATTTAAATTCCCCCTCCTCCCTCCATGATGAAGAGATACAGTACACAGCTTTCACTGCAGTATAAAGCTGATGAAAGTGATTAAAATAGAACTTGCTGTACAGTTGCTCAGAACCACACTCTTGTTTTCTGCAGTTTCAGCATTTCCAGAACTTGCAGGAAGGCATAAATAGACTACAACAATGAAACCGAGCTCCACCAGAGATCTGAGACAATGTACGCAAATACAGGAACTTCCCTTTTTCAACTCTTGATATTCCCCGATCCATATAATATCCTACATCAAAAAGTTTAGCAGATGTAAGTTGGACATGGGAAAATGCTAAACTTGCCCTTGACTAAAATTTTAGTTTATATTCACAGAATTGAATCGGACAGTGAATATGGTGAGGATCACCTTCACTATGTAATTGAAGAGAATGTCAGTACTCAAGGGGACAGAATTTAGGTTCCATGAATGATTTCGAACACAAACAGCAACCTGCACAAACGCTGACTAAGCTTCAGTCCTGGAAACTTTGGCACTGCAGCACAATGCTGCTGCTGGTGCCCCGGGGTACAGGCATAACTTTCCTCATAAACAGAAGTTTCTTTACACATCACAGGCTCTTGGACTCCAGCGATCCTACTGAACATTAACATTTACACCCATGTTCCAACTGTAATGTTGTTCTCCCATTTCAGCTCCAGGGGAAAGGAAAATCTACCACGACTATGAGACTAGACTGCAGATTTGTGGACAGAGACCAGTTTTAGCCTCCTGCACCTTCACCCTCACAACTGATCTGACAGCTCCCTCCTATTTCTAGGCAATGCCCACAACTGCTGCAAAGTTTTCAGAGACATGTAACTGCACAAAGGGAAATCCTTCTGTTTAATACTTATGCCTCTGACAAATCTGAGTGAGGTGTCACAGAAAAATAAAAGGCCTCTTGTGTAGTTCAACTGCTCCTGCCAAATATCGAAAGATCTGCTGCAAAAAACATACAGACTTCCTCAACGAAAAGGCCGTAACAATTCTTTCCAAGGAAAAGTTAGGGTCTATCTATGCAGGTTTTGCACATAATACTGTCTCAGTAATATAAAGCAATACTAATTTAGAAAGAAATACAAGCATAGCTATAAAACTCCCAAATGAGGACACAGTAATGACAAAAGTACTTCTATTGCTACAGCTTATAGCAGTGGATAAAATGGAGAAGAATTTGTACTGTGGAAATTTTAGACTGACAGAAACATTTATGAGCAGTAGCATTATAACAGAAAAAAAAAGCCCTAGAAGGTGCAAAAATACTGAAATTTATCTTGACGCATAGCGATTTCCATGTTCTATTTGACCTATAAGCCAGTCAACCAACCCAAATTATTAAACCATACACTTCCTCCTCCTAAATCAAACCATGTTCAGTGTTTTCTCCAGCTCTGATTTAGTGACCTGAAACATTAGATTAGTAACTTGTAATCTATCTTTTTGTTTCAAGTATTCCTTTACTCCCAAGTACATTTACTTTGGGGGATTTAATTCTTTTCCTTCAGTTTTTCAATAGAGAGTGGTTACAGCCACCTATCTACGTAAGAGGAGGGGGTTTAAACTACAGTATTTGAAGCTTTTACAGTGACTGAACAAACTGTTTACATATTTTTGCCTTCGTTTCCACTTGAAGCAGAATGGTATAACTCAGTCCAATCCCTCTGTGTAGGAGGCAATTATTTATCAGCTTCCTTTTGGCAAAGATTTCTTTCACCTCTTATTTTAAGGCACTGAGGGTACCAAGGTGTTTCCTGTTCAGCCACTTATCACAGCAGGCTTATGATTTATTTTAACAAGAAACACAAGATAAAAAGGATATCGCAGAAAGCGCAATGCCCCACAGTACAGGGAATATAATTCTAACAGACACCAAGACAGGGTTCCAACTCTGAATATTCTCCTACCAAAGCAAGCGCTGTCAATGCATGTTTAGCCACAGCACTGTACAGACTGCTGGTATATTTAGGAATTACTGCCCCCTTAGACTGTTCACAGTATTATGAACAAGTTACATCTAACCCCACAGAGATAACTGACAGTTTATATATATATATATATATATATATACACACATACATACACACATCTCCACACTTGTACAAACACTCCATACCATGTTACTAAAACTCTGGATTTCTTGTGTCAGGTCTCACCTTCTAACAGGTGTATACATGCTGTTCCAAAAACTAGCTTGAAGAAATTAACTCCTACATGGCTCACTTCCACCTCCATTTCTAGATTAAGATTCATCATTGTAAGAAATAGTTAGCATGAGCTGATGAAGCTAATACTTTGGTTGAGCTTTGAGATTGGTACTGAGTTTACATCAACTTTGAAGTCATTATAGATTTGATAAAATCTATTTCTTTATTTAGTTTTTAGTTGCTGACACAACAGATATGTTCCTACTTCCTCCCGGAGACATGTAATTTAACTCCAGCATTCATTAAATGTTTGTGCTCTCCCTATTCCCTGGGCTCCATGAAGAAAGATACTGGACAAGGGAGCATAATTGAAGCTAAACATTTCCCTCATTCAAGGATAAAATTTTGGCCTCTATCTTCTAGAAGAAATCCAAACTTTTTAAAAAAAATTCACCTTTTCCTTGAAAATTTAAATGAAGAAACTCACACACAAAAGAACTTTGCACTTTATTTCCTCTTAAATTTGTCTTTATTATTTGTAAACTACTGCATCCTTTCAGCATAAGGAATTAATCAATTCTTCTCTGAGCTACCCAGCTAATCCATTTTCCATTTTCCCAGCCAAACATCTGTACTTGCCTTCCCCCACCTGCTGTTCTTGACTAGTTAGTTTACCATCTCAATCGCTGCAACTTCCTTTTCGGTTTCACCAGACAATAGGTCGGTGCTTTCCTGAATGAGGATGCCTTCCGTCTTTTCTATCACTCCATCTTTTCCCCTTCACTAAACTGAGGTGATAAGATGAAACACAACAAGCAGAGGCTTGTCTCCTCTGCTTAAAAAGAGAAATCTCCTGTGTTTAATTCTGGGTAGCTCATACATGCTATTTTTTCCAAGATTAAAATAATAAGACAAATGCAAAGACAAGCCAAGAGCAAGGAGCCCAAACATGTATCTAAAAAATACACATGCTACATTTGCTCTAAAGCAGACTAGAGAGAAGGCCATTTACAAGCAACACAAACACATTCCTACAAACTACTGTAACCACTGTTAAACATTTACTTGGTTCGCCTGCGTGCAGCGTTACCCAATTGGGCATTTCCATTTTATTTAATAGGGTAAATGTGATGAGGTGCCACAACACCCAATCTTGTCAATTCATGACATATTTCAGTCATCTATGTATTGCCCAGATTATAAAAACCTGTAAATGTAATACTCTTAAATGAAAAATAAAACAAATCTGTACTACATGTACTACAGTCTGAAAGAACCAGAAGGCAATAAATAAAACCTACAACTTATTTCTCCAAGTCTCACCATTTTTGGGGGTGCTGGGAGCCAAGAATGGATCAGACTGAGCAACAGAACTTTCCCCACAGCAGACTCAACAGCTTCAAAGCCAAGCCACTCTACCATTTTACCATATTGATCTACATTAAAATATAAGACTTAAAAGAATTTTCTTAGACTACAGTAAAATAAATTTAAAGAATTCTTGGTTTCCTTGCATCTAATGGAAATGCTTAAAATCTGAAGTGTATTTCTTGGGAATTTTTATTATTATTTGAATGGTGTGAATGCAAATAGAACTGTAAAACTCATACAAAACTCATACCAATGGTTAATTCCAGATTGACCCGACTCAAACAAGGGTGATAAACGATTTCTACACAAACTTTCAGTTCTGCTTTGTGTAGGATCCTCTTTTGCTGTTACCAGCACATCAGTGCCTTACAGTGGTATGCAAAGTGTCATAAAATTTGGCTACTAGCCCATATTCCCCTCTAACCCTTCTCCCAGCAAGAAGACTCTGTGTAATATTTTTTCATATAACTGTTGATTTATTTTCTAAATTAGAAGTAGCAAGCTTGCTGTGTTCTTTTTTACACTAAAGGGGGAAAAAGAACAGGTGAAATGTTCTTGAACATATTTGTTTCCCTATGGGCATTTAATTTGTAATCCTTTAAGTATTAGAAATAATCGGTGATCTGACAAAATCCAGGACTATTCTACAAATCAAAAAGAAAAAAATGATGAAGTTTAGTTGTTAAAAAGAGACAGATATTACACTGTTTAGGTCAAATGTGAGGTGACAGTCTCCCTGAGGAAAAAAAAAACAACAAAAAAACAAAAAAACAACAAACCAACACTAAGCTCTTTCCTATCAGCATCTCTAGATACCTATTACCCACAATTACTAAAATTACTAAATTACTATAACTAACCACTTCCTTTACCAATTCTCCTGAGAACTGTAAAATATTATTTTAGTAACATATTTGCCTCTGAAGATGAAAACTCATCCAGGCTTTTTGAGGTTGAGATGGGAACAGAAACCAAATCTCCTAGCAATTCAACTTCTTAAATTCTTACTAAAAGTAAACAAAACCAAGTAATTTAACACAGCCTTCCACTTCTAGCTTTAAAAATTGCATCATTTCTCTGATATCTAAGTCATGAATTTGAGTTGGCTGGAGTTTTGTGGGGCGATGTTGCACTTAAGTCAAATGTAGGGAGAAAGCAGCATCTTCAAACAGCAAAACCACAATTGTGCAGAGGCAGTAAACTCTCCAACAAGCACTACTCCTTTCTAGTGGATGATAAGATTCGCTAAAGGAAGTTAGTTTCAAACTAAAGCATTATCTATCAATATTTTCTTGCCCTGTTCCTTTTGCGTATACCTTGCCACTATAGCAAACATGAACATACAGTATTTAATCGACTATACAAGACTGATGTACTTTCTCCATGAGAAACAGTACAAAATTCTTAAGTCTCAGTAAGATTTTAAGTTAAGCTATATAGGAGAATTAAGGGTTTAATAGTGCTGGCTGCTTCTACTGAGAACTAATACACAGCATGTTGGAAAGTCCTCCATAGGGCTGCGGATACAGGTGAGTTCACGGCTGTTCTTTTGCAGAAAGGAGAACAGGGTCTCGCACTCATGCCAGAAGCACCAGCTCCTTAAAACAGCATTTTAAGATTTTA
>Ga0181612_182703_pt1 | contig 11324 bp, 9 predicted proteins | sample HoacroProtozoa21_FD_119630 | JGI IMG/M metagenome (GOLD analysis project Ga0181612, IMG submission 119630) | Hoatzin crop microbial communities from Cojedes, Venezuel. Combined Assembly of Gp0051906, Gp0051904, Gp0051908
GGGGAGGGGGCGCCAGGCTGCGCCGGCGCTGGGCTCTGCCGGCAGGCTGGCTCGGCGGCGCGGGTCCGAGCCCCGGGGGTGCTCCCACGGCACTCCGGTGGCTCTCTCAAATGGTCCCGCCAACACCCAGCAATACCGAAAGGGAAACTGCGTGAGACACTTGGCGAGCCACCAACTCCCCACCCCTTCTCGCCAGTGCTGGTGCTGGGTGCTGCTGTCGTTGCGACCCAGCTGGCACCCCCTGCCCCCCGCACCGCTGCGCAGAGAACCCCATGTGCAGCCCCACCAACACCGTACCTGTCAGGGTGCTTGGGCAGGGGGACCTTGGGCTGTTTTCTATTTTTTAATTTTTTCTAAACTAAGCAGATCCACCCCACCCCTGTTACTGCCCTCTGTATCAGCTACCTGCTCGCTCCAGGCCAGCTCACCAAAGCAAACAGTGCCGAAGAGAGGCTGGCAGGGTCATGGATCACTGGCGGCTCGTCAGCCCTCGGCGAGGCTGGGGCAGAAGATGGCTGTGCTGGTCCCTGTGACGCGAGGTGTGCTCTCAGCCTTCCACGCGCCACCAGGCAAAGCTGCCTTACAGGCTGGCTTTTTTTCCTGTAAACCACGTGATCATTCGTCAACTTAGCTTCACACAAAAAAAAAATTTTTATGGGTATCTCAGTACTGCACAGCAACAAAAATTTTTGCAGCGTGCAGTCATTCCAGCCATTTTCTCTTACCTGTTCACCTGCCTCAGACACCAAGATCTGAGTGGCTGTGGCCTAGGGACTGTTAGCAGCACATGAGGTTCTCGGCCCTCCAAGGAGGCTCAGTGCTCATCACCCGCCCCCTGACACAACACAGTGGTTTTGGGCAGCACCCTGCTCCGGGGAGGCGGCTGTTGCTGCTGCTGGTGCCTCACCGCTGCCCCTGCTCGCTGCCTCCAGCTCCGCTGCTGAACCCTGTGTTACTCCACACCGCTGGCTTCTTTCCCCAGGCACACATCGTCACTAGAAGTCGTGGGTTTTTTTCAATCATCTGAGTACAAGTCTTTTATTTTGTAGACTTATAAAAGAAATTTACATGAGAAGTACAAAAAATATGAAATAGGCTTTGAATCTTTTTAGGTAAAAACTACCTTTTTTTTTCCCCTCCCCAAGCTTTAGAAACATGTAACTTGCACAGTTGGCGTCTTAGGTATATTGCTCTCATACACTGTAAAACTAGGGAAAAAACTTCCCATAAAGTAGCTCCTGAAAAGTAGCTGTACATACCAAGCATACACATTACTGTCAATAATTTATTAGTTTAAGACACAATGGCACACTCATACGGATTCCCACTTTGTAATTTCTCTTTTAATGAATCCATTAAAAGATGCAGTATCACTTTTCCAGTTGTTATAGTATGATTAAATAAAACACAAAACCAATTAAGAATGATCTGGCATGCTTTATACTTGTACCACTTGGATTTGATACCACTTTGTAGTAAAAATTAAATAAATATAAATATGTTAAATAAATATATTGTAAAAGAACATCCCACTTATATTAGAGTTCAGCATTTCTTCATGCTTCGCACACACTTAATGCTTTGTCACAGCTTTAGGGCCAATGAAAAGAAATACTGCATCTTTAAAAACCATAAGCTCACCTGGATGTCATCAGCAACCCAGATAACAGAAAATAGGGCTCTTTTACAGCTTTATTGCACCCATTAAAAACGCTGCCTCTAATTTCATTGCTCTGTACATCTCTCATTGTTTCCTATTTAGCTCCTTTTTCCTCAGGACTCGTCTTACCTCTGGCTCTGCAGCTGGTGACCCTTCATTGTAAGAAAGTAAGGAACACTTGTGGTAGATAAATGATTAGCCTCCCTTGAGCAGCTCTCGGCTGACATCCACCTATTTTTCTGAAGTTACTTCTGTAGATCTATTCTGACACTGTGAGTGAAGTCAAGGACTGTTCAAGCTCTTCTGTGAATACTGGTTGATATTTAAACAATGAGGCTTATTTTCAAAGTAGGTAAACCCTTACCTGATTTTTTAAGTCAGTATTTTTTTAGAACTTCATTGTATCTGCTCAAGTATGAGGGACTGATTTTCCAGGGTAGTACTGATCAAACAGAAATTGCACTGTCTCTACTGTTTTTTGGGTAATCATAAATGATTCCCTTTACAATCACCGTGGTGTGCCTAGCGTGTAATGCAGCAGCAGTGCAATGGCAGGTTCTGATGATTTGCTACAACTAAAAGGCTCCTTTTGCAGATCCCAGTCCCTAGTAATTGTATGATTTCAATCAGCATTTTGATTCTCTGTAGTAAAACACATCAGTTCTAAAATCACGTACAGTACAGGGATATTGGGTGACGGTTATACCCAGCTTTTGCTCTCCATTTTCACTGCCTTGAAAACTGCCTCGGAGCAACTCCGTCACCAGGGTTCATTGCTTTCTGAAGTTACCGCTCGCTCCGCGGGCTCCTACCATCTCCCCATCCAGTGCAGGCAGAGGTACAAGGCACTTTTGGAAGCTTTGTTTCTTCAAAGCGAAAGAATTCAGCTCTTTGATCCCACTTTTCCCTGCCAAAGGTAGGCCTGTTTCACAGCCCTGTGCTTGGCATGTTGGTCCCAGAGAAGAAAGCTGCATCCCTCTCCTCTCAAACAGCGTCTCCTGCAAGGCTCTGCTCAGCAGAGTCCTGATGATAGTAATGCTGAAACAGTCTTTCTTGGCAGCAGATACGCATAGCGCTGTAGGTATGTAGGAGCAGCTGAGGGAAACGAGCTGTAAAGTAACATACAAAATCATCTGGGATGGAGCCCAGGGTCTCCTGCACGTCGGGAGGCAGTTCTCTGTAATGGTGCTTCTGTAGAGGAAAAAAGAACAGGGCAAAGCTCAGGGAGAGGGGACGTGTTCAAGCCCCTTCTTTTCAATGGAGCCGTCTGTAGACGATGCGTTTTCCTGGACAAAGTAACCTCGTATTAGTCTATCATAGAGGGGCTCGATACCTAAACCAGGGTAAGATAGACAGACTGGCAACGAACAGCAGATGGAAGCAGAACCACAGTCACAGTATGCGTGGTGCTTACGGAAAGAAGTCCTTTACCTTATTTCTCATTGCCCTCAGAAGATCCCGTACTGAGCCTCCTTTATACGATCTGAATTTTCGAAGATCTGCAAAAGAAATGACAAGATTTCTTTTTGTGTTTTGATGCAGTTTTAGTTGCTGGCCTCAAAAGCACAGTACCTGTGCCTAGTCACATATCCTTTAGTTGTGTTTCAATACATAAACAGTACTTTAATTTGAATAAATACCTTGCTGACAAGTAAAGGTCACGCGCCAAAACTGAGACACTGTAATCCTTACTTTCCTGACCCAGCAAACTGGGAACAGCAGCACGTAACTCCTTCCCACACCGATAAAACACCATCTGTTACCTGTCTGAAGAGGAACCGTGATGTGCTCTCTCCAGTCCATTTTCACCACTTCTCTTCCGCCTCTTTCCAATTGCTTGACTATTGGACCATCTAAAGATTCTTTCTCTATCCGGTCACTAACATCCTGGAAGAGACATTCAGGTTATTCCTAGTTTTATTTCCAACCTTTTCCTAACAATTTTAAATTGCTGCTTCTGGCCCATTACAGCCTGGCCTGATAACAGAGTTATGGTTCTACTTCACTCCATGACAAAGTGCAGTGGGATACAGAAGTTTCTGAGATGATGAGTTGTTTCCCCGCCTGCCAAAGCCTTTTTATCACTGAGTAGAAGGTAAGGCCGGGGAGAACTTCAGGTCCTCAGCCAGTTCCCAGCCCGCATCAGGAGTAAGGATGCATATTCACTACAGCAGGCTACCCTGTTCTTGAAAACCTGCCTGGCAACATCTTCTCCCACTTTGCTACCATAGCTGCTAGAGCCTTTCCTCACTCCAGTGTTGACAACATCACGTTCTAGCCCCCGCTATAAAAGATCTCTGTAAGACTACGCCAGTTCCTTAAGAGATACCGCCTAGGTATGACAACTTTGCTTCTTCCTTCGTCACAGTAAGGTTGTGGATTCTATCGCCTCAAACATCCACAAAGCTAGGAGAGACTGAATTCGAGATTTGAAGAAAGTCTACAGGAGTCCTTAGAACTGAAAGGATTGAAAAGGTCAACACAAACCTGAAAAAATTGGAGCTGCTTTTCTAAACTCCAAAAGAATGGGTGTTTCAGCACACAGCTGGCAGACGGTCGTTTCTGAGGGTCCATGTTTATCATTTGCTCTATTAAATCATGAGCAACTATGTCTTCTGCAAGCAAAAGGGTGGTAAGTTTTAGGCTGCAGGGAAATCTAAGGTTTTGTACTTTGGAAAATCGTTACGTTCTCTGCTTCCTCCCACATGATCCTGAACACCAGCCCCATGAGCTCAAGCACTGCCCTCACAGATGAAACACTCAGTAGTGTTGCATCAGCGGGATTAACACCACCAAAGTTCAGCTCTTTCCTACCCTTTAAATACATGAAAGTCAAGCTTGCAGAGTCCCAAATTCTGTATGCCAGGGTTGCTTTGGGGTACTAACTCTAAGAACGTTAGGAGCTTTACTTCAGGAGTACTGTCGGAGCACAGCTTTCACCACAGCCAGGCTGGGAATCACTGTGGGTCACAGTTCTGTCATTTCTGTTGGTATTTTAACACCCACAGAGAGTTCACTCAACTCTGTAGCGCTTTATGTTTACCATGCGCTTCTCTTACCGTGCCTCCCTGCACTTAAAGACTCCAGGCTGTATGCACCCAGCAGAATGTTGGCTTGCCGCTGCAGAGATTTGCCAAAGGGGTGGCTGCCTTCAGATACCACGTAATAAAAGACACAGCCAGCTGAAAAGATGTCCACGGTATATGTCTGCAAATAAACAACCTTTAATAGCAATAACACATTTTTTCCCCTGAAGACTTTGATCATCACAGGGTGGTTATTTCGCATCTAAGAGCAGAAGAAAATTTTTCAGAATCACATACTCATCTGCAAGCCGGCACGAATGTGCGGTTGGACTAGATGATGTTTAAAGGTCCCTTCCAACCCAACTATCCTGACTCAGTGAATGCCCAGGCATCAAGTACTGCACATCCTAAGTTCTGATGGAAACAATGTGCACCTGCTGGGTGTGCTGCCTTCTCCCAAGGGCAGGGTCTGATGGAAGGATGAAGACTTACAGGGTTCTCTTTGCAGTCTTCACTCAGCATCTCTGGGGCAATCCACCCTTCGGTGCCTGGCACACCCGAGCGACGGCTAAAGCTGTGCCTGCCCACTGCCAGCTTCTTGCACAGGCCGAAGTCTGAAATCATAGCTTTCACCTTCCCATGGGCGTTAGGCATCGAGATGAGGATGTTATGGGGCTTCAGGTCCCTGTGGACTATCATAACACCCACTTATCCACTCCAGGCAATCCCAACAATGTTTGTAAATTTTCAGTGTAAAATTGTAAGATTTTCATGAGGCTGAACCACCATTCATTAGATCAAAGTCCCAATCTCAAACTATTGTCTTCAGTAGAGGCTCATCACTTTTGTATTCCATCACCACTAGTCATGTTTTATATGAGTTCTATCCAAAAAATGCAGTGCCCTGAACAAATGGTGATGACTAGCTTTACTGCGCCAGTGCAGCAGCAGCGTGGTACAGGGACAAGGCCAGTATCAAAGGACAGACACTACTGCTGCCGGCATGAGGTGGAGCTTCTACAACTCTCTCTTCTGGGACTTAATACACAGGCTCCCAGCACCAGACCAGTTTCTCTTCTTTTTTTTAGTTAAGAAAATGTACCAGATCCAATCCTGAAACAAGAGGCATTCTTACCAATACTAAGGGAGTGCAGGTAAGCAAGACCAGATGTCGTCTGTTGCAGGAGAGTGATGGGTTGTAAGCCATGGTGACTGAAGGCCTTCTGCTCAACATACTGTAAGTTACAATAAAAACCAGAAGATTCAGCCACAACACTGACTATCGTTACCCTCTGTACAAATAGTAATAAAATAAAATATCCCCTTCGCCGCCCCCAGAAAGGTTAGACTGGGTAAACTGTGCTAGCTGGTAACACACATGAAAGAGCTTTTTTTTTTTTTTTTTTTTGGCTGAAGGTGATGATCTCTCAAATGTCATCCAGAGCTAGAATCTATATAGCACTGTACTCCAGAAGCAAGAGTGGAAGAGTGGAGGGTCTTCAAAGTCTGGATGGTAGGAGGGGGAGGATGAAGACTTTCACAAATGCTGTAGGTTTGCAAGTGACCCATCACCTCCTGTAACGTGGCAGCGCACAGCTCAATGGCTATGTACTGAAACTGCCGGTCCTTCTCCGTGCAGAAATAGCGGATCACATTAGGATGCTCATCTGACTCTCGCAGCAACTGTACTTCACGGTCTGCAAAGCTGAAGCACTCAGGAAGAATTCTTTTCACTGCAACATCACGGTTATCAAATGTGCCCCTACAGACAGGAAGCAAAACCACATCAACCTTTTACAGTCGCTGTAGACAAAGCACGTACAAAGCAAGTGACAACAGAAGACATTTTACAGAGGCATATTAAAGCATTTCTCATGCTGCAAACAGATACATCTGGTCATTAAACATTTCTAAGCCAAGTAAAGTAGTTTTTACTAGTGAAAAAACACTGCACGAAAATATTCCAGATACACGTAAAATACTTTTTCAAAAGTTTCATTTCTGTTCATATTAGATATGTGTGGGTTTTTTCTTTAAATAATACAATTAAGACATTCATTGGTCTATTTAATGCTGAATGCACATGTTGTCTTCTACCTGTAAACTATTGTCCCTTCAGCTCCATGTCCCAATACATCTTTTGGATTAAAGGAAATCTTGCCAACCATCACTCTGTTTGCATCTTCATCTGAACAAAAAACAAGAAACAAGGACTGGTTTGGGATGGGTCAAGTCAGCCTTGTACAACTGCTCATCCTTCTGGGACAGTGCGGAAAAGTCTTTTTGCTCATGTTTAAATTAACAACACAGATGACCAAAACAAATAAACACCTGCATTTCAGTACTCACGCCGAGTAGGCAAATACTCTCTGGTAATCCAATACTCCAACACACAGAGTCAAACACACTCTGTACATGACACCTGACATACGGTCTGGAAAGATCACGTCTCAGCACAGTGTAAGAGACCAGTGGTTCTCAGCAGACAAACTCTAGAAAGTTTCATCAATGCCTCGTTGAATTTAGGAAATGCTGACTGACAGTGATGGAAGTGGGTTTACTCGCAGTTCCCCTGATCAGCTTCTGAAGGGCAAAACAACGCACAGGAAGATCTGGCAGGAAGTCAGGCTGCACTGCATAATCCTTATTTCTCGACTCCAGTTAATCATCATAATGTTTATTTTTATTTAAATGAAGCACTCCCTAGAATGGCTAAAGGTTATAAGAAGGTACTGCCATGGACAACGTAGTCCCTCAGACAGCAGTTTGGGGAAAAACTGGATGTTTTGCTAAAGCAAATAATCCTGCTCAAAGTCAGGGCATGGCACACCTGCACAGCGTTTTGCAAGTTGTCAGACTACATGAGAATGATGGTCCTTTTCAGCTTTCTGATCTAAGAAGTATCATCAAGTATTTTAATTGTGCTGTATCACCGTACAGACTGGAGAAACACAGAGACTCACAACAGAAGACCCTGTGATCAACTTTACCTCCCTCTTCTTGCTCAGTGGAGAGGCAGCTCCCAACATCAGATGTGGAGATGCTGGAATATGCAGAATGGTTTGATGCTCTGGGAGACACATTTGGTGTGCTGGTAGCTGAGCTCTCTGCCCGTCCATATGAGATGTCCAAGAAATCCGCTTCTGGAGGTAGGTCACTGGGAGCATGAAAGGGCAGCTTCTGCTGCTGCAAGAGCTGGATCTTCTCTTCCAGCTGATGCTGCCTCTGTTGCTGCTGATGTACACTCTGTGAGAAAGGACCTCAGTTCCATAAGTGGAGTGAAGTTTCTTACCATCACATCACAAAAGGGAACTCTATAGCTATTGGGGCAGCCACATCCAAAAGGTGGGAGGGAAACTCTCTTGTTATGACACTATCAACCAAGCAGGCTGGGGAATTTTCACTCACACGCTTTCAATTTCATTCTGAACTTCCATTGCAAAGCTGAGAAATCCCACTGGCTGGTTTAACACTGCAAAAGGTAACCGTTACTAGGCTGACTAGGTGTCTTTCAACCACAAAAGGATAAAGGCTTTGATCCAAAAGCTGGAAAACCTGACAGTGGTTCAGGTGAGGAAGAAAGGAGTGAAGCCAGTGGTGTTAAGATCAGGTCCATGAAAAGAGTAACACATACAAAAAACAGAACTGGTGGGATGGAAAAAAAAAAAAATCTCCACAGTTGGCACGTATGCCCAGAGAAATCACTGTTAGGTCAAATTTGCAGCCTTTGCTACCCCCTGCACATCTGTGAGGAGGGGAAAAAAAACAAACCCTGTAGTGCGTTACTTTCTAACTCCTGTATCATTTTTTGGGCTGTAACATGATACTGACTCCCAAAACTCAAAAGCACATCAAGCTAAGTCAGCATTACCATTGGATAAGTGATGATAAAAGCCACCCAGCCCACAAGCAGGAAAGTGCTGAGAATGATCGTGGCCATGTCTTTCAACATGGAGTCCACAGGAGCCTCTGGCCGAGCGACAGGCCGAGCAGGTTTCTCCTCAATATCCTTTGGAATGACAGTAGGCACTTCTGTTGAGGGACCTTCAACTATGTCAATAACCTAAGAGGCACAGAAAGCTCTGTTAGCTCAATATCTTCATGGGTAATGGAGCATTTATACGCTAGCCCTTCTGCTAAATAATTTTTAATAATTTCTAATCCTACCAAAGTCATGCAGGAAAAACATAGCAGCAGAAGGCCCTAATTCTGAAATAAGGAATGACACATCATCATACTAGTGATTCTACGTGCTAAGTACATGAAAATCCAACCCAAAAACTGGAAAGTAATTCCATGTAGCTTTTCTTCTGAGTCTTTCCCTAACTTCTACTCCTTTACATTCTCCAATCATCCAGCAAGATGATAATTTTCGTCACAAACCTCTTCAATAGTGGCTTTATCAGAGTCAGCAGGAATCACGTTTTCAGGCCTCTTAGGTAAGTTGCTTGGGAATTTCTCCAGGATCTTTGTAGGGGCAGATAATGGCGTTTCGTGGTGCCCTTTAAATAAAACACATTTGTTGAAATAAAAAGTTGTCCCTTTTTAGGAAAGATATCCTTTATTTCAGCATCTTTGCTGAAGAGCATATATAAAGTTGATTTACAAAAGGCTTGAGAATATTACAGAACAAAAGGTCAAATGAAAACATTTTTCCCCTCTGTTCTTCCCTAACAGTCACAGGTATAGGGATCACACTCCCAAAGAACTCTGTGCTCAAGCACTGGCTGTGGATTTGGTTTGTGACTGTTAGAGGAACGCACACTGTGCCTCCTGGCTGGCTCACTCTCAAGGTAGTTTTGCTTTGTGATGTGGCCTTGAGGCAGAGCTCATGTTCCAGATATGAAATGGTTCTGAAGGGAATGGATCACACTGCAGAAGAAGGAAGCACGACTCGACCCAGCACTCAGCTACAACTGCTCTTCAGACTCCTTCGGCTCAGGGAAGCCAAGTAAGCGAGAAGAGGGAGATGCTACTGTGCTCCCAGCTTTTGCAGCTGGAGTAGACAGAGGAATACTCCTGCTCATGTAAAGAGCAGGAAAGAAAAAGAAGAGAAAAAACTGAGGGCACAGGTCATTCAGCGCAGAGGTTTGCAGAGGAATACGAACTCTTTCCAGGGAGCCGCTTGACGTGTTGCAAGAGTGGGACGGTGTTAACAGAGAAAGGGATCACAGGAAGAGAAAGGCGGCAGTTATAGAAGCCGAAAGTTACACACTGTCCCTACCACGGAGATCCTATGGCATATATCACTTAATTATAAGCGTGCATCACTTATAACTGAACTTCAGACTTCTTCATTTGCAAGCAAAATTGTAAATGTCTTGAAAAGTCAATTCCAAAGTTCTGGGAGTTGGGACACACAGGACAGGCTGACGCTGTAGTAATATGTTCTTCAGCCTCTGTGCCTTAATCCTCCATTTGTACAATGGGGAAAACATGACCGTCTGATCCATATCATCAGAATTAAAGTAACATTATGCACAGTAAAAAAATCCAAAGGAACCAGAATACAATATTTACAGTAAATAATAAATTACCTATAACCCTCTCTGAAGGAGGGGGCAAATAAACAATAAAAAACTTTCCACATACTGAGCTAAGAACTTTCCATCCTATGCACTGAATAAAGCAGGGGCCTTGGAAAAAACAGTATGCATCCATATACATAACGTCATTAATTCATACACCAATGAGGACACATTAGAAACGATTACTAGGATTCAGTAATTACTGCCTGAGTTTAGGCAGTCATTGTGATGGAGTTACAGCAGCTCAAAAACAGCTCTGAGGTTTGGACTGGAACTGTCCTCCAGATGGCAATGCTACCCTGCACGAGCGGCAGCCCAGGGCCGAGCGCGTACCTATCAGCAGCCAGTCGTTCCAGTAGTGGAGTTTGTTCTTTTCTTTCAGTCTGCCTGAAAACTTTACGTCAGTACTGGGGGTGATAACACACTCGCCATTGTCTTCAATTGTGACTCCTTCTGTTTTTGGACCCTCTAGTAAGGGTATGGCACTGCCACGGGGCTAGAGAGAGAGATTATTGTTACAATTAAGGATGCAATGTGTCCCTCTAAAATTTATATAAGCAACTAAATAAAAACATGAAGGTCAGAATTGGTGGGTAAGCAAAAATTACTGGCAGCAAAGTCACTGTAAGTAAACGCTGCCATTATGCCCTCAGCAACTGCTTCAACAACCTTGGACATTAGACCTTCCAAGTTACAGGTTGCCTAGGAGATGAGATTACTCTCTCTTTTTTTAGCAAAGTTAAACAGGATCTTTATTTCCTACCTGGACAGCCACAGCGTGAGCAAAACAAAACTACGAAGCAGTTTCCTATCTATTTTTATTTTGATGAACAAACCACCAATTCTGACGTTAACCACAATGCACCAACAACACTGCATAGCAACCTCTAGTCCACTCCTGCTAAGCTTGCTTGGCACCGCTCCTGATGAGCTACAGTTACTTCTTTGCAGCATTTGAAATGATTCCTAAAATATGGTCATGCATTCTAAGGCTTACTGCTAATTGTTTCATGAAATATTTAATTTGCTATGCATTTCCTGATAGCAATCTGCAATTTAAAACCACATTTCTGTAGGTGTACAGCCTTCGGTGTTTTATTTTCTACTTTA
>Ga0181612_146241_pt1 | contig 11323 bp, 5 predicted proteins | sample HoacroProtozoa21_FD_119630 | JGI IMG/M metagenome (GOLD analysis project Ga0181612, IMG submission 119630) | Hoatzin crop microbial communities from Cojedes, Venezuel. Combined Assembly of Gp0051906, Gp0051904, Gp0051908
CCTTGTACTTTTACTTGAGGAAATTAAAAAAAAAAAAAAAAAAAAAAAAAAAAAATTTTTTTAAAAAGCGGGGAAGGCAAAAATAATGGGGGTGCTTGAACCGAAGACCTAGCATGTGTAGAATATGGCCTGCAATTACCTGAAGTACACAGAACAGACAAGAAAGATGTTGTGGAAAGGAATTAGTGATTGGATTATTTCATAAAACATAATTAATCAAGCTAAGAATACGAAAGAAGGGACTGCTCCTTCTGTGCTTTGGGGCAGAGGTATCAGCTGGATTGGTTTCTCTAGACAATCCATTTCCAGAAAGGTGTTTAGGGTAAATAACGACGGAGGAATAATTGGGAAGATCAAATGTACTCCTGAGAAACAAATGATCCTCTTTGCAGGCAATGCTCTTTAGGAATAAATATACTATAGAAAGGATTTCAGAAAATAAGTAGCACATGTTTCACACCTGTTTCCTTCTTGTATTCTTCAGGTGTGGGATGTATGTCCTTGGCTGTTACAGTGGTTTTGTCACTTTTCTTGCTAATGCCTTTTGTCATGATGAGAAACAGGCGTAAACCTGGTTCTGTTTGTGTTATTTATAGTGTATATATACTATGGTATATAGTAATTATTGATAGTATGGATTTTTTATTTGAATTTATAGTATTTGAGGCTTCTGGAAACTAGTATAAATCTTGAAAAATAACTGTAACAAGATCATGATTTTCTTGTGAGTTTTACATGTTATTGCTGCTTGGTCTTAAAACAAATAGGTAATTTCCTTGTTTTGTTTTTCTAAAATAAAGACCTGAATTAATCTGGGAAGAAATAAATTAGAGGAAGTGCACATACCTTATGAAATGGTTGCTGTTTCCCTCCATTTATCATTCCTGGCACTAATACCGATGAGCATATGAATACCACACCAAAGTTAATGTTTTATTCTTAATAGATTATTTATTTTGTGTTTACTGATGTTTGTCTATTGTAATAATTTTTATATTTAGTTACTATATTTTGAGCACCTGCAATTTCTACTAACTTGCGTAGCTATTGCAAGTGTCCTGGTATTCATATGTCCTATATTTTTACACTAACGTAATATTTAAATTCAGACCCAAGATCTCAATGAATCTATACTACATTTTCAGTCTTCCTCCTAATTTGCAGACTAAATTTATTGGAACACACGGAAATAGCACTTTTACAGGTACAAACCAATCTTCAGGTACAAATGAGATCTGCATTCATGTAGTTAAATGTGATCTGCTGTTATACAAATTTAAATGGAAATTGCCATCACTGGAGGCTGTTGTTTATTTCTGATCTCCTGTTAAATTCTTGAGTTATCCACTATGAAGGATGTCAGTAGTAAGAAGGTATTACGTACCTTTTTCTTTCCAAAGATCTGATCAGATCTACCTGCTTCAGAAACAGCTGGAAATTGTACATTAGAACCTTGTTCACTCAGTTTCTCAAGCTTCAAAAGTAACCTGGTAAGGAACGTATTTTGGAGATTATGAATACAGTTTCTCCGAAATGGGGAGTCCTCCTGAACATGACTGCAGTGAACAATGTAAGATCTGGAAAGCACAGGAGTTCATTTGTAGGGTTTTTAAAATTATTTTTTGAGGTCCGTGGTATTACTGATTTGCCCTGCAAGCATACAGTTTAGCTTCTTGATCCCCCTTTATTTTTTTTTTGTGAAGAAGAAAAGGAGGCCATGAAGAATAAAGCCTTTTGAGGCTTGCTTTTATATTTAAATTCACAACCTTGGAGTGAGAAAGCTATTGTTTTGGAAGGGAGTTTGGTTTTTTTCTTAATTCATAAGCAACGTCTTCTCCTTGTGTTTTCTCTTTTCTCTTTTGTTTAAACGTAAAGGAAGAAATTGTACTCTCCTACTCCCACTGTTTTTCTTTTCTGCTGCTCGTTTCACATCTCCTTGCCCTCTCATCTATTCGTTGTGATCTCCCTGTGTTTTGTGCTGTTGCAAAAAATGATTCTGCTGGGGACCATTCTTTGTGTTGTAGTGTTTTCCCTGTGGTGGTGGCATTTGTGGTTTGGATCTATACAGACTTGTGCTGCTGCAGACACCTTTCGGAAATCTGCTGGTGGTATGCAGGCAGGAGGGAGCAGTGCGGCGCAGGCTCTTTTTTTGCACTGAGTTGCAAGTGAAAAATATGAGAGGAGATGGAAAACGTGCAACTTTCCTATAATTGTTTCTCAGTTTCAGCCTTGGTTGTCGGTGTTGTATTTTTCAACTTTGGCACCTTAAAAAGTTTGGCCAACTTTGTTAGGCACTGGACTTGGCAGAATAGAGATGAAAGGAACTGGTTAGCTCAAGGGAAGTTCTGTCTTTGGCTTTAACAGTCAGGATTTTGACCGTCATGCATAGGGCTCACTGTCACTCTATGTGGATCAGTTAAATATCATGACAATGCAAAGGACGAGTTTTCCTTCTACAGTGAAAGCCATTGAGACAGTAGGTGTTACAGGTATGTCTTCCTCTGCATTCACCTGTCTCTCAATCTAAAAAATGTCAGTGCCGTGAATAGTGACTGAAAGGCTGTGTTCTTGTTACATAGCCACTACATGTAGACAACAACCTCCCAATCTCAGTATATTAAGCAATCAGTCCTACTTTGAAGAGCTTCTCACATCGTTGTCCTATTATGTATCGTAGGAAATTAGGCAAGAAGGACAATTTATGTAAACAAATGAAGTCAATTGATGAATTAATCTTTAGAAAGGTCAGTATAAGCAACAACTGAATCATCACTAGCTTAAAATGTTGGTTGCTAGTACTTTAGCTTGGAACAGAAGGTGATTAGAATGGAAGAGAAACAAAGAGATCCTGTGGCAAACATTTCTGAATGTCAGAGAATTTATCTGCCAAAGGTCCCTGTGTAAACATTTACAGAAAAAAGGTTCTGCTTTCTGTGAACATACACATCTCTCTCTGCGAGTCAGCTCTTAAAATCCATGATGCATTGTTGCATGCTTGGCTCCTGCAGCAACAAATACCAAGATGTTTTATTGGACTACAGATTTAAACTTTTCCTTAGACATTACTTAATGAGAAAAGCTTCTCTATTCCATTTGCCGGGCTGTCTGAAAGAGTAGGTCTTAAAATTGGTGACTGATTCCAGAATATTTTGCCAGCCTTATCTGCAGTCAGGAAATGAAAAGATGTGTTTACCTTATTAAATTCAACAGAATTAGGGATGATGGGCCAAATTCAGCCTGGCAGAAGGACACTTATGCTTCAGTGGATCTTCTGAGAGAGTTCTATTAATTCATGTTAGGGCTTAGTGCGGCTCAGTATGCAGCAAATGCAGTACACCTTTTGGCTAACTTACCATCCTTGTTCCTGTTGAGCAGTACCCAATAGTACAGCTAACCCTGTTCAGTTAAATGAACCTATTATCAAAGGAAAAAGCTAATTCTTGTGTGGTAATATGCCAGTATCTCACTCTGATGGTAAATCCATACTTGAATTGTGCAAAGAAGTAATAAATGTCGTTTTGCACCAGTTGTGTATTTTGAACCTAGAGAAAAGTTGTTGTGGGAGGTCCATCTCTGCCATCATAAAAAATTTCTTGGGAATAAAACCAATAATCATTCTTAACACTGTCGTGGGGCTTTACAATAATTAATTAATGAATTCATTAAAATTCAGTGAAAATCTTCCATTTCCTCCCATTAATATTAGACTAAGAAGGTACAGTGGCTGACTGCATTCAAATAATTATTTTTCCACTTCACTGTCTGAGCCTTTGACGTTTTAAAGTGTTTTTAACATTAAATTGTAAGAAAGAGAAGAGCTATTAGTCAATGTTTATTAAAGGAGGAATGAACCTGAGAAATATGTGACCAGATTTTAATATCTAGATACATGCCAGGAAGAAAAATTCTCAGATTATCAGTTTCCTGCTGTAGAATTTGCTCTCCACAATAGTTGCTGATTGCTTTTTTTTATTACAGAAATACTTAAAAACTCAACTGAAGTTGATCTCAATGTACAATTGCTTGCTAGGGAATAATTGATGACCTAAAGAATCAAAGGGTAGACAGAAGCAGAGGCAGAATAGTGAAGTACTTTCTACGAGGTCACGTGCAGGTGAAGAGCAACATTAAGAAGAGATTCAAGTTTTGCTTCACATTCCAGTGCCCTAGCCACTACATCATGCTGCACTTCTTCTCTGTCATGTTACATGCATATAAAGAAAACGGGTTATCCAGGTCAGAGTAACATCCTATATGCAGGACAGATAGCTTCTGCAGCTGATGAAGAACTGAAGGCTATTTAAAAAATAATAACCGAGTTATTTAAGAGTCAGACTTAATTTTTAGAAGTGATTTGCGTGATTATGAACTGAAGTGTTACGATATTCACCTCCAAGACACCTAGGTGACTTTTCAAAACTGGGTATCGTGTTTCTGAATTATTTATCTTGAAGGCTGGGTAGTTGCCTGAGATCTTTTGGTCTCTGTATAGAAATATTATCGTAGCAAGGTCTGTCAAATTGTATCTGTTAGATGGTTTGAGACTATTGGACTTGCAAGTCGTGTGAAGAAGGTTCAGCATAGGGGCTATATCATGATAGCTGTTACTGGAAAAGGAAACCAAGGAGCTATGAGGGAAAGGATGTAAGAAGAGTCCTGATATATAGCCCAAATCCACTGACTCCATACATGTTACTGCTTCTGGCAGGCTTGGTCCATGGCAGTGAATTACTGAGCTGGAATATCCTGCAAATATTCTGGAGAGTGACATTTTCAAACAAAAGACAGTTCTGGATTTCCTGCCTCATGTGTTAAAGACTCTTTTTTTCCTCCCAGTTCTGACTTCAGTTTGATACTATAAGTTGGTTTCAAGTCAAACATGCATGTGTCTTTTCCCCGTTTCTATGAATTGAGTTCTAAGCATCAATAGTCTGACTTCAAACTTATTACAATGTATAGTAACTTAAAGTGAGAACACAGGAAGTAGAGCTGCAGTCCTGTGAGGATTACACAGAGGCTGTAGAAGTGAAGCTTATCTATACAGCTACTGTTTCATCTCCTAGATTCAGAGCTTTGTGTTATTTAATGCACATTTTAACTATCCTGAAGAAAGGAATATATACACTTCTGTGATAAATATTTTAAAATCTTTCTTAGTGTAGATCTTGCAGGATGGCAGTACTTAAAAGAACGTATTGACTTACTAAGTTTTTCATCTTCCAGTGCCATTTGTGTTCAATATTAGGTAGCTTATCAGCCAAAAATGAGAAGAGGTTGTCTCCTCCTCACTCCAGTTTAAGACCTTTTTTTGTTTATCCAGCTAGCAATTTAAGTCTTTGTGATATCTTCATGCATTCTTTTTTCTTTGTTTTTCTAGAGTGCTGGTTTTCTTGCAGAAGGTTTTCAAAATCATCAAATTTAACTTAGTAATGTAATTTACTGAATACAGCTTTCCGAAGCTGTTCTTCCTAGATGCCCAAAGATGTGAGTGTACTGTGTGGCCCACGTGGGTATATACTTGGCCTGTGCAGCAGCGATACACAATTTAGTGGGCATTGGAAAAGCTTAGTGACATGGGAGTTCAAAGATAGAACAATAAGATGTATGCCACTTTTTAATAAAGTGTGTAGGAGGACAGCAATGATTTCAAAGACTGGCCGGTGTCTACAGTATAACCTTTACAGATAGATTCTAAATCCAGTTTCTGGAAGTTGAACTCCAGTTTCTTGGAACTGGAACATCCTCATGTCTTTTTGTATGTTTTAGGAGCACAAGTAGTGTCCTGAGACCTTTGTTTCATCTTCCAAGTTGGAGATAATAGCACTTCCTATCCTTGTGCGTATATATACACACACCCCCCATCTTTATGTTTTTGAGATGGGTGCATTTCAGGACTGTAAGAAACTGACTGGTTATTTTAAAATAAGTAGTGTCAAATAAATTTTTTTTGTCAAAAGTAAAAGGTAAACATACAGACAATAAACTACCGTAGAACCGAGATTTCTTCTCATTCAGTGAATGTCTTATTGAAAGGAATTCTGTGGTTACGTTGAACCAGGATTGGACCTTTCTCCTAATTGGATTCGGTAAGACTTTGTTGTTTTTACTTATGAACTAATGCTTTTAGTAGTGTTCTTCAAAGTTTATTGCTAGATGGAAAAACCAGCTTAGTTAAAATACAGCAAATATTTCTTCTTGCAGAGCATATCTCACTAGGTCCCTGAAACCTGGTAAGTGGGTTTTCTTCAAATCCTATAGACAAAATGGCTCTTGATGAAATTCTTTTGGAGATGGCCCAAACAGCATGGGGCAGACTTTGGTGTTTTAGTAAAGATTCAGCATTAAGCAAGATAAGCTTTTGCTTAGACTGCTCGTTATTAAAATAGGCCTGACAGCCCACTGTTGGGGAGGTTTTTGGTTTTTATGTGTGGAGGAGGAAATGTTGCGTGTGATGAGTATAAATCTAAAGGTTAATATTCTTCTGTGACCGTGACTCATAAAAAGGGGGAGTGATACCCATGGTAAATTGTTAATAAAATCTGTCATTGTTTTGGTGGTTTTGATGTTGGGAAACATTTTGTGGAAAGTTTGAATGGTCAGGATTGGCCACCGAGGCATATGAGCAGACTGGGTAGTGATAGTGAGCTGTGTAGTAGAGTAGTGTTCTAAACCACATAGCCAGCCAGCACTCCTGCTTTCTCTTGCGCTGCCCAGTATAGGAAATGATGCTGTTGCGACACTAAGTCATCGTGTCCTGTATTGTAATATAATTTGATCATATGAAGACTGCCATTTCTGGGTTTTTTTTTCCTTTAACTTTCGGAGGGTGTGTGTGAGAGGGATGTTCAGAAAGGTATTTATGCCTGACAATTCTAGTTGTGTCTCAGCTTTTGTAAGCTGTGCCATAGACATTAATGAAAGAGGGCTTTGGCCCCAGTGCCATTGGGAATTTGCTCACCTGAGAAGGACAAGCAAGACTTGGCTCACCATCAGCATTTTTCAGTTTGATTCCTTGTTGACCATTTCAGAATACTTGGTTTGAGCCCTTTTGTTTTATTTGGCTTCATCTGCTCCCCTTCAGCCAATTCCCCTGGTTCATTGAATAGAGCTTGGCACTGATCCTTGGCTGCAACTGAGGAATGTGCGATGCAAATTCAGGAAGAGAAACAAAGGTGTCATAAAGATTACCGTGCATTGCCTTTGTCTTGCTGGATATCAGACTAACTCCTGGCATAACAAGAAAGCCTGTAGGCTGTTCTAACTGCAGTGATTACCAGTCACTGTACAAGACGATTTTTACAACTATTATGTTTCGTGAATTGTAATGATAATTTTTATTCCAGTTACAGAGAAAAGCTGTGCATGCAAAGGCTCTTGCCTTTAGTATTACTCTTTTTATGTCCCTGTGACGGTGGATGGAGCATGTGATCTTTAAGAAAATGTTGTGCTATCAGTGTACTATAGGTTAGAGAACAATTAGGCCATCACATGCAGTAGATTGAAGTAAAATGTGTGCGTATACACCTGTACTTCTTAGTCTGGCTGGTTAAGTACTTCAGGGTATTCATAGGACTGATGCAGACATACAAAAGAAAGAGCAAAAAAATATCCGGAGCCCAGTCTCCCTTAGCATCCTGAAACTGATGGAACTAAAGGGATCAGAGACAAAATGTGGTTTTAAGCCTCTCTTTTCCCCCTTAAAAATTCTCTAACATTTAGGAACTTGCTGTAAGTTTTATGCAACCCATTAGATTTACTGCAGTTACTGAGGTATTAATACTGATGTCGTATCTTCTAATCTTTGCAGTGGTGTCATATTTCCTGTTGTCCCTAAAGGTGCTAGCTGGGACTGTTTTGTTCAGGTGACTTCAGCACTTGGGAGTTACTTATTTTTGGAAAACCTTGTCAGTTATTTTGATACCTAGTGAGAACTGATGTGTCTTAAAAAATCTTTCCCATAGAACTAATTTTAATACTAAATGACAGGCTTTTATCTCAGAACCCCCATAGTTCCACTGTAAATCCATTAATTTCACTGGGTTTATCTCATCGTACATTGTCAGTTTAAGAGTATATTTGGCTGTGTTGTGAATGCAAAGCTGACTTGACCTTTGGGCTTACTGCTTGTTACATGCATACTTAACCATGCTGAGAGTGCTTTCTCATCTGCTTTCCTCTGATTGTCTCTTAAAGGACAAGAAGTACTGAAAGTAATTTTTACTAGATATGTAGCAGAAAGAAGATCAGAAATGCTTCCCCTTCTCCTAGTCCAAAGCTAAGGGATTGCTCAAATGTAGCTAATTGTTCAACTTTGAGCTGGGGAAAACTGGTATCAGATGCAGAAGTAAAAGATTTTGGAGAGATAAACAAATCCCTATGAGTAACTAAGAATCGCAGCTAAAAACCCAAGTTAACACCTGGAAAGTTGGCTGTTAAAAAATGTCAGAAAACCAGTGCTTTAAATAGGTCTTTAAAGTACTTAACACACAACACATGTAGAGGGTTAATAGCTTAAAACATGAGTTGAACTTCACAGTCATGGCGGTAAGTGCAATTTAATGGGGTGCTAATAGGTGGATACAGCTGACTAGTGTGAAGGATGTGAAGAGAAAACTCCAGGACAAGGGAGGTGTAGTGTAAATACTGAGCTTACTTTCCAGGATTAACAAAAAGCTGAATTTTACTTTTTTCTAGCTTCAGTATTTTTTATGAGTATGAATATTTACAAATACATTCCTGAATTCTAAAGTCCACGAATCCTGGATTTCAACTGAAGATGGGCCTCATAAGTCACCTAGTCCCTCATGGGATCATAGGCTAATTCAGGTTTGAAGGGACCTCAGGAGGTCTCTCTTCCACCACCTGCTCAAAGCCTACCCCAGGCCATGTCACTGAGGGCTTTATCCAGTCTAGTCTTGAAAACCACCAAGGATTAGAATTGCACAGTGTTTCTGAGGAACCTATTTCATTCTTTGACTCTCTGTGAAAAAGCTTTTTTTTACATCCAGGCTGAACCTCACCTGTTTCAATCTATGTTGCTGCGTTCTTGTCCTCCTGCCATACACCACCATGAAGAGCCTGGCATTGTCTCTTCAGTAATCACCTTGCAGGTGAAAAGGTTATTAAGTCCCCCCGAAGCCAGGCTAACGTTGCTCCACAGAGTATATTTTTCTAGTGCATAACCTGACTTGACTTTATGTGTTGTGAGTGTTTTATCTTTCACTGCTTCCCCAACAGAATGTAATGTATAACTGTCAGGAAGTTGTTATCAGTGCTTCTCTCATACATTCCTGTCTTGATTTCCTTCTTTCTTTATTTAAAATGACGATAAATGCTATGATCATACTGTTAAGCAGGTTATTAGCAAAATGGATAGGTGATCCTGGCCAGAAGCTAACAAAACTGTGTCTAAACAGACGACTAACTATGGTCAGAATCAGAGCTGCCAAATCAAGGAGACAATGAAAGACTGGAATTCTGTGTCTAAATCTGGTCTGGCAGTTTTACACTGGTGAATCTCTGTTGATTTCCAGTGCGTTCCTGTTTCTAGTTTGAGAGCTGAAAAAGGTCTGTTATAGCCAACTCCCAATGTTGGGCAGTCTGTATAGAATAAAAAGGGGTGAATGATCACTTGCGTATTCTATTGGTGCATCCTGAATTATCTTTGTTTTCAATTTAAAGCAAAATTTTGTGAATATCCTTTGTAGATGCATTTTGGCTGTGTGAAGTGTTTTTAGGTAGGCGTTAGGAAATGAATTAGTGTTTAAAAAAAGGGAAAAAAAACCCTAACAAACTTGCAGAATTTGGTAGATGATACAGAAAGATGATAGAACTATATTGAACATTTCTGGTGATGGTAAATGATGCCTTGAAGTCCGTTCTTTTGATTGTGCTTTTACACTACGTTTGACAATATGCTAGATCTGCTTTTTAAGCAATGAAGTGTGGCCTGGATATGTCTGCTTTTGTGTTACATTCAGAGCAGACCTTTGTATTAATTGATAGCACAGGCAAAATTCTTTCGTGTGCAATTTTTTTTTTCCTTACAGGAAAACTTTAAAAAACAATACCTCTTGTAAAAATTCCCCTCTGTACCAAAGAATTTTCCAGGTGCTTATCATCGAAGGGCAAGACTCTGAGAAAAGAACCTTAGAAGGTTATGAACCCCTGCGGAAGTGGTAACAGTGTACAAAGAACTCAATTCTTGCATATCCTGTTTTATGTAGTCATAGGAGAAACTATGTTGTATAATATTTAAAGCAAAGGAAAATCACATTCTTAATGGATTTATTAAAAACAGCCACTTGAATGTTTTTTAATGATCCTTTCATAGACTAGATATAGGAACATGGCTGAGTGTATCAAACCTGTGAGGGTTTAGTAACGCAATCTTGGAGTGATTTGAAATTGGATGTACCAAAGGCATATGTACTCTAGTGAGCAGCTGTTTCTGGTGGTGAACTAATCTGATGAGGGGAAAAATTGTGTTAGAGAGAATCTTTAGAATCCAAAATCAAAATATTTCTCCAGTATCAAGAGAGCTTTATTGTAACCCAGTACTTTGTACTCCAGAGGAGTGATGTTTAAAAGTTTTGAAATAACAATCCTTTAAATGGCTGAGAAGGAGGAGGAAAAGAAAAACACGTGACATGGAAGATTTGAAACAGCAGAGAAAATTATTTAAAGCCTTTTGACATCCATGAAGGATTATAAAGACATCCTGAATGTACAATGGGGGGTATGCAAAAGGTGCTGGAAGGAACTTCCGCCAGACTTCCCTTTAATGCCGCTGCAGAAGAACAATGAAGTAATTCTTTACAGAATGCCTCTTTCCTGAGTTCTTCAGCTGGCTCAGCCAAAGGTTTTAGGAATGGATTGGTTCCTGTCAGCAGAAATGCGAAATATATCTCTGTATGTTGAACAGAGGACAAAAGGCTTTGGACTGCCTTGTGCATACCTGCGACTGTAGGCAGTGGTCAGTGTTTCAATCCTGTGTTCCTTGGCTGCTAGGAGAACAACAAATGTACATCTGTGTTGTTTAATTACCCATAACCGCTGTGTGTTGCATTTTATTCTTTAAAAATGAGAAGTTAAAAAAGCATAATGATTTGAAAGTGTATATCGATGTATATCGATGATAACTTTCTGATGCAAGTGGTGGAGGAACCAACAAGGAAAGGCGTGCTGCTGGACCTCGTGTTAACAAACAAGGAGGGACTGGTGGAGGACGTGAAGGTTGGAGGTAGACTCGGCTGCAGTGACCATGAAATGGTCGAGTTCAGGATCCTGCGTGGAGGAAGCAGGGCGATAAGCAGGATCAAAA
>Ga0181612_132561_pt1 | contig 11322 bp, 4 predicted proteins | sample HoacroProtozoa21_FD_119630 | JGI IMG/M metagenome (GOLD analysis project Ga0181612, IMG submission 119630) | Hoatzin crop microbial communities from Cojedes, Venezuel. Combined Assembly of Gp0051906, Gp0051904, Gp0051908
TAGACGACCAGACAGCCCCCTCCCTGCCCTCTTGCCTAGTTTGTGTGTGAAGTATTCTCTCTGTCTTGCAGCTCCGCTCCTCTCTGCTGATTTTTGTTGATTCTTTTGTTAGCTAATTGGCTGTAATCAGACTTTTCCGATTTTTTTTTTTAACCCTATGATTTAATCCTTTTGAGGCTTCAGTTTTTCAGAGAGAAACAAATTAAAAAAAAAACAAAAAAAAGCTCGACCACTCGATGCTTGACTGCTCGCCTCTTCCCGCAGGTGGTTGCGCCTTTCGTTGGGGATTATCCTGAGAATCACTTCAGAGTGTTGGTTTCAGGGCATTTTTAGTATTGTCAAGGCAAACGTTTGGCAAACATTGGCAATTCGAATCAGCTATGAATCATTCTTGTCGTCTGTGAAATGTGCGTTCTGTAAACTTGCTAGTTGGGGCAAGTAAATTTCAAACTTCAAGTTGATTGCAAAATGCTTGGGTTCACTGGTTGCGGCGCACAACGCTGATTTCTTCTTCCTTTTCACTGCTGAAATGGCTGAAACATACCTGGTGTTATACAGACAAGTGAGCTCTGGGCTTTGCCTCAATAGTTTCCAGATAAACAGCGTTAAATTAGTGAGCGAAGTTTGTGTTATCACAAAGAAGCTTGAAGAGCAGTTTCCTCTGTCTCCAGTGAGGTGTATTACATGGGATTGTGCAAGGCATGTGACTTTCCTAAATCCTCGGTTTCCAAATGGCTGGCTTCTCTCTTCTCCAGACGTTTTCAGATTTGATTAGTTAGAACATAAAGCGTTACTTTCTATGAATTACATTTAATCTGTTAGATCGTGCTTTTGTCAGGTGAACCTTTGGCTTTCCCTGCATAACATTAAAGGCTTTTTATGATATTCCTATGGAGATCTTGAGTACAAAGCAAGTAGCAGTAACTCCCAAGCAGATCTAACATACCGTTTTCATTAGATACGGCAATACAGCTGGCAGCTTTGGTGATTGCTGCTCTTTTGTAGTTGTAGCTTTTAAATTATTTTCAAGATAAAAATGCTATCAAGAGCACAACCATTAAACTTTCCAATAGGAGAAAAGGTCAGGTTTTTTTCTCTCGCGTGTTGCACTGTATCTCAGTTCTGACTATCTGTAGTCTCTTACTGATTCATGTCCTTAATTATTACTAAGGACTTAACAGCATACCTTGGACTTTAACTACAGATCTCTCCTTTACATGAGTTTCTTGGATCCCTCCTTACATCACTTGCAGAATGAATACTCTGCTGTGTGGTTGGTTTGGATAACGGTCCAAGAGACACAAGGTTAAAAAGCAACAGCTGCATCTGGATAGTGGCAGACTCCCCATCTTGAGTCCTTGTTTGTGCTGCCTTGCCAGCTATGTTGTTAAGAACTGGCAGCTGGTACCGTTCCCTGGTTGAGAACTCCCAGACTGTGTGTGGGTTAAAACCATATTGTGAGTGGGCTAAATACATCGTGTTTATAGAGTCCTTCATTTGTAGCTATCTCAAGTCTGGCATCAGCAAATGAAGATGAGAAATGGTATCTATGTGTGTTGCAAAACTCTCAAGATGTTCTGCTCTGCAAGGCTTCTGTTGTCCCTGTTGTGGAAGTGGCAACTTTTCCAGTGGGTGAGGCGCTTGCCAAGGTGGCATTATCTACAAGATCATGGCTTGTGGATTCTCATGGCTCTGACACTTTGCTCCTGGTAGTTCCCTTTCTTTATGCAGCTTTAAACCCAAGTGTTGGACTGAGGCTTTTTGCAAAGCACCTGCCGTGAGCTTTGCCAATAACCTAGCAGAATAAGTGAATTTTGAATTGTTTAAAAGCCCAATTCTTAAAGGCAGACTGAAAGTAAAGGTTTTAGCCTCAGAAACTTTGCAACAATATTAACTTTCCCTTTAAAAGTTGGAAAGCTAAAAAAAAAAAAAAATCATCCGGAAATAAGCTATAGAACTATAAGGATTGATGTGGTGGTGGCAATCTTCTAAGGTAAGCTTGGCCATGTAGAAGTTGTATGTGTCTAAGTTAATCACCACTGTTCGCTCTACAGTCAGCTGGGAAAGAAGAGCCTTCAGAAATCGGTTCTTGAGCAATTTGTCTGAACTGTTAGTTGCATTACAAAAAAAAATAAAAAAAATTATAAAGTGTTCAATGGCAAACCAGATTTTTTTTTTTGTCCTTTGGTTTCTTGATACATTTTCGTTGGAGTCTAACCGTGCTGGATGGTTTCTTAAAGAGTTGCGAGTGCTGCTAATGCATGTAATAACTTCACAAGTGGTTAACCTCAAGGAAGGAGTGCCTGTCTTTGTGTGCATTTGGTATGAGCATGTGTTGTCTTCAGGACTACGGCCGTAATTGTGACCAGATGAATTTGAGTTCTAGGAAACACAACTAGAAGCCTCATACAACTGGAAACGTTAGGCGTTGAATCTTTGCTGCTTGTAGGTGGTGACAGTTTTGCCAGGACCTTAAACAGGGCCAGAAATCCTTCTGAAGGTGTCTATATGGGTAAGGTTGCTTCCCAGGTAGGGATTATGAATCCCCTGTTGACTTCTGCAATCAATTTTCACCATTTTTTAAATGTGCGAATAAGGTGAATGGTGTGGAAGGTCCTATTTCTTTCAAAACTTAAGGATATAAAGTTTCAGAGATTGAGATTTGAAAAAACTGAGAAAATGCAGTCCTATGGGGATACCAGGTGACAAGCATCAGGGTTCCAGGATTCAATTCTTTTCTGACAGCTATGGACGCAAATACACTAGTGCATTAATTAGAGCAGAAATGCACTTTTTAAATAAATGTCCTGATCATCTGCACTTACTGCACTTCAGTTTGCATCTCAGAGGACATAAACTGATTCTGTTTGGGATAAAATTGAGTTCAGAAGAACTCCCGGAGCTCATTTATTGTACTCCAAGTGCTAATGCAAATTCAGTCTGCAGGATCAGATTGGAGATAATTGGAAGTAAGAGCCGCAAAAAGTGGTGTGAAAGCTGTGCCCTTAATGCCAAGTGTTTCACCCTACAGCTCTGCCCCTATTGGCAAGGTTTTACACTGCTTGCTAGTATAAACAGGTTATAGCATCTTGACCAACTTGTTACCAAATTTTTAAATGTAATATAATCCTTAGTATATATTTACAGAAAAAATACAAGGGAAAATCTAAACCTTATAGCATAATGTTGAAAGAGAGAAGACGTCAATGCATGTGTCCCTTAGGTAACTGTAGAAACAAATAGCGCTTTAGCAATAGAAAATAGTCTTAAAGGAAGTAGGTTACTGAAACGTATAGGTTTCTTAAACATCAGTTCTATAGAGATACAGTTGGTGGAAGGGAGAATAAAATTAAAGAGTTTTTGCCCTCGCCCATCCTGAAAATTGTTCAATGGGTACTTTTCTGACAGTAAATATTTCCTAGTGTTGAAAATATTTTCTCAGCAGTGATATGTTAAGGTTTATTAGTCCATTGCAGTGACATGTTTAGAAATGCATGTAAGACTTTCTTGAAGTTTACATTTATTGGAAGAGGTCATGCAATCGGGATGTCTTGATTAGTTGTGCCATTACTTTAAATCAGCACTCGGTGATTTCATCTCGTATCACTCAGGGGCATTCATATGAAATGAGAAACAAGTCTCTGAGTAACAAACCACTGCTGAAGTGCCTCCGGCTCATTCTTTGCAGAGTAAGGCAGTTTTTCTGTGTTTGATACTGACAGGGAAGGTGGGATAGACAGATTGCGATCCTACCGATATGTTTTATCTCATAAAGTCATTTATCTTGAATATTAAGTGTGTTTTTTAAGCTTTGTTGCAGACCTTCCCCTTTAGAAAGACAGAACTAAGTGAAACTCCTAGGAAGGAGTCCTGAAAGAAACAAGTAGCAGCCCTAGAAGTAATGAAGGAGCGAGCCAAAAAGCAGTGTGGGAAAAGAACCTGAAAATGTATGTGTGTGTGTGTGTGTGTGTGCCAGTTATTTAGTAATAACAGTAAATACCTGCATAGAAGCCCTGTGTGATCAGGAGTGTGTGCTGTGGAGTTTGGGGAATTAGACTCCCTGGAGGAGGGCAGGATCTGCACGAACACAGGGCATCAGTGAAAGGGGAAATAGAGTATTGGTACAACATTATTTTTGGCTGTGATTCGGTTGCCTTAATCTAGGTATGGAAAAGACGTGCGAGCCTAAGTTAGTTGCCACAGTCTTTCTGGAGGAGGATTCACCTTGTTCGAAAATAGATCAGACGGAAAGATCCTCTGGAGGTGTTGTGTTCCTTCTACTGACTATAAACAGAGCATCAGGTGACTATCTCTGATGTCCAACTGGGCATCCGGAGTTAAATGAGATGTGATTCGTCTTGCTTTATTGAGGTAACTGAACTAAATGGCTCAGCACAATTCCTTCAGCTTGAAACAGGGGACAGAACTCCCTGGTGTGCTGCAGGATCCTATAAAGGTGCTCCTGTAGTACAAAACTATCCTAATATTCGAAGAGCAGGCAGCGTGCTCCAGAGCTGAGATTGAAAGCGGAGCTGCTGGTCCAAGCGTCGCAGACTGCCTGGTGAGCTGGAGAGGAGGGATGTCCTTCTGCTGAGCTGTGTTTCTTGTTTCATTATGCTCTTTTAGGCCAAGTTTCAGTTGGCATTTATAGACATGAATATTTATAGAAACTAATTCTCTCTGTGGGCTCTTAGGTTTGCCAGCTGTGAAGTGAAATGAAAGAATTATCTTTAATTTACTTTTGAAAATGGGAGTGGGTATACGATACAGTAATTTTGTTCTTTTGTTATCTGAACTGGGGCCCCCTTGTGAACAGAAGGTACCATTTTGCAGAACTGCATGGTGGTTTTGTGGTTGTGTGGTTGATGGAGATGCATGGAAAAAGCACTGCTAAGCATTTTTGAAAAGAAAAAAGTATTACTAGCTGCATAACTGAAAGTTGGGCTAGTCAAGCTCCACAGCACCAGGCCAGTTTATTTTCTGATAAAGTGGTTTCAATGGAACAGCTGTAGGGAAGAATTTGGCCTGTGAGGTTTAATGATTAGTTGCTGTTTAATTGCTAGCTGCTCCTGAGGACAGAAACTCGCCAGCAGAAATGCTTCTTTCTCTCTGATCCTTGCTATGTTGCTTCCAGTTCACTGGAGCTCAAATATTTACCTCGCTAAAAATTATATCCCTTATATAAAAATTACATGTGGTGGAAACATCAGGTGCGTGTTCCTAAATCTCATTCCAAGTTACAAGGTACGTGAGTTCAGCATGAGGAATAAGATCTCGGCTGACAGGTGGATGGATTTCTGGGGGGAATTCACTGCCAGAATCTCAAATGTCGCAGAAGGGGATGAAGCTGAGGTAGAATAGATTGGGCAGATCTGGGCTTTCTCCTCCTAAATAACTCATCTCTGACCTCTGCAATTTAATTGTCAAAGTCTCTCTGAATGGATACAGCTGTGTTAGTTTATCACACTACATGTGTGCTCAGAGTTTGGCACCAGCGCTCGCTTTGTTTCCAGAAAAGATTGCTAATTCTCCTGGTGCTCAGTCCAGGCTACTGATACGAATGTGCTTGGGGCGAAGAGGGGTTGCGGGCAGCCATAGACCTTTGGGAGCTGCAGCTCCAAACAGCGGCATTAAGCGCTTCAGTGACACTGAAACAGGCACTGACTTTCAAGTGATAATCCCTTCTTTTCAGGAAATTTGTTTTGAAAAAACTGAAATTCCTCCAATTCTGCGAGTTTTCAGTCGTCTGTAACATGTTTTTGTTTGTGTGAATTATGCTGGTGTCAAATTTACAGCTCTGCCACAGTGAGTCACTGCCAGTCTTGGTAACAGAAATAGAGAGTCCCAGTCCCTTTGTGGGTCTGTGCCTTTGTGAAAGAGGGAGGTAAAGATCTCAAATATTTTAAAATCTACTTGTCTGCCCCCCATTTCCAAAGCTTGTCCGCAGGGTGAGGCAGCCTTTGCCGAAGGGTAGCTGGATGCAGCTTCCCCAGAGCTGGCAGGAGAGCTGTAACGCTGCGTTACCGTTGCTGTGAACTGGTATTTCCACATATCATAACGCCGTGCAACTGAGGCGTGTCGTGGGCTGAGGAGCAGAATAACCGTGGTGCCTTAGGGCGACGTGGGGTGGGGTGGGGAGGTGGGGTGTCCTGGCTGTGCTGCTCCCCTTTGCAGGGCGGGCTCAGTAAGCAGCCGTGCTGTCCAACAGCTGCTGGGAGTGTCACCCAAGATGGGTTGCCTAGGGGAGCATAGTCTGGCTCCAAACCTTTTAATGAAAAAAGGCCTTGCCAGTATTATCTGAGTGCCTGGCATCCATCTCTACGTCTGCAGTGCTTTATATTGATTTTTCAATGAAATGAGTGAAGTCTTCATAAGGTTCTTATTGCTTTGTTTTCTGATTGCTCCGGAGTAATCAGACTCCGGAGCCTTCAAGGCAACAGTAAGCCTGTCTTAAACTTGAGGGGGCTTGGGTGGGAAGGAGGTGTCAGGGTTGGGGCTTTCTGGTGGGTCTCGGGTTTGTGTTTTGTTGTTTGTTTGGTTTTTGGTTTTGTTGTTTTTTAGACTGTTGCTCTGCTAAAGCACATGGGTACCACAAAACAGGTTATGCATAAACCAGACCTGATGCCTTCCTTTAAAGAAAATTACCTTTGGGTTACACAATGTCTGACAGCACCCGGAAACGTAACGTGAATGAAATTCCTGTCTAAAAATTTGGGACGTAAAGTATTGCATTACTCAAGTCCGGTGGAACGTGTGTTCATGACTTCACTTGTCTTACCATGTGACTTTCATCTTACTCTCTTAGCATCCACATCCATAATTTCAAAGTGTAGGTAAGTAGAGCATACTTCTAGATATATAGAATGGCAGGGCACCTAATGCAGTTAAACTTTACACGGTTTAATGATAAAACAAATGTCTGCAGTCTGAAACTGAAGAGTTAGTTGTCTGAGAAGGAAAGAATAGTGAAAAGTCTCACTTTTTTCTTTTTTTTTCTTTTTGAGTATGGATTTGCTGTAGCCAGCTAAATTATGTTATATTCTCAAAACATGGAATTTTGAAAGTTCACACAGAAATAGGAATGTGATTTGATAAGTGGAGATTTTTTCATGCACCTATAAATAGCAGTTTGTTTAATTTTAGCTTCTGTGTACCATGTGCAAGTACAGATGCCTGCAGCGCTTGCGTACCACTGGCTTAAGCCAGGCATACGAGGAGCTGCCATCGCAGAAGCTTCTCCAGCAAACAGTTTGGTCTGTGGGGAGCCTTTACCCCAGGGTGTCTGCACAGCTCTGTCAGTGTGCGGTGCTCCCTGCTATTCCACTTTTGGCGTTTACTTTGACAATTATGCCCAAACTATTTGAGTGATTAGCTGTTGTCCGTGTCTTTATTTTGTCTATTCTTAATGATTCTGTTTTATGATCTGCTGGTTGATAGCCTCACAGATGCGTTGGTGCAGTGACTGTTTGTTTGAGCCGTTCCAAGCACTGTGAAACCAGGGACTGTGCCTCACTCTGTGAGAGCTGATTCACATGAATTTCAGTGTATAATGCTACATATTTGCCAACACCCTGAATGCTTTGTAACTGGGCACTTGTGTCAGGTTAAAAGACGAGCATCTCGGGGAAGCCGTACAATAATGTTGGTATTAACTATTTGATGCGGTTGAGCGTGAGGTGCAGCTGGTCCTCCTTCCTGCTGTTGATACTCAGACTTGCAATGGCTCCTTGTGTAGCTTCCTCAGCAGGATACCAACCGCAAGAAGAGTAATTTGCTGTCTCCATGTGCCACGGGTTTGCCTCTCACCTGTGTACCCCTGCAGCACTTACATGATCTCATGTAGATAGTTGGTAGAGTGTCTTGGATTCCTCTTCTGGAATGCAGAATGTTGCCTGCTGTCTCAGGCACAGCTAACTATCAAAGGGGGAGTACCATAAAGATGAGCAGCTGCTGCTCGCGGAACCAGATGATGCCAAAGTGTTGGTAGTTAGAAAACAGAGTATTCTGAACTTCGTTTTCAGCAAAGGGCTCTACTCCTTTGCACCAGAGCGAAGCCACACCTTGTGTCCTCTTCCCTGTGAACTTCCAGAGATGAGTAAGCAACACTCAGGATATTACCTCTACTGTCATCTTACTAACCCTGCTCTCTAGGTAGGGACCTGCTGACAGATCCTACGAAACAGGTTCTTTTTTTCCTCTTATGAAACATGTTTTATTTCTACAAACACCACTTTTTAGTGTGTGTTAGTAAAAACAAACGAAACCTCCAGTAAACTCAAAACCAAACAGAAAGTGAAGGATTTTCTCATATCCTCAGTTCTATATCATGCTAGTATACTTTGCATTCTTATTTCATGTTTCGACAATTAGACAAATATAATTAGGAACAAAGGTATTAGACGATAGTGTTGCAAGCATACTATTTTGTACTGTGTATGAATTTGACTTGTCAAGATCTTTGTTTCTACTTCATGGATAGTTTTTTGTAGTAGTATATGAAATACTGGGTCCCTTTAAATTCAATTTTTGCTCAAGCATGTTTGTTTTTCTAGAATTGCTTTTCATTCTGTTGAAACAGGGGTAGTCATGCTAAAGGAGCAGCACCATCAAGTCTAAAGGGCCTATATTTAGAGTGTCTAAAATAGAGAGTGACAACAAACATCATATTTGTGGGTTGCCCTGAAGGGCTGCAGTGTCCTGGCATCACACTAAGTTGCATAATCTCAGTTGATTCTCCAGACACTGGAAATGAGGAAAGACCAGTTGGATCATCCAAGGAGTTTTCTGCATGTTCCCTGTTTTACCTCTTCCACAGTATTGTTTTTTGTCTGGCTTTAAATAATTAAGCAGGACTTCCTTAAACTGGGAGACAGCCTCACATTTTAAGGTTGCCTTTATATATAACCATCAAACAGCATCTCCCTTATAACAGAAATCCTTTTTTAAAGTATTTTCCTTGGAAAGGTGCTGCTGACACAGCTTAGAAGTTATAAAAGATGTTACGTAGAAGTACAGCTATATAGAAGTTATTTTTATATCTATAGTTGTTAGTTATATGGAAATACAGAGAAGGCATGAACAGAAGACTGCTTTCTCTCTGTGTTCCTAATTTCCCTTTCCAGCCAACACTCAGCACAGGAAAACTTCTTTGCTTTCTTTCAGGGCTGCATCGCTTCCTCGATGGTCCTTGTCTTCCTGGAGCTTTCACAGTTGGATTCTGTGTTTTTTTCCTTCACTCTGAATCTGTTCTCACGTTCTGTGCGTACTCACAGCTCAGCTAGATAATTGCCCATCCTCTCCAGGCATACAGCCTCCAATGAAGCATCTCTGTCTACAGAATCTGGTTTCTCTCTTGTCTTGAATGTAGCTAGTGTTTGAGGGCTTGACTTCTTTCTTTCTTTCTTGTTGGGGTTTATTTTGGGGTTGTTTTTTTTTCTTCCTCCAGCTTTCTTTGTCCAAAATGAGTTTAACCAGTACTGATTGGTGGCAACTAATTATACCCACCATTTTCAGTGAAGATTTTTCACCTAGCTTCTATCATGAACTTAGTTGTAATTCAGAAGATAAAGCTCTGTTTTCATTTATGCAATTGAAACCGGTCCTGAGGCACCGGAAGAATGATGGTGGCTCTCTGTTTACTAATGGAGGCGGGATCAGTTGGAGTTGTGCAGTGAACACTGGTAAAGCAGTAATTTGTTGCTGGAATGTTAGTACCTGTCAGAACAAGATGTCAGTTCGTACAAGCCAGGATGTGTCTTTACTAGAAGAGTGTTTGTCATCCAGCACAATGTTCCAGTAAATTCATGATCACTCACTCACTTCCCTGTTTCTGTTGTCATTAGTCGCAGTTTGGAAGAAGGATGGGTACAGACAGGGCTTTGTGATCTGTGTTCGCATCTTGACAGCTGTCCTCAGTGATGTCAGGCTGCAACGCCACAGTTGCTTCAGGGGTGTTTAACTGTGGGACATTATGCATTTTACGTCTGTGAGATCACTTCAAATGATAATCATCACAATGGCAAGTAAAGTACAATAGCTTTTGGAGGGTTTGGTAAATGGAATACATCTGGCTAGCTTGTCTGTGCACAATTTAGACAAGAAAGCATCAATATCAGATGTGCAAACCAGGGTGCTCAGTGAGAGCTTTCTTCTGAAAAAGCATGTTCCTTGTATGATCCACTTTCTCAGATTTGAAAGAAGAAAACAGTTTTTAAACCCAATTCCCTCCCCATACTATGGATTGGAACATCACTTATTGTAGCATTAAGTTGTGCAATAGTTGTGGCTATTGCAAATTCACCATCCTGAAGCAGAGAAAATCTGTGACACACATAATGGTCAGGTGTGGAAGCCTGGGATCAGGGTGCTGCAATGGAGTTCTGCCTCGTGGAGGCCTTGAGAAGACAAGAGAAAGTGGTAAGAACTGTGCACCTGCCCTCTACTTAAGGGGATGCTACCAACCTCTCCCCCTTTACTGCATTTAGATTTCTTGTTACCTGCTGTTATTACCAACAGAATTTCACTGAACAAAGAAAAACCTGATCTGATTCTGAATTAGTCTAGCCCTTGGGAAGTCAAACCCTTAAATTAGTGTTTTGCTTATTTTTTCTCCTGTTTGTGCAATATGGACCAGAAAAAAAAATCCCAGATTTTAGAGATGCGAATGTTCTGCTAAACCAATTGGCATGTTGCCTCTTTCCTGTGACCTTTCCCAGTCACGTTTTAAACCACTGTTGCTCTGTACGGTACGAGGAGCATTTGACTGATCTTTGCCTCGGATTCTGGTTTGAGTTGGAAGGCTGGCAGTTTGGGAAATTATCCTTCGAGTTTTAATGCATTTATATGACTGGAGGCTTCAGTTGCACTTTGAATGCATCATGGACCCACAGTGAGCAATATTTAAAGTCCTGAAATGTAGAGCTGCTGCTTTCCTCATGTGACTGGGGGTGTGAGCTATCGCTGCCAAACATTTTGTCTGGCATGCTCCCTTGGTTTCTGCCTGTTACACATTACTTCTAATTGTTAAATATATATATATATATATTAGATGCACATTCTTTTTCTGTATTGCTGTTCTTCTGCAGTGCCTTTCTACATTTCTCAACTTCTTGGGAATACAAGGAATAGAGGAAGAAGTTGTACAATTTGCCCAGAGAAGCTGTGGATGCCCCCTCCCTGGAAGTGTTCAAGGCCAGGTTGGATGGAGCTTTGAGCAGCCTGGTCTAGTGGAAGGTGTCCCTGCCCACGGCAGGGGAGTTGGAAATAGATGATCTGAAAGGTCCCTTCCAACCCAAACCATTCTATGATTCTAATTTTCCTCCA
>Ga0181612_180342_pt1 | contig 11322 bp, 4 predicted proteins | sample HoacroProtozoa21_FD_119630 | JGI IMG/M metagenome (GOLD analysis project Ga0181612, IMG submission 119630) | Hoatzin crop microbial communities from Cojedes, Venezuel. Combined Assembly of Gp0051906, Gp0051904, Gp0051908
CTAAATCTGCCCTCCCTTAGTTTAAAGCCATTACTCCTTGTTCTATCGCAACAAGCCCTGCTGAAAATATTTTCCCCATCTTTCACCTGTCTGTTGATAAGAGGTTGCCATTCGTGTTCGTTCGGGGGGTACGCTTTCTTTAACCTTCCTTTTCTGGCTGACATGTACCAGTAGTCAACAGACACAGAAAATTTTAGTGATTTGCTTGAAGTCATGCAGTGTATCAGATTCAGAACAAGATTACAAGTGGCCTGCTAATAGTGCCTCCTGAATAAATCACTTATCCACGCTTGTTCTCTTTGTTTGTCATAAAAATACATGATTCTAAAAATAATTTACACTTTTTAGAAAATTATTTCATCTGTTAACCTCAAAGCTCTTAGGAGAATCACTACTAATTAAGTTGTACAGATGAGAAAAAGTAAGACATGTATAGATACAGTGGCTTGCCTGGAGATACTGATCCAGTAGATAAGACTTAGACTTGTAAGAAAGATAACTGTGAATGCAGTTTCACCCTAGTTCTTGATATGTGGCTTAGCTTTTCTATAGATTTTCTGTACCTATGTAGAATGGAAGAGTGAAGAATTAAAATAATGTCCTCAGGATCAAGTTAGTGACTGAAGCTTACAAGAAAACCGAGGTTTCCTCCTAAAAATATTGGACAATTAATTTTATGATATCTTCAAAAAATCTTACAAGTTTAGGCAAAGATTCTGACTTTTTTTTTCATGAATGTTTTTAATTCTAACGTTTGGAAAAAATAGAGGGTCCAGTGTAGTTTTGGAAGTCAACTGTTTGAAGTACCTTGGTTATAAGCAAATGAGTTGTACCGGAAAAAACAACATCATCCAGCTAAGAATTAGGTCCTTCAACACCCTTGCTGGCAGGCATTCTGATTAGTTGAATTCTAACATTTTTCTTTCATTTGTGGTTGTCAGAGAAATTAGGAAATAGTATTCCAAATAATACTCTTCTGATTTTTATGCATTTTAGAAAGTAATGGGACACTGCAGACTTCAGTGCTAGAGTTGCAACATGCATAATAAGCTTCTGGAATCTGGAATAATCTATTTATCCACAAACAGGGCTAGACAAAGTAAACTACCTTTTAGTGTTGTATGCAAGTAAACTTAATTACTATAACCTTTTAGTCATGGGATATTGTGGTCCCAATTGTGTTGAATCTCTCATGATTTAGTAAGTTGTCATGTAGTGCAGTTGCAAACTCGGATTGAGAGCAGTAGATTATTTTAGGCTAATTCAATTAAATGGCCCCTTCAGTTCCTGTTTTCTCAAATGGTCTTAAAAATGTGCTAGTATACACGTACATTGCAGTATCTTTTGAAAAATCAGTGCAGTCTTTCTACTTGCTTGTACGTAATTACTACATTCAGTGCTGACAGTGAAGGGAGAAAACCTGTTTGCTCTTTTGTCTGTGCTCCACAGTGCATTGACACATTCTTATTTATTTATTTTAGAAAAGAGAGATTTTTCTGTCTAGATAAGAAAATTGATCTGAAAAGCTCAATATCCTGCTTTCTCTGGCCAGTGTTTCAAAGACCAAAGCTTTCATTATTTTTGTTCAAAATTAAGCCATAAAATTGTTCAACCCAAGTTAACTGTCTGCTTCAACGGTCACACACATACACACATATGTGTGTGTATATATATATATGTATATTTGTGCCTGCTTGAAGAGTTATGCACAAAGAATAGTTAATATTACAGGGTTTTTACCTACTTTTAAATTATGAGTTGAGAAGTAAGACAGTAGAAACACATTTTCTGGTAAATGTCCTTTATTTCTGTTAAGTTTAAAACATAACTGCACAACTGAAACGATAAATGCAAAAGACTGAGTCCTTTTGCGATGTAACATTTAACAGCGGTCATTTTTTTGCTGTGGAAGAAAGGTAAGAATGCTTTAATGAACTGCTGCTATAGACCATTTAGGACAGTGAATTGGTTAGTTTAGTTGGTATGAGTTTAAATTCAACCTGTTTTTCACAGAACAAATTTCATGTAGTTTTATTTCATTTTAGTGCCTGTCAAATGAGTAATGACATTAACTGAATTATCTTATTTTACTCTAATTGTTTTACAATTACTTAATTAACAATTTCAGTATACCTTCTGTTCCTGGCAGGTGAAACAATGGTAAATGAACAAAGGAGGCTCATCTCTGCCTTTAGCTGTCAGAGATTACCACCAATTTTAACCTATTTGCTCTTGTTAATTAATTTCGTCTTTAGGACTCATACAGTTTCTGTGCTTAAAGGAGAGAGCTTTATTGGATTTTGTTCAGCACTTTCTTTAAACCACTAACTAAACTTCTCAGGAAGAAAGAATACATTTTATTATTTGTGACTTTTCCTTTCTTTTTAATTCTCAGTGTCCTCAGCAAGGTTTGTTTGTTTATTTTTTTTTTTCAGACCTTTTTACTGAGTTTTGCATGGCTTACTTGCACTGTTCCTGGCCTTCCTCAATCTCTTCTTATGCCTTGGTTAGTCTGTGACACTATTTTGCAGAAACAGTATGGCCTGCAAACCATAAGGACCTACATATGCATTTGAGTATTACTGTGCAGAAGAGTTAAAGTTTATAAGTTGGTCCTCTTAAGAAAATTTGGAAGGTGAGGAGCAAGAAAGAAGGTAAAAGAAGTATTTTTTTGGAATAGTGCTCTGAAGGGACAGTAAAAGTATCTGGAGGGAGTATGAGTGGATAGAAAAGGAAGAAAAAAGCCATATAGGCCCTCTAAGAAAGGAAAGGGAGCCAAACAACATCAGGAGGTTTCCCCTTTCTTTGCCTTTTCCTGGTGCCTTGCCCTATCACACCATATGACTGTTTATATGGAAGACCCCACTTCCACATATGCACACTTCTGTAAAGTACCATACTTTTCTATAATTCTGTTGTCACCAAATTTCTACATAGAACTTCATTTCTCAGCTGCTTGTGTGTCTTACTTCCCTGTAAAAAATATTATATATTGCACAGAAGGAAGAGATGTTCAAATTCTGGGGAGAAGAAGGTATTGACTGAAACTTTGGTGGAGGCTAGGAACCAACTTTGTCCTTGCTGTCATACCGCTGCTTTGTGGATTCTGCGTATTTTTTTTACACGCTTTCTGGTGTACTAAGACTTCAGTTTGTCTTCTTGATGTAGTGTATTGCTAAAGGGATGCTCAACTCTCATAATACTCTTTTTGAAATGCGGAGAGAGCTGAAGGAGTAATGCTGTCTGTTGAACTAGTCTGGACTGTTCCTTGTCTGATGATTACTGAAGTGCAAAAAGAGTGGAGACAAGAGCTTTCCACTTGCTAGTTCTTCAGGACACAAATAGAGCTCAATTCTCTGCATACTCCCCTGTATCTGAAGATCCTTTGCATGTAAGCCTTCCTCTCTGCCCCTACGACTCTGCTTGCAAAGCTATCTTTATCATGGTTCACCATCCCCAAGCCCTCATCTGACTCCAGCTTTTCTTTGTATCTGTTGTAACTCATCCTATCTGCAGCTAGGTAGTGAGAGAGGTTTTAAAGGTTTAAGTGAACAGCAACATTTCTTGTCATGCTTCATATACAGTGGTATGTAACTACTGGATTTTAGTACTTGCCTTATTTATCTCGATGAAGCTTAGAATATGGCAAGAGAAATTGATGACTTAAGCCAACAGGAAAAAGTTGAAATTATTTAAAGGTGTTTGATGTTTAGTAATTCTACTGACTACATTTTGGCTAGAAATACCCAAAGAATTCATAATTTTTGTGATGTGGGAAACTTGTGTATTGGATGGATACTGTCTAATTTCATTAAATCATTCTTCTGTTACTTAGACTGCAGTAAATTCATCATGATACGTCAGATTCCCTGAAACATGCACAAATATGAGCTCATGCTGCAGGTATACACATATATGCAGAGGTGGGAGACAGCTGCAGCGTGAGGTCTCACTTCTGCAAAGCCTCTAAGCAGAGCTTCTCCCTCGGCTCCTCAGAGAGAAGCCAAGGAAAGAGGCAGTGCTGGTACCAGCCCCACATGTGCTGCAGTGTGGCAGAAGGTCAGGTCTCGATAAAGTTTCGTTACAGTGGTTGAAGCCTGGAGGTCCCCGTAGAAGTGGTAGGACATATACACTCCATCTGCGAGGAGCAAACATAACAAACCAGCAAATGGCTGAATGGGCTTGAGCTCTGCAATATTCCTGGCGTTAAGTGTACCTCTTGTCTAACAGATGCAGACAGGCAAGATTCTATCAATCTCTTTCTGGGAGTATTCAAGCCTGCAGAAGGAAAACCTCATCTCTGGGAACTTCCCACTGATTTTTATTTGCATCACAAGAACACCCTCAGTCTGTCACAGACCAGGCGAAGGTATTTTGCAGTTCTGTTTTTTTGTTTGCTATTGCTCTAACAGATTTTTTAAAATGCATGTTGTTAACCAAATAATTTGGTCAGCTTGTCAAAAACTGGCTTACTGTTTTTAAAGTTTTTATGAAAACTTGAAAAAACAAACCTTCGCGAGATTACCAAAAGTGTTGGATGTTGGCGTTTTGAAGGATTTGCTCTAGTATGTTATTGTCTTGTTGTACTGAAAAGACATTTCATTTCATCAGAAATTCTAGCCTGCAGTGGGAAACGTCTTACTATTTTACTGAAGTACAGTTACCACTGTCTTGTTAAGCAATGTCTAGGTGTATTTTTGATGGTCAGGTTTATTAAGTCATTGTTGTATTTGGGAACAGGTGATGAGAATAACATTTGCTTTTTTTTTTTGTGTGTGTAATGCACTTAGTGTGTAATGCATACCAAGAAGCCCGTGATTGTCTACTTTCCTTTCAGCCATGTCTAGCCTATTTTGAAGACTATTTTTCTTCATTTGCATTCCATTGTAGTTGCATGGTAATTTACAGAAATAATAGGGTTAAAGCATAAAAATTTTAAAGTAATTTTGCAGTGCTTCACAATGTGGAATGATTTTGTAAGGCTTATAAATACTGTGTGTTTAAAAAACAAATTTCCATTTTAATAAGAAGAACAGTACCAGACATGTTAACTAAATCATCTCTCTTAGGAATTTCACTGTTCGTATCTTTGCTCAATCTATGAGTCATAAAGCTCTGTATCACAAATGATAGATCTGAATATCTGCATTCAGATTTTTGTCTGGGGAAAATTGTGGGTGTTTAAACAGTGTGTTCCGTCCCTGTTGGCTGCTTATTCCATTAACCCATCGTGGCAGCTGGCATGTGATATGACTGTTTCGAAATTCCAATACTTTTGTATTGTCTCCTGAGGCTTCTCTTGATGCTAGCTCATATCAGCCATACGACCAAGTGCTTTTTCAGGCACACATGAAACATGTGACATTAATTTTATTGCCTACTGGTTCCCAGCGTTATTGTGTGTCACAAATTAATTCAGCTGATATATTGTAAATAGATGAATGTCCTAGGCTCCCTTCATCTGTTACTTTGCTAAACAGCTGACTCTTACTTGTCACAGATGCTGTTCTCAAATGAGATGAAACGTATAAAAAAAGAAATTGTTGGTATTCTTTATTTACTTGTTAATTAGTTTTACCTTTCATTCTGTCCCGAATTTCTTCTGAATGCTTCTGTGCTTAACTTGTTTCTTTGTGTAACAACTTCTTATCTCTCTGTGCAAGTGCCTTTTTTGGTTTCCTTGGGCACAGCAGCAAAGGAAATCATGAGAACTCATGGTGAAGTCGGGGATATAGGAAGAGAAGGAAGATGTTGTTTCACATCACTGAAACTTCTTTTGACTATCTGTGCTTGTCGTATATTGTATTTGCCTCTCCATCAGAACAAAGAGATTTCACGATGAGTTTCGTAATTACTTTTATATAATTTGTGATTCACGTGAAAACACTGTGAATATGAAAAACGAGACTTTCCGTTGCCACGTTACTTCTCATTTGTGCAAGCAGCAAAACTGGGTTTGTCTGTATAGTTTCTAAAGGCACTGGAGAAAATGGCTTGCTAGCATGGCCTGATACGATGCTTCAAGAGACGGGACCATCAGGCAGGACTCATTCCTTGCTGTTTAGCACATACACAGTTCTTGGAATGAAAGTGTGTTGCCCTGCCTGTTCTGCACCGTTTGCTAAGTCCCACTAACAAATCTATCTCTGGACGTGGGAGTACACCCATTGTTTCTGCTCCAGATGGCTGCGTTGACGCGAGTAGGAGATAACCACATTAATCCTCTGATTACAGCCCTTTAAGTATTGTGAATGCACACGTATTTGAAATAAAAATCGTTGAAGATAATTGTCTTTTCATCCCAAGTAATGAAATAGAAGGAACTATCAGAATAATTTAGAGAAGAAATTGAAGTATATTTGAGAAGAGGAAATAAAAATATGTAAACATGAATGAAAGATAAAACATGCTTTATTTTATCAATGTTACTTGACTTCCTTTGTTGTTTTTTCAGAAATCCTGGATAAGCTTCTGGTTCCTGGTTTTTGCTGTTAGCTGTGCCTATATACAGCTCTCAGACTTACAACGGCTGTCACATCACAATGTATTTCTGTGTGTAGAAGTCAGCTGTTTTGACAATGTTCTGGTTTTATTATCATTAACCTCCTTCATTTCTTCATACCCTTTTCCTAAATGTTAGGGTCTGAAGTGATGAGTGGGGGTTGATTTATTTGTTTATTTTTAAAGACCAGGACAAGAGAAATTCATAAATACCTTCTATATGTGCTAAGACCTTAATTTTCAGTACTGTAGAGGCACCTGAAATGTATTTTGTTTAATGGAGCAAAACCATTCCTCCCTTCATACCTATATGGAGCTTCATTTGTTTAAATTTCATGGCCTGAGAGCAAAGTAGTAGGATAGGGTTCTGTTGAAATCCTCCATCTGAGCATAATTCTTTACTTTCTTCCACACTTGAATCATAAAGAAATGTTTACTAAAGTGACACTGTATGGTGTTGGCTGTTATGTGCAAATGTTCAGACTGGATAAAAGATCAAATCTTCAGTATCAATTGTGTGTCTGTTTTTGTCGTACAGCTATACTTACTGGTGGACCGCAGGTGTGCTAAAGCATTTACCTCTTCCTTTTGATGAAGGTAGGAACTGTATTTGCTCCTTGCCTTACAGAGTATCTTGAAAAAGAAGTTTTAGTCACAAATGCCTTTTAATTGTTTTGGATCCCAAATCTGGGGGATAAAAAGTTTCCATAATGATTGCTAAATACTTCCCCCTCCCCTCCGCAGTGAACTATGATTTTTCAGCTGCAGGATGCAAGAGATACCTAATTGGCTAAAACTTGACCTCCATATTTTTATGTGCCAGGGCACACTTCATTCTTTTTTTCTTTTTCTATGCCTGTTAGTATATGTTTATAGTCTATGCTGGTGGTTACATTCCTGTTGCAGATGACAGAGTATAGCTAGTGTGTCTTATTTCTCTGGGGTACTGTGGAGCATGTTTTATTAGGAAGTGTCATCATGAAGAGAAATCAAATTATGATGATTGGTAATGCATATTTATTAAAGATGTGCTGGGCATCTCCTTCTTCATACCATTTTTTTTTTTGTCTTAGAGGGGATATGGCTGTAAAAAAGTGCCTGGTAGGGTGTCTAAGTAAGCAGGCTACTATGTGTTTGTATTTTTGCAGAGTCAGTTAGTAAAACGATTTTTTTTTGTTTTTTTTCTTAGTGACATGTGCAGAAAACAGACGCAAGTTGACGGTGAAGAAATTCCACAAGTATGAAGAGGAAATTGATATCCACAATGAGTTTTTTCGGCCATATGAGTTGAGCAGTTTTGATGAGACCTTTTGCTTGGCAATGACCAATTCTACACGGTACATTGGGATGTTTTGTGACTATAAATCCTTAACTGGAAATTGATTTAGTGTGAATTAAATGTATATTTGATTTATTTGGTTAAATCTGTGTAACATGATAAGTTTTGTGGAGTGGTTGGGTTTGGTTTTTTTTAAGCTTCAAATTTAGCAGACTTTTAGAAACTAAATCGTAATACTGAAATGGAAATGCTACTCTAAACAAAATTCTGTTAAGATAGCACTTAAATTTCCAGTTATTTTCCATTATGGGTTGCTAGGTGTTTGGGTACTAGAAATGAGCTTTTCTTTGTGGACTCATATCACAGAGGCTCCCCTCAAAGCAACTGGTTTCTAATTGTTCTGCTCTCATTTTACAATTATTTTCTTCAGTTCTTCAGATTCTCACAGCTGGCCACACAGGTTTTTTTGTTGGCAGCAATCAACTGGATATTCTAAGCATAATCTTCATCATGATTTAGCTAAAGACTTCCAAACAGATTATGTTTGGTGTAGCTTTTTGACCCAATTTGAGTGTTTGCAGCATTTTGAAAGCAGCGTAGCTGAGTTACAGGGTTTCTCCAGCACAGGAATGGAGCATGTTGCTCTAGCCTCCTTGGTAAGTGGTAATGTTTTCAGCTGTTTTGTGCGACGAAATAATGCAAATGAAATCTTTTTAAATACCTAAGGGGTTTGTATGTGCATGGCTTCAACTTGTAATGATGAAGTTCGAACTTGATATTTCTTTTTATAATGATTTTTTTTTAATTCAAAGGTAGATGTTAGAGGTGGTTCTTCCAGAAAAATTTTAAATGTTACATTTTGAATGTTGCTAATAACAGTTTTTCCTTTCTATTTTTCCAGAGATTTTATGCCTAAAAATGTGGGCATTGATCCAAGTCCATTTACTGTTCGTAAACCTGATGAAACTGGAAAATCAGTGTTGGGGTAAGTCTGAAATAAATAAATGATACGATCCAGTTCTGGTTTAATAGTAGTGAAATTGTAATGCAGATATAGAAACTCTATGTCTGTGTAGCATATTCTCTGTTACATGGGAAATAAAAAAAATAATTGGTGTTATACTGTAGAATTCTACACTTTGAAAATCATATCTAATTTGAGATTTTAATTTGACACTGGGAATTCTTTATTCAGACTCATTTAATCTTTTCTGAGTTTTTGTACTGCTGTAAGTGAAACCCATGAGAAATTTTATCTAGAATAAAGGTACAGAGGTTGTTAAAAGTTGATCATCTCTTCATACTAGTCGCAACTGTATTCTCTATTGGAGACGACAGGAATGCATATATTATTGCTGTCTCTTTTAAAAAAAAGTTAATAAATTTTGGGTAAATAGAACATATCCTGAAACAGCAGTAAATACCAATTGCAACATAGTTTTCGATAAAAAAATTTGCTAAAAATAATCAGAGAGAAAATTACATAAAACAGTTCAGCAACAGTTATGAATGTTTCATTTAGCTGCTTTTGCATCCTGGACTTGCTTCATTACTTTATTTTGTACCATTGTTGTGTTTGATCTGCTGTATCACACAAGGGCTATGGGGACTCTTCCTGAACCAATTCATTCTGTCTTTGATACCTCATATTAAGGAAATCTTTTGTCAGTAATGGCTAATCCTGTGCTGTCACAACATTGTAAGTTCTTCTGAAAACTTCCCATTTTGTTAAAAGCTACAAAATTTGGCTGTCTCATAAATAACATCTGTTGTGCCTTGACCCTGAGGGACTCACTGTCGACAAATGTTGAGAGCAGACTATGCTTATCACGAGTATAGCCTGATTTCATGCTACTGATACTCCCTGGGAATAAGCAGAAAGACTGTTCAACAGTTGTACAGTTTACATCTGCTAAGAACTGTGAGTTTGTGGGTACTTTAGAGGATGAGCTTTATTCTTCTGCTTTGGTATGATGTCAGATTTTTGGACTAACTCATTTCTCTCCAGATATTCCATTAAATACTTCACCATTATACATTTTTCTCAGGCGCTTTGCTTCAAGCTCTCTACTGTGATTTTTAGGGGTCATTATGAATAGAGAATCAGCTGGATCAAAGCCACATTCGAAGACTCCCTGGGTATTGCTCGTAAGGCTTCCCATGCATTGGCTGTGGAAGTAGTGGGATGAAAAGTGGCTTCAGTCTTCCACCTTGCCCGTATTTAGCCCTTGGTAGAGGTTGTATCTTTGCCTTGCAAATTTGTCATCATCTTTTGATCTACTGTGACATTTCTGGAGGATTTGGTGATCTGTTTTCATCTATAAGGGTTCTGGTCCCTAGGACAATGAGATCTTGGCCTTCTGAGTGTGTGTTGGGTGTCAGGTGGGGTTATCCCCCTTACCAGTGTTTGGCTACTCGCTCCATTCTTCACATTTCAGAAGAGACTGCTTTTCTTGTGACCTCCACCTCGTTTAGAAAAGTAGGGAAGCTAACCTTAATTTTCTCTAAGAAGAATGCAGTATGTCTTCATAAGTTTCTGTAGATTTCGGTCTAAGGAGATGTCCATTTCTGCTGAGTCAGAAATTAAACTTACCTGTGTTGTTTTTTCCCCTAAGACATGTGTTCCAGCTGCAGCAATTCTTCTGATATATTATTGTCCTTGGGGTGGGGTATGGTCTTAGATCAAGAACCTTTGCAAGGACTCTCCTACTTGTTTATAAGTGTTCTTGAAGCACAGAAAGTATACCTAATTCACTACTCTTCCTCCAGAGTCCCTGAAAAATTGTGACAGTGTCTGAGAGGAAAGTGCAACCATGTACCCTTCCAGGGCCAGTAGGAAAGGATGTAGAGGACGTAAGGGTGGTACAATTTCTGATGGGTAAAGTAACGTATATCTTTCAGAGCTTGCACAGTTAAACCCAGTGCTAGCCTACTAAAATATAGATGCTGTATCTTGAAGAATTCTTACAAATAAGGTACTTTTTTATATTAACTAGAATTTCTAGAGTGAGAAATACATGCCGCATAATGTTGCTGATTAAATAACTAAATATAAATAGGGGAGAGGTATGGAAAAGGAAGAGAAAAAAGTGATAATATGATTAAGATTTTTGGGCCCAAGATTAAGAACGCTAGTGGACTGGATAATGTCATTAATCAGAGAGTTATTTGATCTGGTTTTTCCCAGATTAAAACCAAAGATGTTATGTCTCAATGAATTTTTATTCCTTTTTTATTCATTCAGTCTGGGGGAGGAATTTAAGTAAAGAGAGAATTGGTGGAGAAAAGCTGGCATATTCCTTTGAGCTGTCTTTCAATGCTATGGAATAAGAAGAGATTGAAGAACAGTGAGTTGATTGGGGGATTCAAAAGATGAGCAACAAATTGTTCCAGAGGGTAAAACTCTTCCACCAATAAGATTGTAACCAAAATTAGGAATTTTAAATACCCGTTGTTGATACCGTGCTGATTTCATAAATACACACTGCCTTTCATAATAGGAACAAAAGTAATAGAGAAGAAACCGTGCTGCAGCGCAAAAC
>Ga0181612_107518_pt1 | contig 11321 bp, 8 predicted proteins | sample HoacroProtozoa21_FD_119630 | JGI IMG/M metagenome (GOLD analysis project Ga0181612, IMG submission 119630) | Hoatzin crop microbial communities from Cojedes, Venezuel. Combined Assembly of Gp0051906, Gp0051904, Gp0051908
ATTTGGCCCTCAGCAAGCCCTGGAACAGAACTTGATGGGCTCAAGCAGGCTGCTCCTGTCCTACTATCTCAGGTTGCAGACACCTGCTTCTGTTTCCCCGAACTGAGGATCCTTTCAGCTCCATACACAAACCAGCTGTGTGTATGACCACTCGGCTTTCCCTCAGCTCCAGGCAACGATCCAGCCCTTAGATAATCTCCAGCTTCTCAGAAACCATTCCAAGTTGTCACCAAACCTGGTGTGCAAGACCAACTGCTCCCTAGAGCCCGGACTTAGATGCAGAACAGGGCTGGGAGACTCACTGGGTATACACGAAGCAGCATGGTGCTACCCTACCCTACACATCTCAACATGACAGCCCTCACCCATGCCCCCACCCCATCTCGCTGCTGGACCAAAGGCCCAGCTCTTTTCCCACAGACCGTACACTAACACCACAAGCATGTAAGCAGCCAGCACAAGGTGTGTGACACCTGGCCACTGAGATGTCCTGTACCTTGGATCAGGTAGGCCAGCAGGTAGAAAAAACAAGTGCCATCTGCAGCTGCAGAATCTGTGGTCTTGGAGTCCAGCAGGGGCCTGGAGGAGATACAACAGCAGGCCAATCAAGGAAGCACTCTGTTTCCAGTCTAGGTTTGCTGTGAGCTAGCTACTGTTCACTGTCCTCTTGGGGAAGGAAGGGACCCATCTCTTCCAGATGTTGCAAAACTCCTCTCTCTCCTGTTACTCTGCCTACCACCTTGCCAGCTAGGAACCAAATGCTTCTTCCAATGGAGGAGGCTGCCCTATGCCTCCCCCTTTTCCTCCCTCCATGATATTCTGCTCAGGCTCCATGAGAGCTGGAGTTGCCCTGCCTAGCTCTGCCCACGACACCCCTTTGCTTGCTCTCCCCCTGTGCAGCAGGCACCTGAGCCAGCTGCCTTAAACCTGTGGCGTAGGCCTGGCTGTCACTCCAGCGGTGCCTCCTCCTGCGCTGCCCTGTTTTGAGCACTATGCTTCCCAGCCACTGCTGGACGATCAGACATCCTCTTCCATCCGATACCCCAACCTCTCAGCGGCTGTTCTTACCATAGCCAATGCTGTGGATTCATTTCCACAGCGGGGATTTCCTTCACCTTACTCCTGTGCTTAGCAGGCAGCTCTTGCATGAGATCTAAAGAGGGAGAGAAGGCAGACATCTATTATTGCAAGCCCAAGGGCAGTACATTAACAGCTCAGGATGGTTCTCTAGTCTACAGAGAGGCACTGGAATTTATGATGCCAGTGGGGTTCTCCCCCAGTTTTTTTCTGAGCTGGCAAGAAGTGAATTTCCAACATACATCCAGGCACAGCTCTCCTGGTGGCTCTCCAAGAGCAAATCTTCCAAATTTTCTCCCCCCACCACCTCCGCTACAGCTCTACTCTTACATGTCAGGGTCTGCAGGAACTGGTCACAGCAGCTTTGGTTCCGGATCAGCAGATTGTAGGAGGCTTTTGGGTTGTCAAACTCCATTCGCAAGCTCTGGTGGCAGAGTCCCACTTCCAGATGGGAAATATCAGACAGGTAGTGAGAGTCATTCTTCTTCAGCCAGTCTGCAGGTTGTCCCCTAATCAGAGCACAGCCCTCAGCTGCAGCACCTGCCCCATCTCCTCTCCCACATCAGACTGCAGCAGGGGGGTTTTGCCAGAAGAGCCTCTGCATGTCACCACACCTCCAGGGTAAGGCTAGCACAGGCTGGCACTACCCAGCACCCACCGCCTGGCTGCAAAATCTCACTTGCCACCATTCTCCTCACCTGACAGTTCCAGTGACTTCCAGCACATAAATCTTGAGATCAGAGGCAACCAGTATTGAGAGGAACTCTCCTTGTCGGCCAAACTTCACCATGACCACCTAGAGCACAGAGACGTTGGGTCATAGCACTGCCCTGCCTCTTGCCAGCCCACCCATGGAAAAGGCCGACTCTAACACACTTCCAGCTGCCTTCACGCTCCACAGCCTCTGGGATGCCACCCCAGTGCAGAACTTGCAGGGTGGAAGGACAGCCGAGGAGCTGTAGGAGTGGTGCTGCGGGAGCTCACCTTAAGGAAGCACTGGAACTCCTCAGCGTTCTCCTCAAAAACCTCCATATCCAGGTACAGCTTCAGGCGATGATCCACAGAACGGAAGTCTCTCGTGTTCAGGACACCATTTACAGCTGAGGAGAGCAAAAGGTGGGACTAGCATTCTGCCCACTGACCAGGTGCTGCCCAGGCATGCAGACTGGCACCAGGGCAGCAGTGTCACCCTCTCTGCACACCTGCTCCCATGAAGTCTCTCCTCGAGACAAAGGGCCAAAGCCAGGGCCTTCCAGGCCACAGGTCTCAATGTGGAGGCATGAGGGGACTCCAACACTTGCTTTTTCAGATATACAAAGCTTTGGTCTAACCCATCTCCAACCTATGCTTAGCTGTTACGTCACAGGAAGACACTGCTTTGATGCCAGATTTGGCAGGAGGGCAATTCTTTATCACAAAAACAAAAAGACATCTCTCATTTCAGCTGGTATCAGCTCAGGTCAGCCTCTTCAACTCTGACTTTGACTGTGGTAAGGTTAAAGGGGACTGAGGAAGACACCAATAAAACTGCTTAAAAACATAATTAGGTTTGTCATGCAACTGCATGACTAATTAATTTAGACAATAGCCATGATACTGCCCGAGAGCAGACACTTCCCAGCAGAGCCTCTTCTCCAACAGAAACACTACACTAATCAACTTCTCCCTGGCAGGAACTTTTTCATGGGCTCAGTTTTAAATTGGGACCTTGCAATTTGACCCGAAACAAGAGACTGCTTTATTGCTCACACTTCAAGTGTACAGGACTGAACATGGCAATCCTAAACACTGTTCCTATTATCAACTCCTCTTCAGAGGCACAGCACTCTTGAAAGGCTGGGGGAGTTCTCTACAGATCAAGAAGCTGATGGGTTTGCAGATCAGGACAGTTGCAGTAAAGTCACTTGGTGGGCTGAACCCAATAACATAGATAGCTCCTTTCCAACTTCAGTTATTCTGTAAATCACAACCTGATGCCCAATCAAAAGCAGTCTGCTTACATCAGAAATCCAAGGCCCTTCACAACAAGCATTTGTGGACCTCCTAGTAACTGTTATCTTGCACAATAGCCCTCACAGAGCCAGCACACAGTCTCTTCTTTTGGACAGGCTTTGTCATCTGAAGCTCACAAAGACCACTGAGGAAAGCACAGGTAACTGTAGATCCACTAACCAGAGCCTCCTACAAACATACCAGCTTCACCTTGCACTTGAGACAGAGAATAAATACAGAGAAATTATGCATACTATTCTCCAAAGGTAATGCTCCAGCTGGCAGCTCAATGGTGCCACAGGAACCCACTGTGTCTGTAACCGAGCAGTGCAGCTCCCAGAAGAAGACCTTGTTACTCAGCGTCTGAGCAATACTAGGGATTAGGAGCTGACTCAGTTTTCCTTACCTTCAGGCATGAGGACTGAACAGAGAGTAGAATGAAAAACTCTGCTCACAAGAACTATGGTCACTGCTGCTAGTGTCTGACGACCCTCCCTTCCCTATTAAACAGGGGGCAGTGCACCCTGCAAGCACCAGCCATGAAGCCCAACATCAAGCTGTGTGCACCCCTAAACCCTGCACAGATCCTACATACTCACAGGGATTGAGATTCCATGTGTCCTCAGACTCAGAGTTCAAAGAGAGCTGGGAAGGAGTGGGCCCGCGAGACATGCTGTAACGGTAGCTCCCCATCAAGCTGCCCCCATTGGTGTCTGTGTGGCTGAGGGACAAGTACTGGCTCTTCATGCCCAGCTCCTTCTTCACAGAGCCGCCATCTGAACTGCGGGAGCTGGAATGGAGAGTGCCATCATGCTCGCCACTCAGCTCCGGGGTCCTGGTGCTGTTGCTGGTATCCATCTCCAAGCTGTCCTCCCCGCCAATGTAGAACCTCCCAGTCTCACTGGCCAGGGCAGGTGTTTCCTCGGGGCCTTCCTGCTGGCTGCCTCCCTCCAGGACAGAGTCTGACAGGTCCTCACTTGTGCTGTCGGGGCCAGGTGGCAGAGGTGTGCTGGGGCACACCTCTGAAGGCAGGATGACCACATGGTCACTGGAACAACTGGGACAAGCTATAGGTTCACTAGCTGCTGCAGCACCTGTGGGAAGATTTCATCAGAGATAAAGAAAAACCAGAACAGCTCTCCCCCAACAAGATTTTACTTTTTCTTTTTCCTCTACAAACCACAAACCATATCCCTTTCAAAGTAGACAATATTATAGTCTGACTTGAGCAGCTTGTCGAGCAGCTCTGTTCAGAGTCACATCCTACATCCCTCCCCTTACAAATCAAGGAGAAATTCTGGGTCAGTGCCAACATGCACCTGGAATAGCTCTGCTCAGACTCAGGGCAACCGGTGTGTGCAGTAGTTGCAACCAAAACTACATCAGGGCTTCAGCTCATGACTTTCCTCCACCTCATGTCCACAAGTGCTCAGGTAGCCTTTGAAGCCCAAGCTAATCCAACCTTCCTTACCCACCTCCATCCCCTGCTTCATTTATCCTCCAGCCAGCCAAACCACAAGAACGCTGTGTCCCTTCTCCAGCTGCCCCCATCCCTCCTGACCCCAGTTCCTGATGCTCCCTTCACCCACATCACAGCAGAGTCCCAGCTGGATCTTGGGACTCCCACTACCCTGGCAGGGGGGAGAAAATGTCTTGGGGTGGAGGAAAGTGCTGCAGCCAGGACAGCACGTTCGCCCTCACTGCAGTACTTCGATCCCGGGTACTCTGTCAGATGAGCAGCATCTTCCGAGCTTGGGCTGGGCACTCCCCACTTCAAATATAAACTCAGCACTAGCCATGTCTCAGCCAAAATACCACATCTAGTTTCAGACACCCAAAGAAAAATGCGGACAAATGGGAAAGAGTACAAAGGAGACCAGCAAGAATAACTGCATTGTATGAGATATGACTGACAAGCAAATTATCTAGGGAGTTGACCTTATTTAGTCTAGAGGACAGAAGACAGGACTAGTTGAGGGGGGAGAACAATGGCCCTCAAGTACAAAGAAAAGAATAAATCATTCCCCATAAGGGAAGCGAGAGTGGGCTGAAGAACACGGCCAGGGAGACTTAGGTTAGGGTTCTGGGTTTTTTTCTCATGTCTAACAGCCAAAGTTTTACCTAAAATACTGGAGTAGATGCCCCAGAAGCCTCCGTTAGCAAAAGCCCTTTAGAACAAATTAGTCTCCGTAGCAGAACTGACCACAGTTTCAAGAGGACAAGAGACTACATGACCTTTAATGCCTCTTCCAGACTTCAGATATCTATGGACCATCTGCAGTTTCCAGTATCCCTATGTCCTCCCAGACCCCAGGCCACCCACAACAAGGGTGCTCTCTCCTTAACCTTGAAACAGTGGCTTACTCCTGCTAGTGAATAAGACAGGCTCTTCCCAGTCCAAATGGGCCAAGTAAGAGTACATCCCACAACAGGTTTTAATTCCAGTACAGCCAAGGCATCACCCTCTCCTACACATTCCATGCTCTGCACCACAGCTGCCATTCTGGCAGCCTGCCTGGGCATTAGCAGGCATCCTTTTTCTGGCACTACACCCTACCTTGAACCGAGGCAACTAGGCTCTCCAGAATTTTGGCATCTCCAACCTCTGAAGGATAGGGACCTTGATGCCAGTGAGCCAGGGACTGCGAAAACTCCTGCTTGCATTTCAGGCACTGGAGCTTCGTGGATCCCTTCTCCTGGTCCTGATTTCGCCGATTCTCCTCAACAGCTGGGGACAACACTTCAAGGACGCTCTAAAAGTAGCAGCACAGGGAAAAGAGTGCTAGCAGGCAGCTACAACCCTCCTAATAAAAGCAAGCCTCTGACACCAGCAAGTCTCCTCAGATGCCTCATTACAGAGTTTCAGAGTACAAAGGGTGCAGGGCCATTTCCCAGCTAACACAGTACCACAGCTAATCTGTGCAAAACTTGCCAAGGGCACCAAGCTTCACTGCAGTAGACCAAGGGAAACTGGTATTGCAGGTCTGTGCCTTGTATCTACATATTGACAGGCTCTCCCTGGAACTCCGGTCTCAAAGGTCTCATCTGCTTGTACCTTGCCTGTTACAACTTGTTTAAATGTACTTAAACAACAGTACCTCAAGAAAAATACTTGGATTTGAGACCGGAGCCCCTACAGCTGCTGTGCAGACCAGAGCTGCCACAGCACTGACACTCTCTCTGTCCAGAGGGCTAAGTACAGGCTAGTGAATCACTCGGCACCCACAAAGCATTATGCTGCATGTGCACAACGAGGATCACCAACTTTACTAACTTTTCTCCCCAAGAGGAAGAAAACTGCAAGGCTTTCTCCTCGAGAGCACCCTTTATGCTCCCGGAGCTTCACCGCCCACAGCCATGCTCACAGGGCCCTCCACAGGTCATTTTTGCAGCAGGAGAAATATTGAGCTTACAAGCCAGACATGGGCTGCCACGGGGCAGCAGATACTGGTGTGCTCCAGGAACAGGGGCCCTGTGCTGGCTGGAAGAACTCAGTGCCTTCCAGTAACGCTGCCCTCCTCCCCAGGCTTTCCCCTCTAACCTCCCCCACCTGTAGGCACTGCTCCGGGCTGTCATCGAGCACCACATATTTGCGCTTCTGCCGGTCCTTGCGAATGTAGCTGAAGTGCAATGTGAGCACCGGGAAAACTCGTTCCAGATCCTGCAGGAAACGGAAAACACCAGTTCCAGAAAGAGGGTCCAGCCTCTAGTACACAGACAACATTTGTTTGCAACTGGCCAAAACGTAGCCATACAAGCACCTAATTAAGTAAGCCTTGAGTAGCCCTCCATAGCTGATAGTATTTTGGAGCCTGGTAAAACAGGCATAAATTAACAAATAAAAATAAAGCTCATGAGTGGTGAGGACAACATCAAGTTTCAAGGCCCAGAACAAAGCATTTCAAACAAAATACCTTTTCACAAAGGTATTTCAGAATATCAAGCCACAAACATTCAAGAGGTACAAGGGCAGGAAGAAAAAAAAGGAATTGTAGCTTTTGGGGAAAACAGCATTAGAGAAGCCTGTGAACATGTCTGTGCACACACTGAATGCTGAAATCCTACCACCAGGAAACAGATTTCCAAACTCCCTTTCTACAGGATCACAAAAGCAAAATAGGGCTGATAGTGCTAAAGCATGCACCTAGAGCGGATGCAAAACTGCCCGCTGAGCTATCAGTAGTAGCTTTCTAAACATCACACTAGGCTCAGTGCTGCACTGCCTAAGAGAAAGTGCAATCCACACACAGTCCTCCAAGGCCAGGGTGCTATCCCAGTGAGGAATGGATGGGAACGAGTTCTGCATTTCATTTAGGCTTCTCTTGAGAAGTCTCTTTATTGCAAACTGGAACAAGTCCAGCTGTTAACTCCAGCTTTGGAACAGAACTAGTGCTGGCTGCTGCGGCATTACCACAGGTACTCTAAGCAATACAGGTGCTGTTAGATACACACATATTGGGTGGGAGCGGAGCTCAGTCAATCAGGCTGTGCAGGAGCTAGGAAAAGACCTGCAGGGTACTCTGACAGAAGCCCAAACCCAGAATGCTGGCCCACACAGGGAGTAAGATGCCAAAGGCTCACACAGAGGCATAACTCACCATCCTCCTCCAGTTCATCTCTGAGGTCTCCACCTTCTGCAGGCATTTCAGCTCCAGCTTGTGGAGGACTCTGGCAGCCTTCAGTTCCACCTCAATCACATGCTTAGCTGTGACTCGCAGGAAGATCCAGTCTGGCTCTGGGTCCCCTTCACCTTCTATTTGGCTCACCAGCACTGGCTGGCAAAGGTCCACTGCCAAACAAGGCATAGTACAGGTCAGTACACACAGTAGGCCTTTCGGCCTGCTGGGCCCAAGTCCTCAGAATTCCCACAATACTGGGTAGCATGATAAAGCTTCAGGGATATCACATTTGATCCGTCTCTTCTACTGTCACCCAAGCCCTCAAACACAGCAATGAAAGGACTTGTTTACCTTCTGGCTTCTCCTCTTCTTCCTCCCCCAGCATTAGCTCATCTGCCTCCTCTTCTCTCTGTTCTCCTTCCACAGGCTCATCCAGCTGTACTTCAGGCTCTTCCTCCTTCTCAGTATCATCCACAGGAGGAGAGGAATCTTTCTGGGACACTTGGAGTTTTCCTTGCTCTGGGTCAGAGCTCTCACTCTGCAAGTCCATTGCAGCAGGTCTGCCTGCGATCTCGTCTGCAGAACGGCTACGGCAGATGACAGGTACTTGGTCATGCTGCTCCAGGTGTCTCTTGTACTGCAGCCAGTCAACACCAAAGCGATCTCTGAAGCTGTCCAAGCGTTTCATCTCCTTCTGATGCTGCAGCACCAGGTCTGCAGAGAGAAAATTTGGGAAGTATGGAAACAGTCACCACGCCAGAGCACTCCTCTGACTGTGGGCAGGTCAGCTGCTGTGTTACTGAGGAAGAAGGCAAGCCTCACCGGCAGAGAGAGGTAAAGCCTGGGCCTCGTGTTCTGTGTCACTGGGCTCTGAAATGCTCGCTCTGCGCACTTTGACTTTTCCCTGGAACAAACAGGATGAGAACAGTTGGGAGACACCAGAACGACCAAAGCAGTTTCTGATGAGTGGCTCTGCCAAGCTCAAGGGTTCATAGCTGTTACAGTGCAGAAGCACACCACAAAACATTTGTCACAGTATACCAAGACTGACATTAAACCCAGCCCCTTCCTAACATACAGCAGCGTAGAGGCTCACTGCCACAGAGTCAGTACAAGACCATATCCCACTGTGCGAGGCTTTCACGCTGAGGCAGCCCCTTCATCCAACATGCCAGCTACATGGATAAGAAGCCATCTCAGTCCCAGACCTTGCTTTTCTTCCGAGGGAGCCTGACAGCCACGTTCTCCGCTGGGGACTGACTGTCGCTGAAGTCTGCAGCACAGGAACTGTCCAGAGCACTGCGGTCCAGCGCGGTCTTCTCTGAGGTAGAAGTGTGGATGGACTGTGACACACTTTGCACAAGCCTTGGAAGGTGCTAAAGCCAAAAGAAGAGAACGCTGCCTTCTGAGTGCAAAGGAGAGACAAGGTAACTGAGCCACAACTCCGGCTGACAACTTCCCTGCCCCTCACCTCTCACCCCAAACTTTCACCATCTCAGTCGCAGTGGTGACAACAGATCCCGCCTGCTTGACTGGATTTTGTATCACAACCACTCTGATTTAACTCAACCTCTGCCTTTCTCAACCACAGCAAATGGGAAACTGGTAACTGTTTGTTTTGCTTACACGTAATTCAAGTGTCAAGTACCAGACAGTACCTGAAGAGGAAACAGGCAAGGCTCCAAGTTCTGTAAGGCTACACAGGACCAAGTAAGTTACATCGGCCAGTCACAACAACTACCAGGAATCAGCATGGACTGAGCCAAAATAAACAGTGTCAAAGGGTGAAGGCAGCCCGTACAGATTTAATGGGACACATGACAATGCAATAACCTGTCAGAGTTCCCACTCCCAAAGCCCAGAAGACCAGTTTACAGCACTTACCATCAGGTCCGAGGAAGAGAGTGGCTCCCCATCCAAGAGGAACTGTAATTAGAGACCCACTTGCAGTCAGATTCCATTTAGCTGGCACATACTCAGGACAACATCTGCTGACTCCCATTCCCCTTCAGGCCACCCTAGGGTAGGGAACCCTGGCACAGAACTGCAAAGACTACCAGAAACAACCCTGTTCCTGCCTATCCATCACTCCTTTAGTTTCAGCGACCTGACCTAACAGCATATAAGGCCAGAAGGGACCATTGCCGTTTTCCTGTTTACAGACTTTACGACTCCCAGCAACACGTCCAAGACAGTTCGCAGAGAAGACACAATAGATTATTCTGCAACAAACCAAGAATTGTTTTGAGACACACTCATACTTACTTTCATCTCAAGGCTTGTACCCTACCTTCTAGCCTTGAGCTAAGTGAAAGCTTATTCCAAGATGCAGTTTGAAGACAACAAATTCAGCCGTTTGCCACTAATACAAAGGGCACACCAGCTCTGGAACACCTCTGACCCTTAGCAAGCAAGTTTACTTTGCTAAATTGCCAGAATGCTGTCTTTGCTGGCTTCTTTACTTAGATTACCAAGAACTGACCTAAGCACTAGAGTGCAAGGGAAATAGCAATGACATTTAGTTGAGAGCAGAGTGATGGGGAGAAAGAAAGAGGTGGCCACGGCTGCCAAGGAAGTATGTAATTAGGCAAGGTGGGGCAAGACGGTGAGTTCCTTCTTTGCAAAGCCCAGCTACATAGTCACTATCTAGCAGGAACAGAGTAAATTCTGGAACCACCAGTGAGCAAAACTGATGAAGTAGACAGTGAAGATGTATTAAGATCTGAGGTCTTGCAAACTGAGATCAGTATTCAACTCCATCTGCCCTAGCCAACGCACCACATAAAGAATTAAGGGTAAACTGCTCTACCCGAAAAAAAAAACAAAACAAACAAACCACAAAACAATCACCACTGTTACACCACTGGAATAAATTTTCAGGTTTATGAAATTCTTTTCCTTGAGTGTCAGAACACCCTAAGCCTTCAACAGTAGGAGCAGAAGGCACATGACTAATACTCACATTGGAGGAGGCTGCCCGGGGAGACAGATGAACAAGGGTTGCAGATCGGTGGTTTTGATGGAACCATAATGGGTTTCCCTCTAAATGCAACTGGGTGGGGGAAATAGAGAAATTGTAATTAGAAGCAATACTCTATACCCCGACCTAGTCTGCCCGCAGGCTCTGCTTTCTCTCTTGCCACAGGAAAAATTCTTACAGTGGAACAGTGATCAAGCCAGGAGAGTACTAAGCTTTTACAACACTTCCTGAAATTTGTTCAGCAAATGGAGAAGGAAATTTAAGTACTTCCTACTCATGCCCCTAAATCATTAGGACTTTTTTCAGTACCAACTCTGAGAAGTGTTGAGACAACAGTCCTTTGCATGCCATCTTCCTTCACAAGCACTATGGTGGCTGCAGTTATCCTCCTTCAGACTTCTCTGAACGTACAAATCCACAATAGGATTAGGGGAGGTTCTTTACTGAACGTGACAGTGTTAAAATCAGAAAGCGGGAGCAAGAAGGTGAGGATGAATATATGGAAAGAGGTAGCTTGAGCAGGGGTCACTGAAAATGAAAGCTGAAATACAGGTGTCTCTCCAAGGCTCCCCCATCAGCTTCCCGCATTAAAACTAAATGCTCAAGAGTTGAATTCATCTTTCAAAACTCTCTTCCTACCACATGGTCTCCAC
>Ga0181612_110733_pt1 | contig 11321 bp, 7 predicted proteins | sample HoacroProtozoa21_FD_119630 | JGI IMG/M metagenome (GOLD analysis project Ga0181612, IMG submission 119630) | Hoatzin crop microbial communities from Cojedes, Venezuel. Combined Assembly of Gp0051906, Gp0051904, Gp0051908
ATATTTAATAAACACTCTTTTCTTGTTTCACCTCTTTCTAAATAGCACTTCCTTTCTCTGAAAAGGGGCAAAACAACAGCAACCGCCACCACCACAACAAAAACAAAAGTCAAGTCCACTCCACTATCTGGCTACTTTATATGTGGACAGCTCTTAAATGACATTAGTATTCATGAAATAGTGCATATGCTTACAGGTAGGGTGACTCTCTGTCATATCTGATGCATTCTAGTATCCAGTATCTGTCACACATCACATTATTTCTCAAGATGAGACAAATTTAAAGAACAGTGAGATACACGATTTAAGAAATACTACAATAAATTTACATTGTATAATCACAAAGCAGCCCTGTCCACTGCAGTAATGCTGCAGACCCCTTTTATTTGTAAAGGAAACAAGTTTCCACTGACTACAGAAGCCAGCTGAAACTTCATATCTACACTCACAGTAGGGGATCTTTTATAAAACTTACTTTTTGGTAAATGACAAACAAACATCATACTCTAAAAGGCACACCACCACAAGAATTCTCAAAGAAAACCTGACAGCAATTAAGCTCTATGTGTTTCTAGACAACTCTCCTTTTCCCAGGAGGCAGGAGTGAAGTGCAGTAACGGAGGAGTATCCTACCAGAACAAATTGCAGTGAAAAACCCTGTGGAATAACAATGACAGTATCCGAAAATCTGAAATAGAAGAGAATAATTTCAAGAATTTCATTTACATGGGCAAAACCCTTTACATCACTTCTCTCTTCGAGTGCAAATTCAAATGTAACATGGGTGTGCAGACTGGAGATCTATCATCAATACATACAAAGTTTTTCTACAATGCTTTTATAATAATCTAAATTAATAATCTATTTGATTTCTAACGCTTCCTGAATATATGTGGTGAGTAGAGATGTAACACTCCAAGTAAACGGGAATTATTGGTCAACTATGAATTTTACCACAGAGTTCTCAACACAAATAATGGAAAACAGATTTCCATTCTCACTTCGAACAGCTGAAGCTTCTAGCCTTTACAGTTAGGCAGATAACCTTGAAAAGTCTACAAGAAACCCGAAATAACTCTCTTGGGAAGCATGAGCACACAATCATTCCAAATGCCTTGGATTCCACGGCTACAGTACTGTGGAAAATTGTTGTTTTTCAGTCGATACTGCAAAATTCACTACTGCCATATCTAGGAGCCCAGTATTTTGTCCTACTTATCATCCAGCATTTTGTCCTGCCTATTCTGCTGGACCTGCCTACAACTGACTGCACGTTTTCCACTCTAAACAGACACAAACTGGCTGGAATGCAATACTTGTTTCCCTTGTTGCTCCACAGCACCACACAGGTGGAGGAGCAAGTTGTAGAGAGAGTCCAGAGTTTACAGCGCAGACTACACAGCTGAGATGCTTCGACAACAAGAGCTCCTACCGAGCCACAAGAGACTAGGAAAGGAATCCTTCAAAGCTTCTTTCTTTCACAGCATGCACAGGCTAAGGGACACGCCGAGGTGCACTACCCTACCATCCTTGTAATTAATCGAAAGTTCAGAGCAGAACACATCAAAAAACAACCCAAAGTCACAATGAAAGTAAGCCACTTCATGTGTAACTTTCAAAAATGAGTTGAGGGTATCAAAACTCTAGTTGAAAAGTACTTCACAAGGACGGAATAAATTAACATTGCCACACACACAGCAGTTCTAATGGCAAAACCAAAAGATATTGTTGCAGAATTGGTCCTGCTGTGTTAACACACAGAGATGACCTCAGGAGCCACTAGTGAATCTTGGGGATTATGCAAAACATGACTCAAGTCCTAAATGAGTACACTAATCAGTTTTTCACACCTTTTACGTACCCAAATTATATGTACAGGAAAATAGCATGTCAAATTTAATCTTATTTCCTTGAGCCGTATGTGTATCTTGCAAGTTAAGAAAATAGTCAACAGCTCCATCAGTCACCTGATGCTTCTTTTCTGAAAGAATAAAAAAGTAGAATTACTGTAAGTTTTGATACTCCCCACAGATGTGTTCAAATATATACAGAAGGAAATCCATTTCACTATTGTTATAATTGAAGCACTAAATCACCTAAAATGATGAACCATGAATCATCAGTAATAAGATCCAACTTAAAAATAAATTAGGTCAATACATACTATCTCAAAGTTTATAAATTATGCATTGGTGTGCAATTACAATGTATCCAGCAACTACAACAATTCCTGAGTGAATTTCCAGATCACAGGTTACCTGCAAGCCAGTTTTTCAGGCCCCAACAATTTAAAGTTAATTGTCCAGAGTTTTATAATAACACTTGGGCCTTGAAGCATAAGACAAAAAAAAAAAAAAGACAAAACAGTAACAAACAAATCAGTTTATAAAAGCAACACCTCAAAGGCATCCTGCTCCTATACATTTCATGTAAATTCTTTCATCTTAAAAGATTATTTCAATCTTTAGATTACAAGGATGAGAAAACAAATGGATTTAAGTACAGCCAGTTTAAGAACCTAAATTTTTCCTCTGAATATTACACAGATGTAATTCTTAAATTTCATTGTCCTGACTTCTAATCAAATACATGCTGACACTCACATATAAAATGTGGATTTACTGCATGGCATTCACATGACCTCAACTCAGTATTTGTAAATTAATCTAATTTTTTCTTCCCTTTGTTTATCTCTCTTTGATCAAAGCGCTGGAGATAAATCTTGGCCTTCAGATTCATAAATGCAGTAGGAACTTTTTTACTTAAGCACTCATATGTCAGTTCCTTCAAACACTTGCACTGGACTGACAGGCTTTTAGGCACGAGGTAGAAAAGGATTCAGGGAAAGCTAGCAAAGCTGGATGTTCTACACTGTCTAAACATTTCATGGTATCTTCATACTCCAGTTCCTGCAATTCAAGTGGACAAAACAGTATCAGCTTCTTAATTATGGAATATTCAGAACAGAAAGAACAGATTTAATATTAACACCAACCAGTAAGCTGAAAGAAAAATGAACATATTTAATATCTCCACCAAGCAAAAGTGACTTTGACTTTAGAGACATTTAAACTCATTTGCAGTAAAGACGAAGTACCAAATCCAATAAACAGTTATACAACCCAAACTCATGACAGTAATTCCTAATTGTTATCTGTTTGAACATCATTTGCCAATACCACCAACTCATTCCTGTTTATATTTGCTACTGGATTTTAGGCATAAAACTTCTGAGTAACACTGGTATCAGTGCAACTCAGAGCTTTAACCCTGCTCCGAGCCAAACAGAAGAGCAATAATGGTCTGAATACCCTCTCTGAACAGGAACTTTCCTTATTTCTCTGGTAGCGAATAGAGGGAAAACCGTGAAGACAGGAACTGATGGAAGTAGAAAAAGATACAAAATTCTAAAATTCAATTTCATCAATCTAGATAAAGTACAGAATTTTCCTTTCACCAAAAATGCTAGGGTAAATGAGATCATGTCCAAAAGAAAAATGTGATGTTTTTTTAAATGGAAGAACAATAATAAAAGCTTAACACTTATTGGTAATTGCTTTACTAAAACATGACATTTTATTTTCAAAGCCATGCTAGACTAACTGGCTGCACAGCATGAGTTCTGAATCTGAGTGACATTTCAAATCTTATGTTCTAAATTTACTTATTAAATGGAAAGAAGTTGTGAGTGCATCTTATGAATCAGACTCCTTCTTGAAGTAATTTCAATCTATGAGACGTTTCCCTCAGTTTGGTCATGTTAACTACAGTTCTTGAAGTTACTTTTTCAGTTTTGTAATTGCATTTTTCCTACTTATTTATTTTGCTGAAGTTGGTCTCAAGAATAAGTTACTCCATCTTTTCAGAAAAAAATCTGCTCAAGTCTGAAACGCCTTTTAGAAGAACACAGACATTCATGTTCGTGCTCAAAGCACAAAAAACCTAGCATCACTAGACTTGCCCTACAAAGTAATATTACTAAAGCATATGGCAAACTTACAGATTGCTTAGGAAGTAAATAAAATCTTTATACAGATCACAACTTTTTAATATATAATTGAAAAAGATCAGTTGCTTAGTAATAACATATTTAGGACATTCATGTTTCATGACTACTTACTTCTAGATTCTTAATTTCAAGATGTCTTCTAGTACGGAAATAATCCTACCAAAAAGTCACCAAGGTACTGAACTACAATGTACTCCTTTTCCAAGCACAGTGCATAACAGATTCTCCAAATAATCTACGATTTTTCCAACTGTGAAAATTATTTCATTGTACTACTATGACACAAACAAAGACTTAAACTGCATTTAAAAGATTAGCCTGCTTACTAGAAGTACCTTTATTAAACCCTATGGCCCAAGACAGTGAAAACATTCCACCTCCCACAAAAGCAAATACCACCTACTCCAGCTTCAGCACTCAAATTCGGCAACCAGTCCAAAGAATTTATTATTTGGGAATAAAAAAAAAAACCTGGGCAAGTTATGTCCCTAGAAATTGTCTTACTGGGAAAGGATTTCAAATTTTTTATTTACATATACTTGTATAAACTAAAAACTATTCAGTGAAATACACATTTGTTATAGTTTCTTGAATGAACTTACCCTATAAGCAAGGACTGCTTAGGGGACTGATGTCAATTTAGCTTCCAGAATAGACGTGGACAAACATACACTGCCTCCAGAGTCAGCTAGAGATTTGGCTACAGTCCTCCAAGGGTGCCAAAACTTACTGCAAAACCAACAAAAAACCAAAAAAAACAAACCAAACCCCCCCACCCCCACAAAAAAAAAAAAAAAAAAAAAATCACTTTTTGCTAGTTTAGTAAGCTTACCCTGCATAATGCATGGCTTGCTAAGTATAACACCAATGTGGAAAGAAAGAAAGAAGGGTAACAAAGGGGAAAGTGATACAACACTGAGAATAACACCTGCCTCTTTTCAGCACAGATAAGCCAACTGATCAGCTAAAGCCATCACAAAAATGCACCTTCACCTGAAGCAGAATTAGAACAAAAGAACCAAAGCTGTTCTTGTATGAACAGCACTACATCAGGATGGAGATTTTGCCAGGTGCTGTCAATACCAGAGCCAGGGAACACGGTCCTGGCACTGCCAGGAAGCTGACTGTCAGCTGAGCTCAGAAGATACACCGCCAGCAAGAGCTCAGAAGTGAAACTGTACTTCAAACTCCACAACATTTCCCCACTGCCCATGCAGTACTGTGCTCTAGAAAAGTGCTTTCTGAAAGCTATGACAGACCAAGTGATTATAAGCAGCCAGCTCTTTATCATTGATATGATTATACCTTCTACATCTCCGTTGACGCATTGGTTACATGCTCCCAAAGGCTAGAATACTCTCCATACACTGCATGCCAATAGTAAAACATGAGAAGACAAGAAGGGAATTAGCTCAGCCGACAGATTTAGAAATCACTTTTAGACAAGGTATTAATATCTTTTGTTTTTTACCTAACACTGTGGTTTTAAAAAAATTAATATGATCTCGGCCAAAGTTTAAATTACTACATGATCACATCCCAACTCCACTTTCTGTATTTCAATCCTCAAGCAGATGTTAAGGTGTGCAACTACTGTGGCGCTTCCTACAATGACTGCAAACATATAGCAGAAAAGCTGTTAAATAGCAACATTTTCGTAAATAAGCTTGTATAAAACCATGAAATTTGAAGATGATGATTCAAACTGAGCTGGTTCACAGAAAGAATTAACTAAGCAAAAACATGTTTGTTTTTTAACATGCCATCCCACACATACCTACTGTTTAATAGGCATCTGCACCCAATTATAGCCTTGTAAACATGCCTGGCATGTGACCTGGCTGCAGACGCAATCACGTAATCTCACCTCTAATCCTTCAGCAGCCTCTGGAACCACTGTTGTCTTAAATTCAAAGGTGCCTGTTGTAGAATAGTAAACTGACTGTAAATGGTTTAAAGTCATCACACTGTACTGATACTGGGAATAATAAAGACAACAATTCTGTACACTAAGTTTCCATTTATGTAACTGTTCAAACAGACAGAAACAATTAACCAACTCATCCCACAAGTGTCAGAACACTCACATCAATCCAGCTAAGACTCTGGATTGCTCTTGCATCAAAGGAAGGTAAATACTTTTATGGCAATGTGACACCTTCATAAGGTTTACTAGCCAGAAGATCTTAAAATCTCCGAAATACGAGACACTAAACTGCTATAACATTGCCAAGAGAGCAATTTTTCTTCACAACCATCTTCAGTCTCACACTCTGTTTAAACATGATGTATGACAAAAACAAAGGATTACTCTTCTCTGCAGCAAACCAGCTAAAATAATTTTTAGGATTATACATAGCTAAGAACAACTGTCCCACCGCACAAATCACAATGACCATTTGCCACAGAAGCTTTTTTATTTACAGGGTGATACAACCCACAGCTTTGGGACTGTATTGCTCCACAGAGTAGGAAAGACATGTACAACAGAATTTAAAGACGTTTTGTCAGTTCATACAGACATATTTAGCTCATCAGAGCAAACGAAGAGCAGTCAGTATTTAAATCTGAGTTCAGCATACTGCTGTCACTGCTCTGAATGACTAGCTACGTCACTAAAAATACAACTTCATGGTTTGACAAGCTGTCTTATGATGAAGATTCATTCACTTGTATAAAAGAAGATCAACAGATTCATAAAGCTCTCGGATGGTAGAAGAGCAATGCGAAGCACAATAAAGAGGTACACAGAAAAATAAAACTAAAAATAAAGCTGACAAGCTATCACTGCTGACCAAGTGGTCTCTTATATTACGGTAAAGTTACACAACCTCACCTGACAATTCTTGGTTCAGTATCTCCATCCATTTAGCCACACAATAGTTACACAGATGTGTCACTTGATGGCCTAGAATAGCTTGGGAGTACTGAAATGGAATGCAATTCATTAAACCCAGTATGATGAGAATACCATTATCTCGCACTGATGAAAAGGGAGCGTAAAGTAATGAAGACATTCCTGTTGTGGTTTTTTTTTTCCCCATTAGCTTAAATTTAAGCAATGTTCAGCTTTATATATGTTTAAAACTATTACCATGGATTCTATAAAAGAGGAATATAGTGATGCAATGTGGCGTGTCTTCATCACACAAAAACAATATGCAATTCTGAGGCAAAAGAAACCTGGATGGAGGAAAGCCATTTTTAGCACAACAGTGACACTGCCTAGAAATAGGACTCAAGCATAACAATGCTTCATCTGTGGTCTGTGGGTAAGCATGTTAATGATACCGGTTGTTTACCAATATTCAAAAATCATGATCAATCACTGTTCCCTCTTAGGCATGTATTTTGTGTTGCTTTGTGTGCTTTGGCATTTGCTTTGCTTTTCTCCCCTTCATTAGAGTCTGTCATCCTTGTGAGCCATCAACACCTAAATGGACTAGTGCTATCTATTTACTGTTCTTCCTCTTCCATCTATGACAGAAGACACAAAAAAAAGTCACAGGAACAATATAAACAGCTTAGCGTTTACTCAGATTAAAAAAAACATCAGGCACTGAAACACCAAGTTGCTACGCGGAAAACGAGTTAGAAGTACTGCTCTACAAAGATCTAACATTTTCAGAACAAGTCACATCTTGTTCTTTGGCCTTGGTCATGATAGAATTCCTGTCCTTTAAAATGTAGGACTAGTATTTGACAGTAAGAGATCTTATTTATTCCACTGCTTTGGAAGCAAAAAACAAAAAGGAGTGGAAAAAGCGAAAATCATCTCTACCTGACATACAAGTCAAATTTCCACAAAGTAAAATTTACTTTTACTAGCTACATGGTACATTTCACCAGGAGATATCAAAAAATGAATGAGAATGAGAAGACTAATTGGAACAATGACACTCATTTTAGCAAGTAGCTACGATGTTCTTAATTCCTCTACCAAGTAGATCACAGAATCTTAGAATACTTTGGGCTGGAAGGGACTTTTAAAGATCATCTGATCCAAACCCCCCTGTCAAGTGCACAGACACCTTCCACTAGACCAGGCTGCTCAAAGCCCCATCCAGCCTGACCTTGAACACTTCTAACAGTGGGGCATCTACTTTCTGAGCAGCCTGTTCCAGTGTCTCACCACACTCACCATGAGAAATTTCTTCCTTATGTCCATTGTAAACCTACCATCTTTCAGTTTAAAACCACTGCCCCTTGTCCTGCCACTAAAGGCCTTGGTAAAAAGTCTTCCTCCGCCTTCTGTATAAGCCTTTTTTATACACTGAAAGGCCACATCAGATACTATCAAATGCTTCATTAGGAATTTATGGTGCTCTCACTCCAAGGAACAACTAGCAGCAGCTCTTGCTACGTAACAAAGTTACAAGGGAAATAAGTTTTCAAGGCGGTGAGATAGTTCAGGAATGATGCTACTAAGCAACAAGTAATAATTTCCAGTAGAGTTCCGCAGAATATTAGGTGCAATTTAGTTGTAAACACAAGGTAGTTTGTATGCCTCACAGATAATCCTGAGATTACCACAAGTATCATATTAGTACCAAAAACTATGAGGGCTATGAACCAGCTTGTTTACCAGAACATATGATCTACAATTATTGACTGAGTGTTTATGAAATATAAGCTGAGGCTGGGGAAAAAAAAAAATTGCAGTGAATCAGTGCACTGTCAGATTTCCTAATTCATAAACCCTAACTGTTGGCTCCGCTAAAAGCAGTTTTATAATGATCCAAAATGTTTTTGGCTGTTATATCCTATTTTGGGAATCAAAATGAGCCAGAAAGGATACAAGAAAACACAATACTGAGTATGTACTATAAAGCACGGGAAAAGGTCTACAGCAAATCCATTGATCATAAATTTGAGTGTTTGTTTTATCTTTTAAGTACAGCCTGCTATTCATATTTCCGGGTTTAACAATTACTAGAAGCTGAGGTTTACACTAGAGGGAAACTGAGCTAAGGAACTGCAAAAATACTGGACTATTGTTAAATACACAAATTGCTCCAAAAAGTGAGCTTCCTTCTCAGAAGTGCAAGATTAACATTTCTTGAAGAAGAAATGTCTCTATGTATTTCTGTGGATGGAGAGTTACCAGCGGGTCACCAGTCTGAATCTCAACCAGCTCAAGAGGAATTTAACGCTGTTACAGCCTAAGAAATGTTTGATTGCTCCTACACAAGGTAAGCGATTCTCAGCATTAGCTCCTGCATCACAAATCCATTGGTATGCTTTGAATCCGCTTGTACGAGATTCGGAACAGGCTTTGTTGCAAGATATATTTAAACTGGTCAAAATACAGTGAGTATGAAATGAATTGCTATCAATAAATCTGGAAGAGTCCACTGTCCATTTGCAGAGTAAAAGCAACATAATCACGTTAGTCATCTGAGCCTGCTGATATTTCCGTAACAGGCACACTACCGCACTTCAGGCATTCATTCCTCTACCATTTGAACTGTTAACCAGTTATCTGATTTACTTCAGTGGCTCAGCAAACAATTTCACAGGGAAATAAAAGCCTGGCCATCCTTTCAGAGTCAGCTGAAGCTGTGCAAGAACTACAAAATTTAAATTCATTCCTTTTAGTCAACCATGCTATGAATTAGCAATAGGGCGAGTGATTTATGATAATATAAACTTAAAAAAAATTTAATTGTTTATGCTACCAAAGAAAACTTGAATTATTTGAATTAAGTCACTATTATGGTAGAAAGAGGAAAAAAAAGTTCTAGATCACCTGTTTAAACATCAGGTTTCCTTCTTCTGAAATATCCCTGCCAGACTTTTGTAATGGCTAACAGTAACAGTGATTTAAACAGCAGTTAAAAATAACCAGACTGGTATCATTTCTCTGTTAAGTCTCTGGTGAATTTTTATATGATAAATTTTGAAAATACTCTGTACTGAATACACTGACTGAATCAAAGATTTCTATTTTGTTGATAACTGCACATATGGAAGAGCTTTACAGCACAGCACGCAGACACACCCTGTCTTACACTTTCACATTTTTCTGCACCAATGAAAAAATGACTGCAAAGCATATTTATACCTGTAAAGCAGTATTCATTCTCCTGCAGATATAAAAAGAGGTACTAAGTAGCATTAGTTTCAATTTAAATGACCTGTCTAAGTTTATTAGTGGCCCATATAACTGACCACTGTGCAAAAAGCAACACCTACTGCAAAGACGGCCTGTATACTACATTCACTACAGCTCTTATACCCAACACGGACAGCTGAGAAAGCAAAGAAAATGGTACTGGGAAGCACAAACACCTATGCAACACTTTCTGGCCTGACTACTACTAGCCTCTCCTCCCTTTGGCCACCTTAAACTAGCAACAAACAACCCGGATTAGAAAGGAGTTGAGCAAGGGGATGAGAAAACCTCATTTCAGGATTCCCAGCAAACACATACCGATGGAGGATAGGACTCTACACAGCGGAAACGGAGGAGGGAAGTGGACAGGTGCATATGAGCAGGAACAAAAAAATAAGGCAGAAATAAGAGAGTGCAGATACAGAAAAAACAAGGGACAGGACTCAACAGAGAGCAACGCAAAAGATTATCGACAGTATAGAGAAATCTGAACCGCATATTCCCTACACACAGGAAAACATCAACTTCCATTTCTGAAGTACTGAATTAAGCTTTGGTGGCCTGACTGACTAAAGTTCTTTGACATGACCAATTGCTATAAACTATGGTGAACAAGTGATGCAGCACGCCTGACTTCTCTATCATTCCAGGATAATTTGTTAAGATAAGTAACCGTAAGATGAACCTTGCCTATTCTGTGGTATCTTCTGACAAGTCTTTGCACAAATACCCACCCATAAGGGCATCACAAAAATAGGTTATATTAAGATATTACATATAACATTATATGAATTGTATTAATATAATACAATATAATATAATCAGGTGGAAGAGAAAGGCCCATGGAATGTAGAAAGAGGGACAGGCCACTTGGGAAGAGTACAGGAATGTGGTCAGAGCGTGCAGGGATGCGACGAGGAAGGTCAAAGCCCACCTGGAATTGAAGCTGGCAAGGGATGTCAAAAACAACAAGAAGGGCTTCTTCAACGACATCAGCAGCAAAAGGAAGGCTAGGGACAATGTGAGGCCGCTGCTGAATGAGGCGGGTGTCCTGGTGACGGAGGATGCAGAGAAGGCAGAGCTACTGAATGCCTTCTTTGCTTCAGTCTTCAGTGCTAAGACTGGCCCTCAGGAATCCCAGGCCCCGGAAGTAAGAGAAGAAGCCCACAGAGAGGATGACTTTCCCTTGGTCAAGGA
>Ga0181612_114588_pt1 | contig 11321 bp, 6 predicted proteins | sample HoacroProtozoa21_FD_119630 | JGI IMG/M metagenome (GOLD analysis project Ga0181612, IMG submission 119630) | Hoatzin crop microbial communities from Cojedes, Venezuel. Combined Assembly of Gp0051906, Gp0051904, Gp0051908
AGTGCGTGTCAAATGTTAGAGGATAATCACAACACTGTCACTTTTTCTGAAACCTAACGAAACTAATTTAATAGCCCTTTTTTTCCCCCCCCCCCCCCCCCCAATACCTGGGAAGCCAAACTCCCCTGTGGTTTCCCCTGACCGGGGGAACACGCTGTGCTCCTTATTACCTTCTCCTAGCACTGGGCTATCTCCTGACTACTTATAGGCAGCGCGGCGATGCACAGGAAGCAAGCTGCCGACCATCGACGAGAATGGGAGCGAGACGAGGCAGTACCACACCAGGAATATTAGAATGGCTTTGTCAAAACAGCACTATCAAGCAGACAACTGTGCAGTCGCGCATTGCTTTTAGTAATACTATAGGCATACAAAATTATTTGAAAGAGTACAAAATGAACAGGGCTTTACATTAAAATAAAGTTTGAGGCTAGGCACTTTGAAACTCTGCTTTAAAGAAAAAAGTGTGCCTTGTGCTCCACAAATTTTCCACAATTTCAGAAGCAACGTTTTCAATCTTTTTCTCTTATGTAGGCACCAATTATGAAGTACACTTTTATATTACCAAACATCTTGTAGTTAAGTGGCTAAAAAGGCCCCTTAAAAGTTCAATAGCAGACAAAGGTTCATTTGTTTTTAAAGATTAATATGTATACTAAGCTACTTCATAAATAATCATTAGCAGGACGATCTGGTTCAGTTTCCTGTGCCTATAATGTAGAGCCCTGTGGAACATGTGCTTGCATCAGGAATGCAGTATCTTCTGTGTGTTTAAAGAAAATGTTCAGAGCTCGGAAATGCTATCCTATTTAGATTAATACTGAAAGCTGAGAGGAACTGTTTTGTGACTGACAATACTAGACCATAGTCACATTAACTCTACACATATATGTTGCGTGGCTACAGTAATATATAAAACAGATTCTTTGCAAGGTGTCATGCGTGCAAGGACCGACATGAGACCACAAAGATCCTTTCGGGACACGACACTTTTCCACAGCATAACTTCTTGGAGTGGAACTGTCTACCAGGTAGGATCCCAATTCTTAAAATTTTAAGTTTTGTATCAGATGGGGTAAATATTGCATATTTTTAATATAAATGTGCAATTTCTTCTGGTTAACCCTCTGAAGAGGGGGAAGCAGAGTGTAAATAACGTACCCTACCAAGCTTCTTTTCTAGCTTTTATAGCCTATAAAAGCTCTAGGACTTTGGTCAGTGGTGATATGACAGCAAGTTCTTCATATCTGCCCCAACAGGCAAATCACGTTTGGTTGCAGTTTCAAAATGCTCTGCATTTTCAAGACATACCTCTAATTTTAACATTTGCTTTTCACCACTTCGTAAGCCACAATAACAAGGAAGGGTTTCTGTTTGTTTCTGCCTGCGAAAGCATTTATTGAAGCATGCTGCAACCCTAGAGAAAGGATCACATTTGTGCTATACAAACTACAATTAGTAGCACCAGATATACTATATCAGGTGTACTTTTTAACACTTACCATAAACAGCAAAACCCATACATGTTAATTGTGGAAAAAGCCAATTCCTTTCCACTATTAACTTGTTAATAGCATCCCCATACTTACGAATTAGTTACAGTTAAGACCACCATAATACAATTTGTATTACCTGGTTCAACAACATACTAGTACAAGTCAACTCACTGCGACATTAGATAGTGGGGATTTACGCTGACAGTTACAGCATAAAATAAGATGCATAATATGATTTTTCTACACACCTGTCCTAGTCACAACAGATTTTATATTTCTCACTACAGAAAACCTGGTTGTTCAGGACAGACCCTTCAGACCTGTCTCCACAGGACCGAATGTGACTTACACTAGGGTTACTGCTCTTGGCTTTGGAAGCAGATTTTGTGCGCACCCTTTTGGACTGCTCGTGGTCCAGCTCCAAATGTTCCAGGCGCTGGGTCAGTGCCAGTTTCTGCTGGATAGCCATCCGAAGCAAGGAGTTCAGAGTCTTCTTCTCATCCTCAGCCGCTGCGAGCTGCCGCTGCATTTCATCCAGCTGTGTGACATATTCGTCACATCTGCAATGAAATATATCAATCTTTAGCAATCCTGTTTCCATCTATAAAGCATGAATCGCTTGTGTCCGGCTGATAGTAGCACTGATAGCTTGGCAGTTGCTTGCATACACACTCTTATTTACAAGAACTTCAACCAAACCTGTAGAAAATCGCAATTACTTATCACTGGGGTTCTTACAATCCCACACTCAGCACCTACATTCACGCTTTCAAGATGTAGTATAATTAACAGCATCCTTAAACAATGAAAGCATGGAACCTGACATACAAGTACTCATGTCAAAAGATTGGTAAGATGCCCTTCCACAGTGAGCAGACACAATGCAAATTACTTCGTCTCTGCTTACACAGAGCTCACAACGGTTCCGAGCTTTAGGCTGGGAAGGGCATCCCAGGGGAACAGCTGTAAAATGACCGCTACTAAAACAGCTGCTAATACCATTTGATGAGCACCTGAACTTCGTAGTTTGTTACCTTACACATAGTCCAAAGAAATTTCCAGTGGTGACTGAACAGCATTGTTAAAGACAAGCATATTTCACAGCTCCACTTCAACCTACTCCAATTTCTGATGTGAAAACACAAGTAGTGTTTTATCACAGTTTTCTCTACAGCAAGTGGCCTTTATATAACTGTTTTCACCATCCAAATTAACTTTAAAGCAATTAAACAAAGGAACTGAGTGCTACTGGGAACGCTGTCAGGGAATCCACCGCCATTCGCTGAGCTGCACAGTGCTTACCTTGCACAGCGCATCATGATCAATTTTAAACAATTCACGGCTTTACATGTGATGCCTATTTGCTGCGCACAGAAGACCAATTATGCATATGGGTAGAAAAATAAATATTCATAGATACCAGTTGGAGTTTACAATGGCCACATCTGTAAAATACAACTTCTGCATAAAAGCCATAATATCAGCAGAGAAATTCCTTTTAACATCAAAATGCAACAGCCCCTGACTTCAAGGGACATTTATCATCATTAAGTAATATAAAGCAGACTGGGAAAAAACCCCACCACAAAGCAAAACTGCATTCACATGCAGATTCATCAGCTGGGCTTATACTGTCAAGTGCTGAATTCTGCTCTCCCTGACTTCAAACAGCAGGATTAGACCTATATTCCCAATGACATTTGCTTGGGAAGAAAAAAAGAGAAAGGAAAAAAATAGAATTTTATTTTTGGATACATACAGAGATGAAAAAATAACCCAGAATTATTCATATGAAACCAGCATGAACTACAACTGCAACGTAGCTTAGCACACCAGAAGGTCTGAGTTTAGGGCCACTACGTGAGCGGGGATCTCTCCTCTCAAACCTCCGTGCTCCTGAGTTCATCATGGCCTCTCGTACTGTGGAGCACAGTGGAAAACCAGCGTGCGAGGGGTTTCTCTTTTAACAAAACCAACCCAGGAACCTTACACTTGCTAGAAGTCTAGCACCTGCCCTGTCCTCTTCGTAGCTAGGTGGACCTTGCGAGGCAAAACCAGTCCCTGCACCTCAGCGAGCGGAAGCAGACTACGGGCCAGATCCCATCCAATTTGCCGTTAGCGCTAGCGCGGCACGCAGACTGAAATGGCTCTCTGAAGTCTGCAAAGACAAAAATCATTCTTGCGGGCCGGACAGCCCTCCGCTCTTACAGAAGGTGGCACCAGCTCCGGGCAGAGGGCATGGCTACAGGAGGAAGGGCTCACAGCACCCCGGCTAACCCTGCGCCCCGCCGCTCCAGGGTGTCAGAGACGCGCTGTGGGGGGGGGAGCAAGGAACCGACTCAAGATCACCGGGAGGGCTGGGGGCTACAGGGTTTCCCTCCAGTTTTCAAACACTCATGACATTGGGGGTAAAAAGCGCAAGTCTGGTTATATCACAAGTTATCTTTCTGCTTTCTTTTCCACCCACGCCTCAAACCCGATTCCTTCGAAGCTCCACTACTGCAGACCGGGGGAATGTCCGGAAAGCGTTACCGATTCCTTGACAAACGTAATGCCATTGCTTCAGCAAAACGTGCTCTGGCACCGGAGCGCCCTGTGCCCACTACCCTCGCTTCATTCTCAGCATTACCCTGCCAAGAGATGTGCACAAGGTGACATTACAGGGAGGTTTTTCCCCGCTTTCCCAGCTCCCTTCTTGTGGATCAAAATGTATCCACTTTTTTTGTACAGAAGAGGAAGTTAATTGAGCCCCCAAATTTTCAGCTTAGTTTCAAGATTGCTCCAGTTTGACTTCCACCAGAGAGGTGCTCATCAAAGCCAGCCAAGGCAGGAGTGGCGGGCTTCTCTCCCCTCCATTTAGGAAAAAAAACAAAAGAGATGATGAAAAGAAGACAAAACCATCGCAGTAAAGCAGAGTGGGGACTTCCCGCACGGTTTTGCTAATGTCCCTTAATCCTCTTCTCTAAACATTTCTGGTGTTAGTCAAATGCCTCTTGATCAAACATCGTCAGTGGTGCCAAACCTGATAGCTGACACAGACAAGTGCTTGTCAGAGTCTAGAAGGCAGGAATGTCGTTTGCACGTGAGCCAAACTATAATTAAAGCCATGATTTTGACTCCAAAAGGTTACTGTAGCAAGACATTATGTCATCAAGCTTTCTGTTAGCACAAAGGTTTAAAACATCCAATGACTGTCCTTAAAAATTACAAGGCATTCACTGTTTCAAGTACCTAAATTAGCTTTTTTTCCCCATAACACTATGGGGGGAGTTTTTCCTTCCCTTCCAACCAAAGGGAAGCGTTATCAGTAGCATACGTGCAGTTGCAGTTTTTACTGTACCTGAATCACTGTCCTCTCTTACAGAGGAGAGGACCAGGGAGAGGCAGGAGTGTTAACTTCTACGACTACACACAGTCACGCATCCTGATCTGTAAGGCAAATGAAATGGTAGAGGCCCAAACCCAAACCCTCTCCTGGTGCAAGCGTGGCTGCCCAGGGTCAGAGGGACACCACACCACGCAAAACACAGCGATTAATCGCCCACCCGAACAGAACAGGCGCGGGTTCCAAAGGGTCCTAGCAGTGGGTGCAGCTGTTGCGTGCGCAGCTGGACTGAGACCTCCCCTGCTTACTTTCTTCCTTCCTGCTATTCACTGACTCCCCATTTAATTTTCTCAAAAAAAAAACCCAAATAAAATTGGCCTCCCTAAGCATATAAGAAGTCACAGCCCCTAGCACTGCTTTAGCTTAATGCAACGCTACTCCTAGTAACTATGGCAGCATATTTTTGTGGTATGTATATCTCTGTTTCCACTGCTTCGTGGATATAACAGTAAAAGATCCTCCCCTTTTACCATTTCATTTGCCGTATGCTGAGCTACTTCCCAGCTGTATATTCAATGAAAAAAATCATTAGAAGGTCAGAACAAAAAAAATCTTTGTTTTAAAAGCACCTTTGAAAGAAAATAATTGAGCTTTCATGCTTTAAAAGAAGAATATGAAATTAGCATAAGCCTGTCGTACATTTACACATCCACAGTTTGAACTGGATAGCGAACAGAAGGCTTTGATGTTGCCTATTTTCTTCTGACTGGTAATTAACAACAACAAAAAAGGAGCTTAAGGAAACATCGGCTAGATTTTTAACACCACCACCAGCTAAAACAAACATCTACACAGAGGAAATAAGTATGCTGAATGTTAATGATGAGAAACAAAAACTAAATCCTCTCAAACATCACCTGAAGCCAAATTATTGAAAACCGTAACAATGGGCTGTCCCGTTCTCCAAAGCCGCGTACCACTGCTTCCCACAGATGCCATAGTGGCTTCTGTCTACACCCCATTTTATCTAAGCTTTAGCGTGTACTATATTTAACAACACTTATAGCTAAATTCACTACTGAATCAAGATCTGCTCCAGCAAAGCGATGTAACCATATGCACCTGGGTATAATTACACTTCCCCCCCTTCCTCTGCAATCAATGTGAGGACCATATGACACCTTCCAAGACGGCGAGATAGATGTGACCAAAGGAGGCCCTTTGAGAGAAGAATCAACTACTTTAACTTCTACCTCGAAAGACTAAATTGTCAACCTACATAAGAAATCAAAACGGGGGATTAAAATCACAATTTTTCAGCTTTATTAAAAACTAGGAAACGTATTATCAGAGAAGCAGTTAAAACGACATGTAAATTGGCGTTGACTGCATTCAGCTGTAAGAGACATTAAACCCCTGCTATTTCAAACTGAATCTTTATATTAGAAATTAATATTAAAGACTGAATTTTAACACCTTCCCCCTACCTACCCCTTACCCTAACCCCTGGTGAAGACCAGCTCCTCTGCAGAGACAGCGACAGTTTTGTACGACCAAAGGAGGCACATAGGGAAGATGATTACGGCAGTAACAAAGCTACTGAAAGTCCCTTCACAAGGTGGCCTTCTGCTCGGCGCTGTGTGGCAGATGAGCCCCACGATGTGCCGCAGAGCTGTGCTCCTCAGCACCAAGGGGACGACTTGGAGCCAGTCTATACACGATCTGGATTTTCAAGTGGAAGAACACAGAAGGCTGTTCCTAGGGACGGACAGCAGAAAACAGGCACGCCTTCAGAAACGAGATCACAACTATTATCTCACCCAGTCTGTCTGAGCCGGTCGTCTCTGAAGGAACTCACACCAGATAGTTTTGCATATCCATAAAACCAAACATATTTGTTTTTAAAAATGTTGTCAAAGAAGAAGTATTAAAAAGCTTAACCCCACATAAGAGCGCTCCAGGGAGGTGTTTGCCATGTGCACCAGAACCCGCACAGACCTGACCGCAGGACCAAGGCCCTCTGCTCAGTCAGCGCCTTTTAGACATTTTTAAGTAGTGTACTAAGCCCATTTCTTGCCTTGGTTCACACAGTTGGAAACTGTGGAGATCCAAACTCCAGTAATGTGTTCTTCAAGAATGCCTGAAGAACAAAATAAACCACAAACCCTGAAGAAGGCAGAAGAAAGAACACCCCAGATTTTGGCAGTCTAGGATTACAGATAAGCAAATTCAAGGGAATATATAGGGAAACCTTAGCCAACTGCTAATTCGTAATTACTTCCTCAATAACTCGCACTGAAAATTCATCTGAGTTGTAGATTTGAAAGGAATAAATGCTGTGGCCTTTATTTGTATAAATCACTGTGATTTTCAGTAAGAACGGAGAATAGTTTATAGCCGGCCATGTGCAATCAATGTCCATTAGTAAGAGCTATTAAAGCAAGTAATCGGACCACAAATCTCTCCTGTAGTTTGCAACATACGGGAGCAATTCTTTCCTGCGCTGAGAGGGAACAATCAGCCCCACACTGCTGGACACTACAGCTCTTCTAAGTTTCCACCGAGAAAAACTCTCAAGGAGAGATCATAAACTTTTACGGCAAATCCTCTCCACCTAGAATTCTAACGGAAACTCCCTTTTCATATTTAAAGGGTGAAGTTAACAATCCTATGCCACCAGATTCGAAGCAATCTTCCAGCTATCGCACAGGCAGGACGTTTTTCCCAGTTCTTCACCGAATGGGGCAGCAAGGGGTGGAGGATCTAATCCCGAACTGTCCGTCCCTCTCTACCCTGTACCACTGAAGCTGCGCACGTGCTTTGGTTTTTTACAGACTATGAGCACTAACACTTCCTCTCAATTGCCAAAGCAAACCAAGACTTGCCTGTCTAGAAGAGTATGGATACAAATAACTGCTGCTGCACTAGTCTCCCATATAAGGTGTTTTAAAGCAGCTCGCTTTCCGTCTTGATTAAAAACAAGAGGGCAGACAAGCCACATAACAGGAGCTGGTGTTGTCCTTCCGCTGACCTATTTCTACGGCACCACTGTTCTATCACAGGAACACCTCCTGTGTTGTGCTCTCCCTAACAGCAGGCATTCAAACAAAGCCCCAGGGCACACAGGAATCGGTGGCATGGACACAGCTACTTTGAAAAATACCTGGGAGAAGAGTGTGAACTCACCATTGCAACCCAGTCCAGGGTCTGTCTACAAGAGGCACCTTCACCTAGGTTGAGTCTCAATACGTCCAGCATTCCTTGTAGCAGACATCTGAATTGCCAGGCACATTCAGAGTCCAGACCAGGCACATCAGTGCTATAAACATGACTATGCGCAAGAGATCACTCACGTCTTTTTGTAGCACGTCTGTAAGACACTTAAATGCCTTTGGCCTGCCTGGCTGTCTCCCTACTTTCACGTGGGTGCTGGCGGCCCAGACATTTTTCTCTCCAGACATCATTCACTACCTCTAGATAGCACCAGGAATAGGAGGCAAATGCTGTTACTACCGTCTGAGAATCCCATTCTGGAAATTTTCATGGCACATTTTCTGTGCCTGGCTCCTCTGAGCATTTATCCTATGGGATATTTTTAGAGAAGTTAAATACTTCTACTGCGTGGAGTCCAGTACGAAGACCCTCTAGCTACAGTTCTCCATCCTGTAAGGACTGGACTGTCCTCTGCATGAATTTAAACTCTATTTTCTGCAGGCCTTTGATGTCCATGAATATTCTCCCAAATGGTTTGGATACTTGGAAAACTGACAGAGAACTGACCTCTGTATTAATTTGAAACACCTTTTCTCTACTAACAAACAACAGCTAGCTGCTAGTTTCTTGTGTGCAATCATCGTTTTGTTTCTTTATCACAAGCACTATCTCCTAATTTTATTGTCATGTTACACATTGTCAGTCTTACCAGCATGTTCTAGCACTTGCTACTTGTCCCATTACTGACCCGTCACAGTTTGTCTCTCCCTTTAATTACAGTTAATGAAACACTGGAACATGGGGATAGCCATTATTTACGTCTAGGCATATTTGTTCTCTGCTCTTCAAAGCCTTCTGCTTCTGCTAGATTTCTTCATTAGTGTTCCATCTCTGTTTAGAGGGATGAGAAATGTCTGTTCTCTTACTATCCTTGCTTGTTCTCAGGCTCTGGAAAAGAAACCAAAAATACGTGAGCAGCAAAGTTGAGAAACCTGTGTCATTCACCAGAGGAGTGAAGATGTATCCTAAGTAACTTCTCAGAGCCAGTTTAAGTCTGTCAGGGTTTATTAGGACAAATGCATCTTCATATAATTGTTTGGTTCTGTTGTCTGACCCTGAGCAAACAAGCCAGCGAGGAGCCAGCTTGGCTGGTTTTAGCCTGCTTTACTCCGGCCACAGCAACAGTTCGGCTGCAACCTGTCACACAGGAGGTACTGCTAGCGAGAAGACATTATGATGCCCTGCCACGAGTACGTGTAGTACTTAACACACAAGTTAAAGAGACAAGAAACTTGCAGGCTATATTAAAAGACAAAAAAACAGCAAAAAAAAAAAAACCACAGGGAAGAGAAAGGTAAAAAACCATGTTGTACTTTCATTGTGTATGGTTTCTGCCCTTTTCTGTATTTAATGGAATACATGGAAGGATGCTTACTCAAACTCTAGCAACTCAGACTTAAGGGAAAGACTAGCATAACTAAATACAATAACCTTTGCTTTTTAAAAAATGTAAAATTGCATTTAACTTCTCTTCCTGTCCAATCCACAAGAAGCTTTTCTCCTCGCATTCTTTTCTCAGCTGTGAAGTGATGGCCATACTGGCCTCCTGCTCCATATCTAACCATCCTTTAAGGACTTTAACCTGACTTAGAATAGAACAGAATTGTTTAGGATGGAGGAGATCTTCAAGATCATCCAGTCCAACCACTGACCCAACATTGTCAATTCCACCACTAAACCATGTCCCTAAGCTCCACATCTGCATGTCTTTTAAACACATCCAGGGATGGTGTCTCAAGCACTGCCCTGGGCAGCCTGTTCCAATGCTTCACAACTCTTTATGTGAAGAAATGGTTCCCAATATCCAATCTAAACCTCCCCCGGCACAGCTTGAGGCCGTCAGTGCTAGCTGATGAATCCGTGTACCTGTACTTCATTATCACTTGCAGGGTGCTCTGGAAACTGCAGATTCAGAGATGTTCTCGAAATGACCAGCAGAAACCTACAGCCTTCTTACTCCCACCTTCCTTACTTAAAAGTTAAGCTGAACAAGCCTCAGCTGAAATTCCATGCTGGATTTTTCTCATCTGTTTTGATACAGTATTTTTTCCGCTCATAATCAATTTTAAGAAACCTGAGCTCTAATGTGCTTGCAAGTTTGAATGACAAATTGCTTACCAGCAATGTAGAAACATACCTTGACCCACCAGACAAGGCAACTGTGCTTCACTCCCACCCCAAACCATTAGAAAACAGGACATGTTCACTTCAAGTTCCCTCAAAGCACTTGGGAGAAGCTTTTTGTCTAGCAAAGAAAGGAACTGGTCTTTCTTCTGAGAATATTTTAGAGGAAAATGAATTCATTTATGTCAAATTTGCTACTAACTCCCCCTCCTCACACTTACATAGGGATTTATATAGTTCTGTATAAAAAAATAAATCAATTTTCTTAACCTACTAAATGAGAGTTTAAAAAAAATAAGCCTACCATAAAATATTTTTGGAGGTTAATTTTTGCCAGGAAAAACCAGCAGCAGCTCCTGGCTCTGTGCTCTCTACGCACCACTTTGAAGCGACCTGAATACCCCCAGCGGTACCTGCCTCCAGTCTGGGAACTCCTCACTCCCTCGCTGCTTTTTCCTTACTCGGTGCTGTTAACATAGGGCGTTGGTCACATTAAACTCAATAAATACTCAACAACTACCTTGAAAGTAGCCCCTTGATTCATATATACTTGACCAAAGGCCTGAGTGAAATGAGTTAACTGCAAATATGTGGTCTTTATATTCTTTGTTACAGAGATGCAGTTAAAACTCAGAGACAGCTCAAACTCTGAGAGTAAACACTGTATTTTAAAGACTTATTCTGCCTTTTGGAAACTTCCATTGAAGATTTTTATTTGAAAGCAAACTAGTTATTAGTTTATACTGTCTAATGTAAAAATCCTAACAAGTGGTTTGTGTGAAGCTGTATTTTATTTTGCCAATTTGCAAGGATTTATTCTTTAAAACACAGAACGTACCCACCCCAGATACTATTGCAGTTTAACGTCGCAAGTGTAATGTAATAGTGACTGCTTGCTTCACAATGTTCAAACTCACCTGTGAATACAGGCCACTCTGTTTTAAATTCCCACATAAATACATACATGATCCTGCCAAAACAGGAACCACAGTACTGCATTTTGTACGACAGATTTTGAGAAAGCTTATTTTGGGAAATATTCTTCCAAACAGCTGCACCAGATAGCAGGTAAAGCACAGTAGCCAGATGGTATCCATGAAGAG